>Ga0164315_10002674_pt1 | contig 13693 bp, 14 predicted proteins | sample GuaBasSedimGuay6_FD_113737 | JGI IMG/M metagenome (GOLD analysis project Ga0164315, IMG submission 113737) | Subseafloor sediment microbial communities from Guaymas Basin, Gulf of California, Mexico - Guay6, Core 4569-2, 0-3 cm | ecosystem: Environmental > Aquatic > Marine > Hydrothermal vents... | reverse complement strand
TTTTCGCGAAAACCCGGCTGCAAACATGTGGTAACAAAGTTCTTCAAACAGCAAGGCGTCAGTGTCATGGCTTTCATTAATTGCCCAGGTGGATGGTGCTACCGGTCCATCGGCATGTAATGTGCTGTTCTTCTGGCTGATTTTTTTGCATACGTCGGCGAGCTCGCGGTTGCTGAGAAGGTGCAATTTATCGGCTGAGTTCGCGGTGGTTGTTTTTCTCGATTGCTTTGCCATAGTGCTAATCGTCACGTCTGTAGGGCGCTGCAGGTTACAGTCTGCAGAACAGAATAAAGGTGCTGTTACCGGTGCTAGAATACTCGGTTTTTTCACGCCATTTAGTTTGGCCGTTCGGTCAGCACGTAAAGGAAGTTAGTCCCATGTTTAATAAACAGATGTGCATTCGTGATTACGATGCAGAATTGTGGCAGGCCATCGAGGCTGAAACCGTACGCCAGGAAGAGCATATTGAGCTAATCGCATCGGAAAATTACACCAGCCCGCGGGTGATGGAGGCGCAAGGGACACTACTCACCAATAAATACGCCGAGGGATATCCGGGTAAGCGCTATTACGGTGGTTGTGAGCATGTGGACGTTGCTGAGCAGCTGGCAATTGAGCGGGTAAAAAACCTCTTTGGTGCCGATTATGCCAATGTTCAGCCCCATTCTGGTTCGCAGGCCAATTCGGCTGTTTACCTCGCGCTGTTACAGGCCGGCGATACGATTCTTGGTATGAGTCTCGCCCACGGCGGCCATCTTACCCACGGTGCTAAGGTGAGCTCATCCGGCAAGCTCTACAACTCGATTCAATACGGCATCGACGAAGCCACCGGAGAGCTCGATTACGACGTCATTGAGGCGCTGGCTATTGAACATCAGCCAAAGATGATTGTTGCCGGCTTCAGCGCTTATTCAAGAGTTATGGACTGGCAGCGATTTCGCGATATTGCGGATAAAGTCGGTGCGTATCTGTTCGTCGATATGGCTCACGTGGCGGGGCTGGTGGCGGCAGGGCTTTATCCAAATCCGGTGGGTATTGCCGATGTCACCACCTCCACCACTCATAAAACGCTGCGTGGTCCTCGCGGCGGGCTGATTCTGGCGAAGGCTAATGCTGAGATTGAAAAAAAACTTAATTCAGCAGTATTTCCCGGTAGCCAGGGCGGTCCGTTGATGCACGTGATCGCCGCTAAGGCAGTGGCTTTTAAAGAGGCGCTGGAGCCCGGTTTTAAAACTTACCAGCAAGCCGTGATAAGTAACGCTCAGGCGATGGCCGAAGTGATGGTTGCACGGGGCTACAAAGTGGTGTCTGGCGGTACTGACAATCACCTGATGCTGGTCGATTTCATTGCTCAGGGACTGACTGGCAAAGATATTGAAGCGGCACTGGGCAAAGCCAATATCACCGTTAATAAAAACTCTGTGCCTAATGATCCGCAGTCGCCTTTCGTTACCAGTGGTATCCGCATCGGTTCCCCTGCAATGACGACACGTGGCTTTGGCGAAACCGAGGCCCGTGATCTGGCAGGCTGGATTTGCGACATTATTGATAACTTGGGCGACGCAGAAGTGGAAGCCCGCGTTAAGCAGCAGGTGCTGGCTGTTTGTAATAATTTCCCTGTATATCAACAGTAGATAGAGCTATCTGATGCGCTGTCCGTTTTGCCACGTCGACGACACCCGGGTTATCGACTCTCGCTTGTTTGGTGAGGGTGATCGGGTGCGCCGCCGGCGTCAGTGCACCGGATGTAACAGTCGCTTTACCACCTACGAGCAGGCAGAGCTTGCGATGCCCAGGCTGGTCAAAAGTGATGGCAGCCGGGATGAATTTAAGGGGGCAAAACTGCGTGCAGGAATCGACCGTGCGTTGGAAAAGCGACCGGTATCGACAGAGCAGCGGGATGAACTGCTGGCCCGACTGATCCGTCGTCTACAAGCCTGGGAAGAGCGCGAGTGCCCAACCGCCCAACTTGGTCAGTGGGTGATGGATGAGCTACGTCAGACCGACGAGGTTGCGTATGTTCGTTTTGCATCGGTTTACCGCCGTTTTGAAGACGTCGATGCTTTTCGCGAGGAGATAGACAAGCTTCGCGTGCCGGACGAGGCATCGGAATCGGTGCCTTCCAAGTGAGAGAATCAGCACCGCTGGATCGGCAGTTTATGACCCGGGCTCTGGAGCTGGCAGAGAAGGGTCGGTTTACTGCTCAGCCCAACCCGGTTGTTGGCTGTGTGCTGGCTGTCGGTGGAGCGATGGTTGGTGAAGGGTTTCACGTACGCAGCGGCGAAAACCATGCAGAAATCAATGCTCTGGCCGTAGCGGGCAGCAAAGCGATGGGTTCCACCGCCTACGTGACGTTAGAGCCCTGCAATCATCATGGCCGCACCCCGCCCTGTAGCGAAGCATTAATTGCTGCCGGGGTGTCACGGGTGGTTTATGCGATGGAAGATCCCAATCCTCAGGTTTCAGGTAGTGGGATTGCAACGCTTGTGGCGGCAGGGGTGCAAGTGGATTTTTTTGACACGCAGGGTAAAGCGGAGACGTTAAACCCTGGATTTAATAAACGCATGCAAACCGGCCAGCCCTGGGTACGGGTGAAATTAGCTAGCAGCCTTGACGGCGGCACCGCGCTGGCAAACGGTGATAGCCGTTGGATAACGGGTGAGGCGGCTCGCGAAGACGTGCATCGCTGGCGTGCGCGCAGTGGTGCGATTGTTACTGGCATTGGCACTGTGCTGGTGGATGACCCAAAGCTGACCGTCAGACTAGATGAGCCGACGGCGACGCCTTTGCGGGTGGTGCTGGATTCTCACGGTAAAATGCCGCTGGGGTGTCAGTTACTTCAGCAACCCGGGCCGATAATGCAGTGCACGGGGCCTGTAGCGACAGGACTTGGTATTTCGCGGGTAGTGGTCGAGCAGCTACCGGTAACCGAAGCGGGGCTAGATCTTTCGGCCCTGTTAAAGAGGCTGGTAAAACAGGAAGTGAATGAGGTCTGGGTTGAAGCAGGTAGTCGCCTGGCGACCAGTTTTTTGCAAGCCGGACTGGTGGATGAGTTAATTGTCTATGTCGCGCCAGTATTGTTGGGAGAGGGTGCTCAGCCATTGTTGCGAATGACCGGGTTGACGGATATGTCACAGCGCACTGAGCTGGAATTAGTCGATGTTTGTCGGTTTGGTGGGGATGTTCGATTGACCTATCGGCCCCAGCAAAACAGAACTCATCTTCACTGACCGGGCATTGCCGACACAATTGAGTTTAGATCAGGTAACTTAAATAATATGTTCACAGGAATTATCGGAGAGGTCGGCCAGCTGCAGCGTAGCGATAGCCGGGGAGGGGACCGGCGGCTGCTGATTCAGGCCAGTGGGTTGCCGCTAGAGAGTATGGAGCTTGGTGAAAGTGTAGCGGTGAATGGTGTCTGTCTGACGCTAGTTGAAATCAATGAAGATAGCTTTGCAGCCGATGTTTCCACCGAAACGCTAAGCTGTACCAGTCTGGGTGATTTGACGGCCGGCGCAGCGGTTAATCTTGAGCGAGCATTAACTCTGAATCAGCCCCTCGGCGGTCATCTGGTCAGCGGTCACGTTGACGGGCTGGGTAAAGTGACAGCGATACGCCCGGATGGCCGCTCGACCCGGTTTGATTTTCAGGTGCCTAAAGCGCTATTGCGTTATATCGCCGCAAAAGGATCGATCACCATTGATGGCACCAGCCTGACCGTTAACACAATTTCTGATCAGGGCTTTTCGGTTAATATCATTCCGCACACGATGGAGCGGACAATAATCGGCGAATACCAGACAGGCCGGGCGGTTAATCTGGAAGTGGATTTGATCGCACGCTACCTGGAGCGATTAATGACGGGAACAGCTATTGTGGACAATGCGACGGTGACCATTGACCTGCTACGTGATAACGGAATGTTATGAGTAATACTGAATTGAGTAATTTCAGCAGTACCGAGGAGATCATTGAGGAGATCCGCCAGGGGCGGATGGTGATTATGCTCGATGACGAAGATCGCGAGAACGAGGGCGATCTAATCATGGCGGGAAGCGCAGTAACTGCTGACGCCATCAATTTTATGGCCAGCTACGGGCGCGGGCTGATCTGCCTGACCCTGAGCCCTGACCGTTGTGAACAGTTGCATTTGCCATTGATGGTGGCCGACAACAACGATAAAAATTCAACCAACTTTACTGTTTCTATCGAAGCGGCTGAGGGTGTCACTACCGGCATTTCTGCCGCTGACCGGGCTGCCACAGTGGAAGCGGCGGTCAAGTTGGATGCCAGGCCAACAGATATCGTCCAGCCGGGACATATATTTCCGTTGAAAGCCCAGCCCGGCGGCGTATTGGCCCGGGCGGGCCACACCGAAGCGGGGTGTGATCTGGCGCGGTTGGCGGGGTTTGAGCCGGCGGCGGTGATCGTTGAAATTCTCAATGACGACGGCACCATGGCCCGTTATCCCGATCTTGTGCCTTATGCCAAAAAGCATAGCCTGAAAATGGGCACCATCGCCGACCTGATCAAATACCGTATTAATGAAGAAAAATCGGTGGAGCAGTGTGCGGAGACCCCATTTCAGACCCGCCACGGTGAATTCACGTTACGTGCCTATCATGATCCCGTCGATGACGCCGTGCACATGGCGTTAATAAAAGGGGACATTGCCCAGGGTGAGCCAACACTGATTCGAGTACATGTAATTAGCGCGCTGCAGGACATGATCGGTGAACGCGCGGCTGGACATTGGTCTGTTGATACTGCGTTGGCGAAAATTGCCGCAGCGGGGAAGGGGGTGTTGGTTATTTTGAACCCCTACGAAGAAGGACAGGAGTTGGCGCGTGAGGTGCGTCAGTACAAAATGAACCAGATGGGCGTGCCCCGTCCTGATGACGGCAGCGAAAATCCGGAACTGCGCCGTTACGGTATTGGCGCACAAATCTTGAACCACCTGGGTGTAGGTAAAATGCGCATCATGGGGTCACCGCGTCGGCTACATAGTTTGGGTGGGTATGGTCTGGAGTTGGTGGACTGGGTGCCGCTGGACGAGTCAACCAGTAGCGAACAAGACCAGACACCCGGTTTGAATAAAAATATGAATAACGAGGTGAGCAATGCAAGGGGTTAATTTTCTAGAAGGTGACCTGCGTGTATCGGGGTTACGCTTTGGCATCGTGGTTAGTCGGTTTAATGATTTCATTACCGAGCGTCTGCAAAGTGCGGCGATCGATACGCTGGTTCGCCACGGCGCCCAGGCGACCGATATCACCGTAGCCAAAGTACCGGGTGCATTTGAAATTCCACTGGCCTGTGATCGCCTGGCTGCTTCCGGCAGAGTCGATGCGGTGCTGGCGTTGGGTTGCGTGATCCGTGGTGCGACGCCGCATTTCGACTACGTGTGCAGCGAGACCAGCAAAGGTATATCCGCCGTTGGTCAGAAAACCGGGTTGCCGGTGGCGTTTGGCCTGTTAACCGTTGATACGATCGAACAGGCGATTGAACGCGCCGGCACCAAAGCAGGTAATAAGGGCGTGGATGCAGCGTTAACTGCGATCGAGATGGTCAATCTGCTCGCTAAAATTGATGCCTGAGTTGTTGATAAAGAATGATCCGGTAGCTTCGGCGCTGACCTTGTGAGTGGGTCGCGTAGTCTTGCGCGGCGATGCGTATTGCAAGCGCTTTACCAGTGGCAGATCGGCGGTGACTCGCCGGCCGAGGTCGTGCGCCAATTTCAGGAAGATCGTGGGCTCGGTCGAGCCGATCGTGATTATTTTCTGGAGTTGTTTACCGAGGTGTGTGAGCGGTCTGAAGAACTCAGTGCTGAATTGACTCCCTACCTTGATCGACCCTTTGATGAACTTGATCCGGTGGAGCGGTCGGTGCTCTGGTTTGGCGCGCAGGAGTTGCAGCGGCACCTGGAAATACCCTATCGGGTGGTGATTAACGAAGCCGTCGATCAGGCCCGCCTGTTTGGCGGCGAGGATGGCTATAAGTTTGTTAACGCGGTACTCGATAAAATGGCTGCTACAGTGCGGTCAGTGGAAAAAAGCTAGACAGAATCGCGTTATTCCTTCTCCATTTTTCGGCTATCCCGATGTCCGAATTTCGTCTGATTGATCGTTACTTCACCGCCGCAACGACACCCCGCGCAGATGTTGTGGTCGGTATTGGCGATGATGCGGCCATTTTGCAGCCGCCGGCCGGTCAGCAGATGGTGGTCGCAACCGATACCCTGGTGGCCGGTGTGCATTTTCCGCTAGACACCACTGCAGAGGCAATTGGCTACAAGGCGTTGGCGGTTAATCTGAGTGACCTGGCGGCAATGGGGGCGACGCCGGCCTGGGCGCTGCTTGCCCTCACGTTGCCAGAGCAAGCCCCGCAGTGGCTGACTGGCTTTATGGCCGGCTTCTCGTCGTTAGCCGAACAGTTTAATGTGGCTCTGGTGGGCGGTGATACCACCCGTGGGCCACTGACCATTACCGTGCAGATTATTGGTCATGTACCGGCTGGTGCGGCCTTGACCCGTGGTGGTGCGCGATCGGGGGATCGAATTTTTGTCACAGGCAAACTGGGCGACGCCGCGTTAGCGCTACACGCTCTGAGCGATGGCGGTTGTGGCCAAGAAGATTTAAAAGCAGACTTCCGTGAGCGCCTGGATTTTCCGACTCCACGGATTGCGGCAGGAACCTTGCTGCGCTCAAAAGCCAGTAGCGCCATCGATGTTTCGGACGGTCTAATTGCTGATTTGGGGCATATCCTGACCGCCAGCGGGGTGGGGGCCAGGGTGGTGCGAGACCGGATTCCCAGGTCAGAAAGGTTTCTTGCCTGTTTGAGTGCAGGGGGTGTTGACGCCCAAACCGGTTGGCAGATAGCTCTTGCCGGTGGCGACGATTATGAACTCTGTTTTACGATACCCGAAAAAGATGGCGATGAAATGCTCGGCCGCGACTGGAGTGTTTGTAATGGGATTACCGAGATTGGCGTGATTACTGCCGAGAAGGGCCTCCAGTTAGTTGATCTGGCCGGTCAACCAGTGCCGTTTGTAAATACCGGAGGGTATGACCATTTTTCTTAACTACTACCAAAATAATGTGAGCCGTTTATGCCGCTGATTCGACACGACCTGATGCCGTTTTGTCGTGATCCGATCAACCTGCTGGCATTGGGGTTTGGTTCCGGGCTTGCTCGACGTGCGCCGGGGACTTTTGGGACGCTGGCAGGAATACCTTTTTTGCCCCTGTTTGGATTGATGACGCTGCCGTGGGCAAGCTCACTGTTGCTAGTCGCGGTACTGGCCGGGGTGCTGATTTGCGGGCATGCCAGTCGGTCGATGGGCCTGGAAGACCCCGGCTGCGTAGTGTGGGACGAAATGGTTGGCCTGTGGGTCACCCTCTACGCGCTACCGCTGACATTTTCTGCAGTTGTCGGTGGGTTCCTGTTGTTCCGGTTGTTCGATATCCTCAAGCCCTGGCCGATCAGCTGGTGCGATCGTACCGTTAAAGGCGGGCTCGGCATCATGGTTGATGACTTGCTGGCGGGACTATTCGCCGGATTGCTGCTGCGAGTTTTGCTGTGGGTGACCGGGCAGGTTCCACAGATTCTTTTTTTAGGATAGCCATATCAGGTTTGATTTGTCTATCAGTGCCGATCCGCTAGCCGTTCGTTTCTGCCTTATGGGATAATTATCGGCCAATGCCCGCAAGGTAAAAGGATAAAAAAAATTGGCGACCTTGGCGCAGCGCTGAGGGTTACTGCGCTGCATATCCATGGGCGATCATTACCCATTAATCTATAATTTATTCGCTGGAGTCGAAAATGGACAATAACAAACAACGTGCGCTGGAAGCTGCCCTGTCGCAGATTGACAAGCAGTTTGGCAAGGGCTCGGTGATGCGGCTTGGCGAAGAAGGCGCGATGCGCGATATTGGGGTGATCTCGACCGGCTCCTTAAATCTTGATATTGCTCTTGGTATTGGTGGGTTACCAAGAGGCAGAGTCGTGGAAATCTACGGTCCAGAGTCATCGGGTAAAACCACCATTGCTCTACAGGTGATCGCGCAGGCGCAGGCCGGTGGTGGTTCCGCCGCGTTTATTGATGCCGAGCACGCCCTTGATCCCGAATACGCCGGTAAGTTGGGCGTTAACCTCGATGAATTGCTGGTCTCACAGCCGGATACCGGTGAGCAGGCACTGGAGATTACCGACATGTTGGTGCGCTCCGCAGCACTTGATCTGGTGGTCATTGACTCAGTGGCCGCGCTGACGCCGCGCGCGGAACTTGAGGGTGACATGGGCGACACCCATGTTGGCCTGCAGGCCCGGCTGATGTCCCAGGCATTGAGAAAGCTCACCGGCAGTATCAGTCGTTCTAATACCATGGTTATTTTTATTAACCAGATTCGCATGAAGATCGGTGTGATGTTTGGTAGCCCTGAAACCACCACTGGCGGCAATGCACTGAAATTCTACTCATCAGTGCGGCTCGATATTCGCCGCATCGGTGCCATCAAGAAGGGTGATGAAATTATCGGCAATGAAACCCGCGTTAAGGTGGTGAAAAACAAGGTGGCGCCGCCGTTTAAAACTGCCGAGTTTGAAATTCTCTATGGCGAGGGTGTTTCTCACGAGGGTGAAATCATTGACCTGGCGGTTGATAGCGGCATTCTTGATAAATCCGGTTCCTGGTACAGCTACAAGGGGGAACGGGTAGGGCAGGGCAAAGATAAAGTCCGCAATTACCTGAAAGAACATGTTGAACTAGCGGTGGATCTGGAAAACCAGATTCGTGAACTGCGCCTGCCGAAGCGTGTTGAAGAAGAGACCGCCGCCGCCGAGAGTGAGTGACCAAGCCCCGATTGATTCAAACCCGGCTGAGGCATTTGCGCAGGCTTATAACCGAACACTGGGGTTGATTGCCCGCCGTGAACACTCTGCTGCCGAGTTGCGGCGTAAGCTGGCGAGTCGAGGCTATGACGACGCTGTAACTCAACGAGTGTTGGAGCAGTTACAGGATCGCGGATTGCAAAACGACGCTGTTTTTGCTGAAGAGTACGTTGCTTCAAAAAAACGGCGCGGTTTTGGCCCGATGAAAATTACGGCTGAGCTGCAACAGCATGGCATTAGCCGAGGGCAAATAAGTGAGTTGTTGGCAGAGCAGGACGAAGAATGGTGGGCAAATTGCCGTGCTGCCATGAACCGTAAATATGGCGAATCTGTCGCAGCTGATCAACGCGACCTGCAACGTCGTAGTCGGTTTTTACAGCAGCGTGGATTTACTGCTTCGATGGTGGCCAAAGTGATACGAGAAAACAGTGAGTGAATTTAAGGTGTTCCTGGATGACTGATTTGAAATCTGGTCACGCGCTGCGCGAGGCATTTCTGGACTATTTTGCTGAACGTGGTCATCAGCGGGTAGAGAGTGCCTCACTGGTGCCGGTTAACGATCCGACGCTGCTATTTACCAATGCCGGCATGGTGCCCTTTAAAGAGTTGTTTCTGGGCAATGAAAAGCGTGATTACCACCGGGCAACCTCTTCACAGCGCTGTGTACGTGCAGGTGGGAAGCACAATGACCTGGAAAACGTCGGTTACACCGCTCGTCATCACACTTTTTTTGAGATGCTTGGCAATTTTAGCTTTGGCGACTATTTCAAGCCCGATGCGATCCGTTTCGCCTGGGAATTTCTGACCGAAGTGATTGGTCTGCCCGCAGAGAAACTATGGATCACTGTTTTTGAAGACGATGACGAAGCAGCGCAGATATGGCTGGAGGATATTGGCGTAGATCCTGCCCGGCTCTCTCGAATCGGTGCTAAGGACAACTTCTGGAGTATGGGTGATACTGGTCCCTGCGGCCCCTGTTCAGAAATTTTTTACGATCACGGCGATAAAATACCTGGCGGACCTCCCGGTACTCCAGAAGAAGATGGTGACCGCTACATCGAAATCTGGAACCTGGTCTTCATGCAGTACGACCGTCAGCCCGACGGTTCTTTGGTGCCGCTGCCGAAACCCTCAGTGGACACCGGTATGGGTTTGGAGCGACTGGCGGCGATACTGCAGGGCGTTCACGATAATTTTGATACCGATCTGTTCGTGCCGCTGATCAACGCTACTGCTGCCATTCTCGACGTGCCGGCGGACGGTTCACGTTCGTTGCGAGTCATTGCCGACCATATTCGTTCGTGTTCGTTTCTGTTGATCGATGGTGTGATTCCTTCCAACGAGGGGCGAGGGTATGTGTTGCGGCGGATTATTCGTCGAGCAGTGCGTCACGGTTCCCGCCTGGGAGCGAATGGGTCATTTTTTTACCGGCTGGTGAAACCGCTTGCAGCCGTGTTGGGTGATGCTTATCCAGCATTGGTTGAACAGCAAAGCCGGATTGAAGAGCAGCTCAAGTTAGAAGAAGAACGTTTTGCCCTGACCCTGGAGCTGGGTCTGCAGATTCTTGAGCGGGAGATCGCCGAATTAGATGGCAATACATTGCCCGGAGTGCTGCTTTTTAAGCTCTATGACACTTATGGATTCCCGGTTGATCTGACCGCTGATATCGCCCGCGAGCGTGGGTTAGAGATCGACATGGCAGGTTTCGAGACCGAAATGGCCCAGCAGCGCGAGCGGGCGCGTGCTGCTGGGGGCTTTAGCGCGGAAGCGAAGGTCAACGTTGGGACTGACCTGATCTCTGAATTCACCGGTTACGATCAGGTGTCTGATTCCGGAAAAGTAATTGCGCTCTATCGTGAAGGCGAGCCCGTGGAATCGGTCGCTGCTGGTGAGCAGGCGCTGATAATTCTTGACCGCTCCCCGTTTTATGCCGAGTCCGGTGGTCAGGTTGGCGACCAGGGTGAGTTGGCCAGCGACGATGCCCGGTTTCAAGTAAACGATACGCAAAAATACGCCAACAGTATCGGTCATACTGGAGTAGTTACCAGCGGTGAAATTTGTCTGGACACTGCTTTGCAGGCCAAGGTCGATTCACAGCGGCGCGGAGCAACAGCGGCTAATCACTCGGCCACTCATCTGTTGCATGCAGCGTTGCGCTCGGTGCTGGGTGAGCATATTGGTCAGAAAGGCTCACTGGTTGATGCGGAGCGACTGCGGTTTGACTTTTCTCACGACCAACCCGTGTCGGCGACAGAGTTACGAACGATTGAAACCCTGGTTAATGAGCAGATTCGCCATAACACAACCGTGACTACCGAAGATATGGCTATCGATGCTGCTCGGCAACGCGGGGCGATGGCGCTGTTTGGCGAAAAATATGGTGAACGGGTTCGAGTAGTAGGAATGGACGATTTTTCCGTAGAGTTATGTGGCGGCACTCACGCTGATCACGCCGGCGATATTGGCTATTTTAAGATCACTGGGGAAACCGGCATCGCCGCCGGTGTGCGCCGAATAGAAGCGATTGCCGGCGGAGCAGCCGTCCAGTGGGCGGCTAATCAGGAAGAAATGGTTACGGAGCTGGCCGGCAAACTCCAAGCCGGTAACGAACAGCTGCTGGAAAAAGTGGATGGTCTGTTGGCGCAAAACCGTGAGCTGAGCCGCGAACTCGAAAAACTAAAAAGCGAGCATGCAGCTTCGGCAAGTGCTGATCTTCACGAGCAAGCCATTACCGTAAAAGGGGTGAAAGTGTTAGCGGCACTGCTTGAGCAGGAGCCGAAAACTCTGCGCGAGACCGCTGATCGGTTAAAAGACAAACTAGGCAGCTGCGTGATTCTGCTGGCGACGGTCAACGACAACAAGGTGAACCTGGTGGCCGGTGTGAGTAAGGATCTGGTCGACCGACTAAGTGCAGGTGAACTGGTTAACCTGGCTGCGCAGAAAGTCGGCGGTAAAGGCGGAGGACGACCCGATATGGCCATGGCTGGAGGTAAAGACCCCGCTGGCGTTGGGGTGGCGCTGCTACAGCCCGCCGAATGGGTAGCCGAAAAGCTTTGACGTAAACCGCAGGCGCAATCAATTTTGTAAAGATTAATCCTCAAACGACAACTTGCCCCATCTCTCGGTGGCAGAGCAGATGAAATGACCCTTATTGTCCAAAAATTTGGTGGTACCTCGATGGCCGACGTCGATACCATCGGTATCGTTGCTGATATTGTGGCGGCAACCCGGCGTGATCATGACGTGGTTGTGGTGGTGTCGGCGATGTCTGGCCAGACGAATTATCTGGTGGACCTGGCGCGGTCACTGCAGTCCGTGCCGGATCTGCGCGAGATGGATGTGTTGTTGTCCACGGGTGAGCAGGTTTCCATGGCGCTGTTGGCCATGGCCCTGAAAGCGCGGGGGGTTGATGCCCAATCATTCACCGGTGGCCAGGTCAAAGTCTCTACTGACCAGGTACATGGAAAGGCCCGCATTACTTCTATCGGTGATACCGCGATTCGCAACGTGCTCGCGCAGGGCAAGGTTGCGGTCGTCGCTGGCTTTCAAGGTGTAGATCAGGACGGCAATATCACTACCCTTGGCCGGGGTGGGTCAGATACTTCGGCGGTGGCTCTGGCTGCTGTTTTGCATGCGCAGGAGTGTCAGATATATACCGACGTGGACGGTGTTTACACCACTGACCCCCGTATTGAACCGAACGCTCGGCGACTGGCTAAAATCACCTTTGAAGAGATGCTGGAAATGGCGAGCCTGGGTGCGAAAGTGCTACAGATTCGCTCGGTAGAATTTGCGGGTAAATACAAAGTACCACTGCGGGTGCTGTCGACATTTAAACAAGGGCCTGGAACCCTGATTACCCTCGAGGACCAACAAATGGAACAGGCGCTTATATCTGGTATCGCATTTAACCGTGACGAAGCCAAAATCACCATTATGGGTGTGCCCGACCGGCCCGGTGTCGCCTTTTCGATTCTTGGAAAAGTGGCTGATAACAACGTTGAAGTCGACATAATTATTCAGAATACTGGCGTCGATGGATTGACCGACTTTACCTTTACTGTCCACCGTAATGATTTTAGGCAGACTATGGATTTGTTGCAGCCTGTCGTTAAAGAACTGCAAGCGCGTGAACTGAACGGTGATGACCGCATTGTAAAAGTTTCGCTGGTAGGTGTCGGCATGCGCTCGCACGCGGGTATTGCGGCCACAATGTTTAAAACGTTGTCCGACGAAGGCATCAACGTAGAAATGATTTCTACTTCCGAAATCAAAATCTCGGTCGTCGTTAACGAAAAATATCTAGAGTTGGCTGTGCGGGCGCTGCACCGGCAGTTTGACCTTGATCAGGAGCCCCCTGACTGACCGGATGGTCAGTAAAAAATGCGCTAGGCTGTTGATATAAAAAAGAATATCCCTCAGTATTCCTGCTAGGATTATTAATCAGTAGTTGAATGAAAACCAAAAATAGCAGGGAGAGAGGGATGCTGATGTTGACTCGAAGGACCGGTGAATCGGTAATGATCGGGGATGAAGTAAAAATTTCTGTTCTGGGAATCAAGGGCAATCAAATTCGATTGGGCGTGAGTGCGCCGCGCGAAGTTGCTGTTCACCGTGAAGAGGTTTTTAAGCGCATTCAAGACGAAGCAGTGCAAAGTAAGGAACCCCTTGAGTGTTCATCGCGACCAGAAATGAAGGTAGTTGTCTCTAATCTCGAATAATCACTATCAATTAAGACCAGGTAAATTGAGTTGATAACGGTGTTTTCAGCTTTACCGTAACTCGTTGCATAGGTATCCTATGC
>Ga0164315_10002673_pt1 | contig 13695 bp, 9 predicted proteins | sample GuaBasSedimGuay6_FD_113737 | JGI IMG/M metagenome (GOLD analysis project Ga0164315, IMG submission 113737) | Subseafloor sediment microbial communities from Guaymas Basin, Gulf of California, Mexico - Guay6, Core 4569-2, 0-3 cm | ecosystem: Environmental > Aquatic > Marine > Hydrothermal vents >... | reverse complement strand
TGATTGTAGTTTACAGTTACAACTGATACTAAAGGAAAGTTTTTATCAGTCTTAATCATAGTCCTATGTTTTTGTTCGAATGGATGTTGGAGTTTGCCCAGTCTTTTCTAAAAAAGTGTATTCACGATCAAACTGTTGCGACATAAATACAAATGCCCAACTTAGATAAATTAGTGGGCCTGTAGGTATCTGACCAAGTACACCATTACCATAACTTGCTCCCATTATTCCAGCAAAACCAGCATGAACAGCGCCCAGTATTCCTGCTAATTCAGGATTTTTAACCTTAAATAGTATTAGGTAGAAGCCTTTTATCATTATATAAGACAGTATTAACAAATGTAAAAATAGCCCTATTATTCCTGTTTCAGCCCATATTTGTACATACCAACTATCTGTGGCTACCTGAGCGAGAAATCCCTGAGGGGAAAATCGTTGGCCCCAGTTTCCTGCACTCCCTATGCCACCACCAATGGGTTTATCTGCAAGATATCCTTTTAGTATTATCCTGTTTTCTAACCTTACCTGGTAAGAAGCGTCTTCAGTAGGGCGGAAGGCAGTACGCATCCTTGCAACTTGATAATTACTATCACCAATATAAGTATAGGCAAAAAAGAGATAAATAGCAGTCATTATTATTCCTCCATAGATGATTACTTTAAGGTTTTTTCTTAAAATAATATAAACTACGCCACCTATCATAGGAACTATCATTGCACCTCTGGTTCCTGATAAAAACATACCCCAGGTTCCCATTATTCCCATGGTTAAAAAGAAAATTAATTTCCATTTGCTTTTTACCGAAAGAGCCACCAGGATACCTACAACTCCTGCGGCACCCTGTGCTGCTCCAAACTGACCAGCATCAGAGAAGAAGGAAAAGATTCTGAGTTGCCCCATAATCATGTGGGTTACTGCTCCAACAGTATCAAGCCAGTATTGTTCAGCAGAATCAAGCCCAATATATTGCTGCTTTAAGCCAACAAGTGTCCCCAATATTGTAAATACCCCCCAGATATATAAATAAATCATCATATATCTGATTCTATTAAATGTAAAAAGAGCAATGGGAATTAATAACATAGAATATAGAGCAACACCACGCATAGCATAAAACCATGCAGTTCGACTTAGTGCCTGTGGGTTAGCAAGTTGCATTACAATAAACAAAAACCAAAAGAACAGTAAATAAACTATATCTCTATTGATCTGTTGAAAATCAATTTTTATATTGAAGTATTTAAAAAAAAACGCCAATAATGTTAAGATAAGAAAACCATCAATACTCAAACCCAGAGGAACTCCCTGCATATATCTTGTGAGACCAATTGCTATAAAGGCAAATATTAGTGTAGTATAAATGCCAACAGGAGGATTATTAAATAACCTGTTCAGGAAAATAAGTACAGGAAATAAGCCCACCATAATAATGGCGACTTTTATTCCTCCTTTTGCCATTATCACAGCAAAAAATATTGCAACCATAAATAATAGTGCAATAACAACTGGGTGTTCTAATTTTCGAGCACCCCTTTTTTGCTTCAATGACTCAAACATTTTAAAGTATTTTGCGCTTTAAAATTAATAAAAATATTAACTATTCCTTCCCAAAAGTGATTTACGTATAAATGCCGTAAAAAATGTCACTCCTCCTGAAAATATTTTTCTGAAACTTAAACTAAGTTCTCTATTAAGAAAGTTGAACCCTACCAAGATCCCAATAACAGAGAACATCAGAGTAACAACTGCAACTAACTCAAGTACAGTAATAGTACTATATTCGGCAACCACTTTTGTAAAAACAGCCATACTCTCTATGTCTGTAAATAGCAAACTAATTACTGACATAAATAATACAGAATAGAAAAGACCAAAGACAATAATACTATCGCCAATTATGTTTGCAGAGGTCATGTAAACAACTTTAATAAAGTTCTGTTTTGGCATATTTACGCTATCTAGAGCAACGCCTATTAAGCGATCAATGGGTAGTAGAAGCCCATAAAAGCAGAAAATTCTAAATATGCCTGCTGTTTTAGCATATTCCGGACCACCTAATAATGTTACAAACTCTTCAGCGAAAATAAATAGAAAGATCATTAGTGGAATTAGCATATAAAGTAATCCTCCGGCATTTTGATAAAATAACCTTTTTACTTCTGCTTTTTTACCCTCTATACTTGCTTTCGACATACCGGGGAAGGCAGTCATTGCATAACTTCTAACCGGTATTTCAATTATTTCAGTAAGTTTCAATGGTATACTATAAAGTGCAACAGCAGTAGTGCCCAGAAATGGACTTAAGCCTATGATAAATGTATCAGCACTTTTTAAAAGATTACTTCCAATCAAGGTTCCTGTTGTATATTTTCCAAAATCAAGGATTTTAATATTAGTCGCTTTCTTTGCATGTAATAAGTATTTTATTCCATCCCAATTAAAAACCATTGAAATAATTGATGTGAGTAGATTTGTCAGAATGTATACCCACGTAATTGTTAGAAGGCCATAGTGTAAAAAGAAGAAGTTGACAAGTAAAAACAGCATAAATACTCCTACATTTATTAATCGTAACAATAATATTAGGTCGAATCGTAGTTTAGCCTGAAGCACTGATAGAGCATTGTTAAAAGGTAAATTTATCACTGCTAAAACAGGAAACCAGATAAAAAATAATGAAAAACCGGTTTTACTAATGCTATCCTCAAAGAGAAAGTTCAAGGTAAATACTATTATAATAAGTATAAGAGAAGAAACAAGATTTATAATGTAGTTTGAGCCAATTAATTGTTTTCCCTCTGTTTCGTTGGCACCTGAAAGGAAACGAACAATTGCTGTTCGTGTGATTCCAAATCTAAGCATATCCAGAAAGTTGGCTAAAGCCAGAAAAAGAACCCATTCTCCAAAATCATTAGTCGGCAGGCTTCTAACTAAAACCATAAAACTAAAAAAAGCAAGGACAGCAACCAATCCATTATTTGCTAAAGAAAGGAAGTTGTTATTCTTTAGAATTTTTGATAATAGATTTATCACAATTATTATTCCTCCTTTTTAATATGTACTTTATACTTTAACGGGTAAGTAAGAATATATTTTACTTTAGTAAATACTACTCTGCTCTTACTCTTTGGTACACTTGATAATAAGTCTTCAAGATTAGAAAGTTCTACTTCGTTGAGAATTACCATTGGTTCAACTTGAGCCACTTCTGCCATGGTTTCTAAAGCTGATCTGTCTGCCATGTCTAAACTACTTGCTGCAGATATTACATACAATAAACTATCCGCCTCATTAACAAGTTTTAGTGGGTAGTTATTATACACTATTGATGGTATTTCTATAAATATATAATCGTATGCATAGTTTTGTTTTCTAATATATTTTCCATCAAGTAATTCAGAAAGTGATCCTATATCGATGAAATTATCTGAAATTGGATAGGTATATGAGTAATTATAATCTTCCTCAATTTCAACACTATTGTCTTTGCTATAATTTGCAAAGAGAATATTTTGTCCCATTTCCCTCAATCTATTGATAATTTTTTGCATTATCAATGTCTTACCCATTCTATCCTGAGTTGAAAAGACCATCACTATCTTAGGCTTTTCATTGGGATCTTCTTTTTTATCGAGACTCAATTTCAGTTTTTGAATGATAATATCAATAAGTCTGTTGCTTATTGCAGCTAACTCCAAAGCCTGAGCACTTGAACCAATACGCGGATAAGCACCTGCCAATTTCATCTTTGTCTCATAAGCTACTCTTTTCGGACTTTTAACCGAAGAATCGAAATACTCTAGTACCAGTATAACAAAAGCAACAAGTAGTAATCCAAACATAAATGCAGCAGCAATAAAAATCTTTGTCTTGGACGCTTTTGGCGATATAGGGAAATAAGCAGCATCAACAACTTTTATGTTTGTCTGCATATCAAGTCGCTGTTGCTTCATTCTAGCAGCATTCAGGCTACGTAATAGTTCAAGGTAAGATTGTTCAGCCACTTTAATTTCACGCTCTATTCGCTTAAGCATAGCTCCCAAAGGTGCAAATTTTTGATATGTACGCACAAAGTCCATTTTTCTCCTCGCCAACACTATCAATGCTGCTTTTGCTTCCTCATAATTTAGGGTATTTTCAAGCCATTCGTCCAATAAAGTTTTAATAGGCATTCCTTGAGTTGAATGACTATAAAGGTATAATTGATCCACATAGAACTTTATCTGATCCTTCAATTCTTTTTGGCGGATTCTAAGCATATTCAACTTATTCTTGGTCCTTTCGTCGTAACTTTCCGATAACTCATTAATAACAATGGCTTCACTTATGTCAGACAATTCCTTTTTTAGTTGATTAACCTCATCACTCTTAAGGTAAATACTATCACGTGCTGTTAGATTGAGTTCAAGTTCTCTTAAAGCGGAGGCTGATGAGGCCATTCTAACCTGTTCATTTTGATAGTAAAGGTCAAGATCTTCTTTTTGAGATGCTATGTATTTACTTTGCTCATAATAGTTAATAATATTATTCTTCATATTAAACTTAAGCAACCTATCTTCGGCCTCTTGCAATTTTTTGTCTGCAAGAGCAACTTGTTCTTCAAAATATTTAATAACGAGGTTTGTTTCATTTTCACGAAGCAATTTATAATTCTTCATGAATACCTTTGAAACAATTTTAAGAGTTTGCTGACAGATTCCAGGGTCATCTGCAGAATAAATCAGTTTAATCATATCTGAGTTTTTCTCTCTATAAACCTGAAGACCAGACAATTTAGTTATACTATAATGAGAATGTTGCCCATAATGCAGTAAACCATATAAGAAGTTAGTATCACTGGATGAATAAAACCCCATAAGGTTATTAAATGTTTTCTGAAAATCATTTCGGTTAATTCCCGGAGGAATAATATTATCATGAACGGAATTTGAACCGCCACCCAAATCTAATGTTGTTCTTTCTAATGTTGTTCTTACTTTCAAAGTGCTACCTGTATACCCATCATCACCAGTAGCATCATATCCATTATCAGAACTAAGCATTATAGGGTCAGATTGAATGTATGTACCGGGAGAAACTTGTTTTACCGCATAGTCGTATGAATAATCCTCATTAGATGAATTATACCCTTGTTCTATTATTATCTTTTGTCCTGGAGTTAAAGATCTGTTATTTAAGTTATTGAGTTCTCTTAATTTACTAATATTGATACCATAACGTTTTGCAATAGAATATAATGTTTCGCCACGTTGCACGGTATGATATTTTGAAGAAACTGTTGAAGGTGTTGATTTTCTTATGATAAGAGATTGTCCACTTGATAAATCCTCACTTGTGAGATTATTAGTTTCCATTAATTGTCCACGAGAAACACCATATCTGCTTGCTAACTCCGAAAGAGATTCACCTTGTTGAACTTCATGAAAAACAAAATTATCATTATTACTTACAATTGATGCCCTGTCTTTGCCAACACCTATAGATGATTCATAATCCTGACTAATACTGCCATCTTGACGATATTTATTTTGAGCAGCTTTATTCTTTTTCTTGGTTATTACTCTTTCCAGAGCATTTATCTCCTTTTCTAACACATTAATCTGTTCCTCTTTTTCTCTTTCTATCCCCGATTTATTATGCTTTACCACAAGGTCTTTTATCCTTTTAGGAATAAACTGCATTAGTTTATTATAATGGTTTTCAGAAATATATTGAGGATTATATGTTTCAAGTGATAAATCTTGTGCTATTAACCATATAGAAGTCTCAACTATATTTTGCCGAGAACTCAACATAGTTATGATATTATCAAACTGAGCACTGGTTGTGAAAAAATTAGCTGATTGCTGTGTATTTGATTCAATGGAATAACCGGTAGTTATACCAGTATAGATTAAAACTTCAGACTGATATTCAAGAGTTTGGTTTCTGGTAAGAAAGTATGTAACAAATGCAAGCAACAATGGAATGGCAATCAAGATTACCAAGTTACGTTTAAAAATTGTTAAAAACTGACCAATATCCATGTTAAATCTATCTAATTATTGTAATCAAATTAAAGCGCATACCTGTTACAACCTCTAGTGCATAGTAGTTTTTATTAAACTCGGCAATAACTTTAATGTATTCAATAGACCCCCTTGTTTGAATTTCCTTGAGCCTGGTATATTCTGCTGTAGTGATTTCACCATTTAAAAACTCATTTTGAGCCATTTGCATTTGCATCATTGTAAATTGCTGATAATCATTATATATTCTAATTTGATTTTGGAAATTCTCAAGATCATTATATATGTTGATTACCCTATCAATAAGGAATCTTCTGTTAATTTCTTTTTGTGTTAATGAAAGTTCGATCCATTTTTTCTGCTTATTAATTCTGTTTCTTCTATCAATAAGAGTAACCAATGGCATCCTGATATAAAACCCTACGGCATAATTACCTCTCCATGATTGTGTATTCCAGAACTTATTAGAGTATGTCGGATCATTTTTAAACTGTATCTCCTGCCAATCCCAATAATCCCATTTACCAAAGTTAAGGTCAACACTCCAGCGTATCATATCAAGCCATTCTCTGGCGGCTGAAATTTGTTCATATCTATAATAATCTGCTTTTAAATCCTCATATAACATATCGGGTGAGTTATATGCAGCAGAGTCAATTAATACACTTAATGCTGGCAATCGATCTGTTATATTATCAGTTAATGGATTGAAATACTGTGAATTAGAATTTCCGCTTGATTGACCAAATGAAATAAAGGTGAACAAAGATAATAGTAGAAGCATACTTAACTTTCTACTCTTCAAACCCATTAAAGGTTTTATGATATTTCTCTTAGTCATTCTCTGCATAATAATTTGTCCAAACTACTAATATAATATGTTGAAATAAAACGCTTAATTAATACTTATTAATAATTTTTTAACAATAATAATCACACATTGTCTTTTTGTAACAATGCAGGAATTGTTCTCAATATTAACCTGATATCACCCCAAAATGAATAATTCTTAGCATATTGATTATCAAGTGTTTTTCTTTCTTCTTCTGACATGACCCCTTTCTTTCCCCTTAGTTCAACCTGCCACAAACCAGTAATGCCTGCAGGTCCCATAAACCTTAAACTCCAGTCATCAGATGTTAATAACTCTGCTTCGTAAAGTGGGAGTGGACGATTACCAACAATCGACATATCTCCTTTAAGAACATTAATTAACTGTGGTAACTCGTCAATACTGGTGTTTCTAATGAAATTACCAACTTTAGTAACGCGTGGATCGTTTGATATTTTAATGAAAGCAGAATCTCCTAATTCTTTCTTTTGTTTAATATACCAGTTTTCACATATTTTATGACCTCTTACATATAAGAGCGGAGAACAATACTCACCTTCGTTTAATTTATTACAGTCCGGACAATCTGTATTAAATAAATCATCTTCTTTCTTTTCTTCCACATTATCGTTGGCATACTGATTCAGGTGCTTAAGTTCATGCAATTTAGCATCAGCACCTGTATACATTGACCGGAATTTCAGAAATCCAAATATTTTATATCCTGTTCCTACTCTTTGGCTTTTGTACACAAGGTTTCCTTTTGACTCCAGTCGGATTGCAATTGCTGTAATCAAAAGAATTGGCGATAACAATAAAAGGGCAAAAGATGAAACTACTATGTCAAACAATCTTTTTATGATAGGAACCTTATATTCATACTTAACCTGCTTTGATATTTTTATATCAGCAATTTCAGAAAAGTAAATTTTAAGAGATTTTATCCTATTATATATATCATCAACTTTTACGGGATAAACATAGAAGTCATCAATAATTCCTTTACTAGAAAAGGCTTCTTTAAAAAGTTTATTGTCCTTTTCAAAAGCAACCATTAGAATTGGTACTTTCAAAAACTTCTCATTACTTCTGAGCATTTTAGCGTATTCCAAGCCATTCATTCCGTGCATTAATGCTTCACAAACAATAGCATCAGTTTTTGTTTCGGATTTGATAAAACTATTGGCCTTAAGACCATTATCAAATTGATTTACTGTAAATTTTTCAGTATTACTTTTCAGTTCATCAATTAAATTGACATGACTTCCAACATAGAGTATTTGAAATGGTGATTTAGTAGAATCGTCCATATACATTAATTAGAGGTAAAGAACTAATTTATCAAATTCTCAATTCTGATTGCAAGTTCTTCAGGATTAAAAGGTTTAACGATATAATCGTTGGCTCCAAGTTTTAGACACTTTACTCTTTCTACACTGCTTTCAATACCAGATAGCATAATAATAGGAATATGTTTAAAAAACCCGCTCTCTTTGATTTTCATTAACAACTCATATCCGTCCATATTTGGCATTTGAATATCAGCAACTATCAAGTCAGGCATATTACCTTCTTCTAGCGATTTAAGTGCTTCGAGACCATCATTTGATGTTGTTACATCATATGTCTTCCCTAAAAAATTATCAAGCAACATTCTGATACTCAATTCGTCATCTATTATAAGAATCGTTTTTTTCATACTATTGGTATTTTACATTATTAGGTAATTATACTAAATAAAATATATCACCTATTTCTTTCAACAATTATTTTTTCCTCTTATACCTATTAGGGTTTACCCTTTGATATTCATAACAAAAATAGGAAATTAAAACCATTAATTGTTCTCTATGTTGATTTTATTTACAATTAAAAGTTAATAACTGAAAATATAGTAGAATTAGATAAATGGTTTTAGGAAACTATTGAGTAAAATTAATTTTGATTAATTATATTTTCCACTATCCGGACGGTAAATAGTCCAAGTTTTATTAAAAGCAAGTTCATGCGACTTGAATTTTTTTCCAGTTTTGTCCTCAATGATAATCCGGAAAGTTTTAAAACTAAAATTGATTTTTTTCAGAAGTTCACTGAACTCAGAAAACTGATACCTGAAAATAATTTCAAAACTACCTGAAGAATCCTTATTTTCAGTTCTATTACTACTTAGATTGTCCAAATCAATTAATTCAATTTTTCTGCTCTTACCTATTAGTTCCACTCTAGGAATTTTTATCTCAAAACTTTTTTTATGATCGACTTTAATAATAAACTCCTTTGTTTTTCCTTGTGATTTTTCAATTAACAGTTTTAAACTGAGTTGTGGAAATATTTGATTTGAAAGCAAGTAGGGCCTTGCTTTACTAATTCTGAATTGCCAAACGCTTACTGCTCCAATGATTAAACCAAATACAATTATATAAGTTAAAATATCTTCCATTGATTTTTATTGAATTACAGTTGTTTATATTCATTGAGGGATGATAAGTCTCCCAGCAATGCTCCAAATGCTTTAGTGTTTGGTCTTGAATCAAAAATAATTTTTAATATCATTGTAAGTGGTGCTGAAATTAGCATACCAACAGGACCTAAAATAAATCCCCAGAAAATAATTGAAATAAAAACTACTAATGGTGAGAGGCCTAAATTACGTCCCATTAAATGTGGTTCAATCATGCTCCCGATAATTGTATTAATTAACAGATAAGCTATAATTGTTATTACCCCCTCAACTGCACCAAGTTGGACAAATGCCAGTATTACGGCCGGTATTGCTGCAAATATGGATCCAATGCTGGGAATAAAATTTAATATAAATGCCAATAAGCCCCATAATAATGCAAAATCTACTCCCACTATCAATAATGTAACATAAACTATTGCTCCTGTAGCCAGACTTGTTAAAGTTTTAATTCCGAAATAGATTCTTATGTTTTTAATTACCTTTTCCATGCCCCCTAATGAACCCGGTGCAACAATTATCAGTTTCTTCGTAAAACTCTTTATTTCCATTGCCATAAAGATGAAGATGAAAAGTACGAGAAAAGGATCTTTAATGAAATTTGTTAAACTTAAAAAAAGATTTTTTGATGATGACATTATGTTTGCAGGACTTGCTAATTGCTTTATGCTAAAATTTTCGTCGACAAGACCGTAATTAAAAAGCAATGCATTTAAACTTAGCCACGAATCATTTATTTTTTGTTCGTAAAACGGCATTTTTTCTCCAAAACCTATCAAACTGGTAGTCATTAAAAGTCCTAATAGTGAGAGAATACCAAATAATCCAATTATTACAAGAATTAAAGCGATTACTCCTGGTATCTTTTTTTTTCGAAGCCAGTTTAAGGGGGAGAGAGAAATGGCCGTAAGGAAAACGGCAATTAAAAATACAACAACGAGGTTGCTTGCCGCCTTCAAACCAGCAACAACTATTATAAATGAGGCAGCTATTACCCAAAACTTCAATCCACGATAACTATTCCAGAATTTATCAGAAATTTCCATAATCAATTAATTTAGAAGAAACTATTTAGATTTTCTTTGTTGGTTTTTTTGTAGATGAGGTTTTGCTACTTTGTAATATAATTTTCTCAACCTCCGGTTCAATTGATTTTACATGTAGGTCTTGTTGAGGGAATGGAATTGTTATTCCTGCTTCATTTAAACCATCATAAATTGCAATAGTTACTTGACTTTTTGTTGTTAAGCCAACATCCATCGATGTCCATATTCTTAATCTAAAATTAAGAGAACTATCGCCAAAACCTTCAAACAAGATCCAAGGCTCAGGATCCTGAAGAACATTTATATTACCGTCGGCTGCTTTTCTAAGTATCTCCATTACCACATGTGGGTCGCTACCATACTCAACACCCACATGTATATCCCTTCTTTTTCTTCTATGTGTAAGTGTCCAGTTGATTACATCATTAGATATTAAATTCCCATTGGGAACAATTACCTCAGAGCCATCAAATGTTAAAACTGTACTTGATCTAACACCAATAGATTTTACTATTCCCATAACCGTTCCAACTTCAATTGTATCACCAGCCTGAATTGGTCGTTCAAATGCTAGCACTAATCCGGCTATAAAATTAAATACTATATTTTGAAGGCCAAAACCAATACCTACACCAAGCGCTCCAGCCATTAAGCCAAAATCAGACAAATTAATACCCAAGGCTGTTATTGAAATGATTATACCCCAGCCAACAATGAAATATCTGACAACCATGGAAATGGCTCCAGGTACGCCACGTGGTAGTTTTATACGGGGAAATATTTCCTCTTCCAATATTACCCTGATAAATTTAGAAAAGAAGAATGTTAAAAATATAATTAAGATAAACGTTAGTACTGATCCAAATGCAATTGTAATATCGTCTGTTATTTGCCAACTGGATTCAAAAACACTTACTATCCAATCAATAAAGTTATTATAAATACCAATCAATAATAATATCGATTTTATCCATAAACCAACAGCAAGAATTGTAGAATACTTAATTAGGCTTTTGAGTATATAACTGCTGTTTTTACGTAATGAATGAAATACTGACAGGTAGTTTGAGTGAATTAGAAGACTTATAACTCCGATAAAAATATATAGGCTTACAAAAGTTATAAATGCATTGATTAAAGAGTTGACAATTATATTATTAACGTATAAACTTAATCCTAAAAAACCAAATATATTACCAAAAAATGGAATTAATAATAAGGCCATATTAAAACGAAGAAATATAGAAAGGTACTTTTTGTGGGTATCATTTAAATCTTGGTATAGAGGCCCTTCTTTATCTTGTAATTTGTATAGTACTGCGAATACAAATCCTAAACCAGCCAATAGCATAAGTCTGGATATTAGCCCGCTGGAAGGAAATACCAAATGAATTTGATTAATTATATGCAAGCCAAGCATATAATAGAGTACCACTCTATATTTCTTGTCAACAACTTTTGGAAGGAATAATAGAATTAGTACCAATAAGATTAGCTGAAAAATATCATCAACAACTAGTTGTCGTATTGGATACACCCACAGCGTCGCTAAAAACCCTAAGATTAATGCCGCTAAGATATGGTTATCCAAAATCTTTTTATATCCTGATAACTTCTTATCTTCAAACTCTATATCTGAAATTCGTTTATTAAGAAAATACAGTAGAATAATAAGTAGTATTATTGCTATTATCTGAATATAAAACTGGTCTTTATTTGCTTGATAAAAAATATTTAGGGATTTTGATGTACTATCCCAAGTATCTTTTATTGATTGTGTTCCCAAAGTAAGGACAAAGGTTGAATCGTATGTATTCCAGATGGCAGGGCTGTCTTGTATAAAATATTCCTTGCTTAAGGAGGTCTTTTGAGTTTCAATATCTTTTATTGTCTCATCAATAAGTAAGGCCAATTCTGTTAGTTTACTTTGTTTGGAAAAAACATCTAACTGATCTGATTTTAAATAATTTCTGAGAGATTTAAGTTCATTTAACACATCCCTGATATTCAAGATGATACCACTAGGTGCTTTTTCCTGTCTTGCGTCCTTAAGAGTTAATTCCCAAATGGTAATTAGGTTTTTAGTTTTTGTAAGATTTTTACTTAATGATTTAGACCGATTAGAAAATAAGGATTGCCATTCACCAAGTTTAGATTTATAATTCGCCCATTGTTGTAATGCATCTTCAAGTGCACGTTTAGCAATCTTAATTTCATTATCGATAATTGCTTTATTTTCCTCTGTTAATTGTTTCAATGCAACAAGGTAAAGAGAATCAGCAGTTCCCATTTTTGGGTCAGGTTTATTTTCCTCATTGATCTTGCTTATTTCTTTTACAATTACTTCTATGTTTTCAGTGAGATTGGTCAGTGAAATCGCCTGCAAAACAATAGTATCACCATTTTGGATGATAGTTTTTTTACTACCTTGATTTTGCCCTGATAATGAACTACTTAAGATAAGAGTCAAGGTAAGAAACAAAGTGTAGATAACTAATTTATTCTTTAAGAATCCATGCATCGTTATATGTATATGGTAGTTTTTGTTTAAAGTACATTGCTTCTTTCAGACTGGGAAATTCAGCAAGATAAACTCTGTTGTTTGTTCCTGATTTTAAAATTCCTGAATCTGAAAATTCATTTTGTTTTAGCCTCTTTAACACCTCTCTGGCGTCTTTAATATCGTTAAAACTTCCTGCAATAATATAGTATTTTGTTTTAAGTGGAACCATTTGCTCCTCTGTCTTATTTTCTTCTCCCTTGCACACCAAGACTTTTCCTGAATTGTCAGCCCTTTGAGCAAACCAAATAGAAACATATTTTTCGTTGATACCCAGCCCCATACAAACCCAATGTTTTTTTGAGTAATCATTCTTTGTTAAAAGCATATCAATAGCCTTATTTGAGGAAAGTAGTATTTGCATTATTGAATCAGTATTAAACTCTACCTCAAAATAGATGGCTAACTCATAACCCCTATACCTAAAATTTGTCAGTTCTTTAGGTTTATCCCACATACAGTCCTGATCCAGAACATACTTATTATAGCAGCATGGATTCCAGTTTCCTTTGTCAGACCAACTCGATAAATTACATATGCTTGTATCTGGATGGTTAAGTTGGAGGTCATTCACATGTGTTTTTGCAACGAAGGAAAGGGATTTTGACAAAGTTAAACTTTTATTACCATTTTCTGTCAAAAACTGATTTAGCCTCTCATACAATTGATATTCAGCATTAGAGATGCAGAAATCTTTTGATATCTTTTTGTCAGATTGTGAAAATAAATTTCCCCAAAGGATAACAAAAACAAAAGCCAGGATAAAATTATAATTCTTGATTCTCAAT
>Ga0164315_10002671_pt1 | contig 13697 bp, 11 predicted proteins | sample GuaBasSedimGuay6_FD_113737 | JGI IMG/M metagenome (GOLD analysis project Ga0164315, IMG submission 113737) | Subseafloor sediment microbial communities from Guaymas Basin, Gulf of California, Mexico - Guay6, Core 4569-2, 0-3 cm | ecosystem: Environmental > Aquatic > Marine > Hydrothermal vents... | reverse complement strand
GGAACCTGGTCGGTCCTGATGTACATGCTGGTCTACACCTTCATGAATATCGGCGCCTTTGGCCTGGTCGTCTTGTTGGAGACTCGCGGTTATGCCGGGGAGACCATCACGGATTGGGCGGGCTTGTCCAAGCGCGCTCCGGCCCTGGCCGCCGCAATGCTGATCTTCCTGCTGTCGCTGGCCGGCATTCCGCCAACAGGCGGATTCATGGCCAAGCTCTACGTCTTTGCCGCCACTATCAACGCAGGTTATATCTGGCTCGCGGTGATCGGCGTCCTGATGTCTGCCGTCAGCCTCTACTACTACTTCCGCATCGTCGTTCAGATGTACCTGCTCGATGGTGTCGAGGAAGACAGCGGCGCCGAACTGGCCAAGGACCGTTGGGCCGAAGGTGTGGTCTTGGTCTGCGCAGTGGCCGTACTGGCCATCGGCATCTATCCCGCTCCGGTCGTTGCGTGGGCCCAAGGTGGGTTGAACGCGCTTGGGTTGATGTAGGGGCAATTCGTCGAACGAATTGCATAGGGCCCTTCGGGCCTGGACAGCAGACAGCGTCAGGGACCGGGGCAAGGCCAACGCCGGCGTGTAAACCCGAGAGCTCCCAAAACGCCAAAACGGGCGTGCCGGGTGCGCCCTCTCTTCACCGGGCAGAACTCCAAACTGAGCCGTCGATGCGAAGAAGGGCGACACCGGGCACCCACGGCGGTGCCGTCAGCAATCGAGTCTCGGCCGACGCCGTAGGCCGCCGAGGTCGTTTCCCTCAAGGGCGATGCTCTTCCGATTTCTACGTTGTTGCCCTTGAGGGAAATGCACCGAGCTGGAGGGCCGGGGGCACTCCAGAAGGCCGGGGGTGGAAAACAAGGGGTAACGGCCGGGTCAGCGACCCGGAGATATCCGATGAGTCCCCGTTCCTCTCAAGGTCAGACTGCCCCTCGTTTTGCACAACGCCGGGAAAGCCGGACATGGCACAGAAGATTACTGCACCACTTCCGACCAGGCAAAAGGATCGCCAGACTCGAAGTCGTCTTGAAACAGCGAGCAATCGACGAATACCGACATACCGATCGTGCCATTGGCGACAAAGAGCCTCGAACCGTCGACGGTGATCCCCAACGGTCTGGGCGAAGGAACCGTGTGGATGAGCGTGGGGTTCGCAGGGTCCGAGAGGTCAATCGTGTGGATGCTGCTGTCCAGGCTTGCGGCCGAGAGGTAAGCACGGTTCCCCGCAACGGTGATCGCGTGCAACGACAAACCATTCAACGATCCGAGCTCTGTCGGACTTTCCGGAATGGAAACGTCATACACCGTGATGCCTCCAGAATTACTGTCCAAAACCAGGAGGCCGCCATCCGCTCCGAGGCTATTGGGGTGGGTCGACACAGGAAACGACGTCACGACAAAAGGATTCCAAGGGGTCGAAATATCGATGATATTAAAACTCCCCGGGTAGTTTGTATACGAGTAGGCGTACTGACCAGAAATCACAAAGTCCGATGTCGAAACAGCCAAGACTGCCACTTCTGAGGGCTGCAGCGGATCGGAAATATCCAATACTCGAAGCTCATCGTGTTCGCCAACAAAAAGATGCCCCTGGGATACAGCGAGAGGGTCGGGGCTGAACGGGAAAGGAAAGTCGAAAGTTGTGTCGATCACCGGTGCTCCCGGATCCGACACGTCGACGACCGTCAGGCTCCGTTGGCCTCCAACAAAGGCATGGTCTCCATCGACGGCTACCCCATTAGCAAACTCAGGATCGAATACAGTGCTCAACTCCAGCACGTTCCACGGGTCCGCGACATCGAGGATCCTGAAGCTCCCATGCTCGGCCAGGTAAACCTTGTCCTCGTCAACGGTGACCCTTTCATTCCAGCCATACCGTTGAACCAGCCATCCTTCCAGGTAGGGAGCCGACGGAACCTCTGTATTAAAAACCTGGAAATCGAGCAGCTCACGGGTAGTTACCACATGGGTCCCTGCCGAGGCAATGGCGGACAAGGATACCGTGGTTGTCGTCTCTCCGACCTCGACAGGGTTGGTCGGGTCGCCGACATCGATCACCTTGAGTCGGGATTCGCCCACCAAGTAGACGTGATTCCCACTCTGGTCGAGGGTGAAGAGGCCGACCGAGTAGCCCAGGTCGAAGATACCGACCTGAACTGGAGACGCCGCAACGGAAAAATCGACGACTCGCATTTCGCCTGCCCCCTGAGTGAACGCGGTTGTGCCGTGAGCCGCGACCCGGCTGGTGTACTGGGGAAAGACCGAGATGCGACTCGGATTCGAAGGGTCACTAACATCGACGATCCACAGACCGGCTTCTTCCGACGCGACCACCGCGATGGATCCGCTGACCGACACGTCAACCGCCCCCTCCGAGGGAGGGTTAACGAACCCTATCTCCACAGGGTGGGTCGGGTCTGCGAGGTCTACGATCCTCATACCCCAGGTGTCCGCCGCCACATATGCGACGCTGCCGGCCAGTTCTACCGTAGGGCGATAGGCGGAGCCGACGATCCTGGTCGTACCTACGATTTCCGGTCCTGCCGCCGAATGAAGATCGACGACGTGAAGGAAATTGTCATCGTCAACAATCACCGCCAGAGCCTGATTCAGCGCCATGCCGAGAGGCTCGTGGTCGATCACCACCTCGGCAAATACCACCGGCAATCGCGGCACCGCTATGTCGACGAACTTGATCGCGGCGCCACTGTTGACCATAGCGGTCGTTCCATAGGCGGCCACAGCGAGGGATCGTCCGTACGGCCAATGGTCCGCCATTTCGAGACAGCTCTGGTCAGCAGCAAATGCCGAGACCAAGAATACGAGGCATGTTCCCACAGCGACAAGAATTCGCCTCACGAAATCATGCCCAGTGGCACAACTTGAGTTCGGTTTGCTCGAGGTCACTGAACCACCTCGCTCCAGGCGGCCATGTCGCCGGTCTCGAAGTCGTCAAAAAAGAGCCTCCTGCTGATATTAAAATGGAGGGCGATCCCAGCATCGATCTCGGCGAAAACCACCCGACGTCCCGATACATAGACGTCCATCCTCTGGCGGATCCCGGGGATTTCCAAGACCTCCACAGGGTCGGCCGGATCGGCGAGATCGAACACATGGGCAGTGTCTCCGGAACCAATCAGATAGGCCATTCCATCACCGATACCAACCATCCGTCCACCGTCCCAAGAGATAGGAGAGTTCCATGTTCCCAAGGGCGTCATTGCCCAGGGCTCAGAGATGTCGATGACGGCCAACATCCCGGTATCGTGATCCTGCGCGCTGACCAGCAGGTCTCCATCGACATCGATCGCCTGGGGTGAAGCGCCGGGGAAAATCACACTCGCCGGCACTGGATTTCCCGAGTCGGACAGGTCTATCGACTGGATACCCACCCCTGTAACCGCCAGAAAGACGAAGCTCCCCGAAACGGCAACATCAACCACGTCGGTCTCTGGGTCATAGATTCCAATCTCGATCGGCAGTTCCGGTACCGATATATCAATGACTCGCAATCCGCCGTCCATGTCTGCGACAAGGGCCAGTCCACCGGATACCGCGACCTTCTGAGCTCGACCCGGAGTGTCGAGGGCCCCAATCACCTGGGGCGCCGAGGGTTCCGCAAAATCTACAATCGTGATGCCGTCGACGCCGTTGGCCATCACGGCGAGGTGACCGCCGACGGCCACATCCACGACGTACCTCTGGATACCGACGAATCCGACCTCGAAGGGTTCTTCCGGGTTCGAGAAATCGAGCACCCTCAATCCCTGAAGGTAGTCGCCAACCAGGACGAGATCGCCAGAAATTGCTGCAGACCATGAGTAGCCCGGCATACTGAGGCGATCTGTTTCGATTGGTATGTCAGGTTGGGTCAGGTCGAGAACACGAATGACGTCAAAATCCGATGCCACAGCTTTCTGGCCCGAGACGGCGATCGTATAGCCACCCTCGCCAGCACTTGCAAGCGACCCGGAGACCACAGGTGCTACCGGATTGCTGACGTCGATCACCGTGAAACCGTCGTCACCAGCGGCAACGTAGGCCCGGTCGCCGTGGATATCCATCCCGGAACCGACGTCGGCCATATCGAGGAAACCCACCTGCTCCAGGACAGCTGGCACCGAATAGTCAATCACAGAAAAACCCTGGCCTCCGGCGGAATAGAGGTAAGAATCGTCAAGAGCGATCGCTGCTTCGGCAGAGGACGGGTAAACCCCGACCTTGGTCGGAAATGCCGGGTTGATTACATCGATGGTCGCGATGCCCGAGAAAGGGTTGGGAACGTAAGCGTAGGCGTTGTCATCAAGGACGATACGGTCTGAGCCAATCCCTCCCAGACCGCCGACGAGCACGGGGTCGGAAGGGTCGCGGCAATCAACAATGCTGAACACCTGCCAACCAACGAAATGGGCGATTCCCTCTCTCAGAAGAACCCCAGAATATCTTTTAAAGGCAGGTGGTTCGATGAACCCCAGATACGCAGGCTGGAAGGGGTCCGATACATTAATGAAGTGTCCTCCGCCGCCGGAGGCCACAGCCAGCAAGCCTCCCTCCAACGAAAGACCAAAGACCACGCCGGGCAACACGACTTCTCCGATGATCTGGAGATCCTCCAGGTCGGTCACTTCTGCGATCAGAACGTTCGAGCCAGAACCGATAAAGGCGAGGTCGCCGTCCATCTCTACCACGTAGGATGGCCCCCTTCCCCAACGGCCCAGGAGCTCGCCGACCTGAGGGTTCGCGGCCTCTGTCACCATACCCATGGTTGCCAACATCACGACCAACGAAAAAGGAAAGATGGTCTTCAAACCTGTTAGGGATAGTGATTCCCTCATCCAAATCAGCCTACCATCGCAGACGACCGTTTCGAAGGATTATGGGAAATTTTCAAAATTTACAGGGGACATCAAGCGGTGCCAGGTTGAGTTATAGGGGACACTCCTATTTCTTGCTCTCCATTCTCGGCCTTCTGATCCGCCCTGCGGCTGGCGCGGGCATGTCCATCGTGTTAGGCAATACCCGCCATGCCCAATATACTGGACAAAAACTGTATTGACCAGTAGAGTGGACACATGATGCTGATCAAAGAAGAGCTCCTGAAGATTGTTGAGAGCTGGTCCTTCCGGAAAAATGCCGCCCCAAAGAGCGTGTTGCGAAAGGCTGCACAAACCTGCGTACTGTATCCGGAACTTGTGAATGTCATTACCGGAGTGCGACGCTGTGGCAAGTCGACACTACTTCAACAGCTGATGGTGTCCAACAACATCCGACCGGAAAATGCGATCTTCGTCAACTTCGAGGACCCGCGTCTGACCCAATACCTGGACCATACATTGTTGGAACAGATCTGTGAATTGGCCGAAGAGAATGAACACGGTCCTCTCACCTTTTTCTTCGACGAGATACAGCATGTGAAAAACTGGCAGAAATGGATCAATTCAGCCCTGGAAAAACGCCCATTGCACACCTTCGTCGTCACGGGTTCGAATGGTCGTTTGCTCGGCGGTGAGCTTGCCACTTCCTTGACCGGACGCCATCTTTCAACCGAGCTTTTTCCGTTCGACCTGGACGAGTTTCGGAGGCTTCATCGCACAGGGACTTTGAGGAGCTTTCTGAAAAACGGGGGATTCCCAGCCGCCTTGAGGATTGCCGAGCCCGAGCGGCTGCTCCAGCAGTATTTCAACGACATCATCGAAAAGGATGTTCGTGAACGGGTTTCCGCCAGGTCCAGCCGTCCTCTCATGGCGGTGGCCCAAATGGCCTTCGAATCGGTGGGCAGCGAAACAAGCCTGAGAAGGATCGCAGGAGCACTCCAGCTGAGTCCGGAAACCGTCAGCGCCTACCTGCAGGCCTGTGAGGATGCGTACCTCATTTTCAGTTGCCCATACTTCGCCTATTCCCAAGCCAAGAGAATTCGCCGAAACAAGAAGTACTACGCGATCGATACAGCTCTTCGCAGAGCGGTCACAACCCGTGGCGGGGCCGACCTTGGAAAAGACTTCGAGAACCTCGTCTACCTCACCTTGCGTAAGAAGACGACCGAAGTCTTCTACTGGAGAGGCAAAGCAGAAGTCGATTTCGTCGTCAATACCTCAAGCGGGGTCACACCTGTCCAAGTGACTTTCAAAAAGCCGCAGGAACGACACGAGACAGCCCTGCGAGAGTTTTACGAACAGTTCCCCCATGCGGCCGAAGCAATCTACGTCACCCCTGAGACCTTCGAAGAACTTGTGGAATTTGAGTTTTAGGCCGGGGTTGGAAGCCAGCGGCAGAGACAGGGACATGGGCCGGGACAGCCAACAGCATCACCGACCCCCCAGAAAACCGGATAGATCTCGGTAATAGTTTTCGTGGGGTCCGATCATGATCAGCTCGAGGTTGTCCTTGGTGATACGGTAGGCCAGGAGGTACTGAGTCGAGTCGATCTTGAATTTGTGGACGAAGACACCCTTGAGATCGCCCTTCTTCTCCTGCCCGGCGGAGGGATCCTTGAGGATCTTGCGAATCTGACCATCGAGAATCGACTTCTCCCGCTGGTGTAACCTCCGGACTCTTTTTCTGAAGACCCCTGATTGGGTAATCCGCATCGCGGATCACCCAAAGGAATATTCGGAAGATGCGCCCTGATCAAGTTCTTCCAATCCAATCAGCATCTCCTTGATCAACCGATAGGGTAGTTCGGGATTCTCTTCGGCGCATTTTCCTATTCTGGCCCAATGCTCGATCTGCCCGGTAACGGACCGGTTGTCAACGACGCTGGTCAGCTTTGCGTCTCGCACCAGTTTGTCGGAAACTCGTACTGCGGTACCCATGGTGGCCCCTCCGTTCTGTAGTCATTCTACAACAGAATGTTGCATTCTGTAACATTTCCGAGTCGCCCAAAAGGGCACGGCACGCCGTGCCCTGGCCGGCGATAAACTCAATCCAGGTTCCCGGGACCCGCAGTCTCTTCAAGACGGGCCTAAACGGTGCCGCGTTGCTCACTCCTCTCAATCTGGCCCGAACAAGGGACAGTGTTGTTTTCGGAGTTTTGGGCTTGAGTGGTTGTTTTGCAATTTTAACGGTAGCTGAGGCATTTGAACGGCAAATACAGATTAGAACACTGTCCGTTTTTCGTGCGTCTATACTTTTAGAGCGCTTTCTCGAACAGGATAGCCGGGGTTGAGCGGCCCCGTCACAAGCCTGAGGCCGCGATCGATCCTGCGCCTGAACCTGCCGTCTGTCGCCGATCCTGCCAGCTGCCCGGTAGCTGTCTCTGACGCTGTGAGGCGTGTCAATATCCCGAATAATTCAGGGTTAGATTCAGGTACAGGAATGGTTCAGGGAGCGGAGCGGCCCACCGACCTCCTGGGCGAAACTGTTTCCTGCCCCAACAACGTATCCCAAAAGTCACACTTCTCGGTTCGCAGACCCTCGTCGGTGGTCAGAGGCGAATTGAGATTCATGAAGGGGTCGTTCTCGGCGTTGTAGATCGGCCAGGAAGGGCCACCGGGAGTTGCCGGAACGCCGTCCCTCGCAAAACTCGTCCACAATTCAAGGATGCGGCTCTGAAGTTCGAGATCATCGGCCCGCGGGAAGTAGTAGGTCATATCTTCCAGGCGCTGAAATACGAAGAAGAGCTCGAGACCATGAAATGCGCCCAAAGGGCTGAATATCAAACCGTGAAGGCCGTGGGAGAACAAGAACCGATACACCGGCTCGGTCTGTCCGTTTGACGCTGCGGAGGCAAAGCGACGCGTCGGGCAAACAAACTGGGGGTCGCTGACCAGAGCGGCGTAGGCGTCGGTGCCGGTGGCATATCCCCCGGGACCCACCGGATAAAGTTCGAGGGCTCGATCCGCGGCCTGTTGCCCCCAGGGCGCCATCACAATTCGCACGAGCGCCTCGTAACCCAGTTGTCCCAACTCCGGAACGTGCACCCGCATCTCGTCTGAATTGGCGCCCACCACGAACGCAACGTGGTTAAAGCGACCTCCCTCGATCGCTTCTTCCGGATCTTCGGGCAGAACCCAGCCATCCACCGTCGGACCAAACTGGGTGGTGACGATTCCGTGGGTGATGGTTTCGCCGAATCCGATCGTATCCACCGCTGTGACCAGTTCCTCGGGAGTCCGGTCCCGAAGGCAAATGGCCGCACTAGATGGACTGGGACAATCAACAGCTTCCGCAAATCTCAAGCCCTCAAGCGCACGTTGCCGGGCGGGTCGGGCTGTGGCCCCTCCGCTTTCCATCAGAGCGCGTGAGAATAGCCCGGCAGCCAGCGGCGAGACAAGCTGCATCATGGTATTCGTCGCCCCTGCACTTTCGCCGAAGAGTAAAACCCTGCTCGGGTCTCCACCAAAAGCGGCAATATTGGTCTGTAACCATTGCAGTGCAGCCTGTTGATCAAGAAGGCCGTAGTTTCCGGAGACGCCGCGTGGGCTCTCAGAATTCAGCGCAGGATGTACGAGATATCCCAGGGCGCCGATGCGGTATTGGGTCGTCACCACAACGACGTTCCCGCGTTCCGCCAGAATGTCCCCTTCGTAGAGACGGGTTCCCACTTCAACGACCGAGGTGGAGCCTTCAACGTTCCCTCCACCGTGGATGAAAAACATCACCGGGAGCGAACCCGGCAACGCATCCTCAGGCGACCAAATATTGAGATACAAGCAGTCTTCATCACCGATTGCGCCGTGATCATCGTCTTCCTGGGGGCACGGGGCCGGCCAATTGGTCGCCTGCAACTCGCCGGACCACGGCTGTGGTGGTTGTGGGGCCCGCCACCGGAGGTCACCCTCAGGCGGCTCCGCAAAAGGAATCGACAAGAATGAACTTACTCCGTCCACGGTGGACCCGCGAACGGACCCCGCGTCGGTCTCTACAACTGGGTGAACTTGGGCATCGACTACAGCACTCGACAGCAACAACAGAACCCAAAGAAACTCTCCTCTCCACCCCATGCCTCACCCCCAAACTACTCCTGCGGCGTACTTAGGCCAATACTATCATCGGACGTTGATTACCACTTGATGTTGACGAATCAAACGCCCAGACACCAAACCATGCGTGCAACTACCAACCTATGCGCCTGGACGCCATCGATATTGGTACACCAACCCTTACAAAGGCCGGACTCAATAGCCGTTTTATGTAAAACAGGCATGGGAAACCCATTTGACATAATTTCCCAACTCAACTAGTCTCTGAACATGATCCCAAGAACGCTCCGTCCGCGACTCAGCGAGCTCGCAGGCCAATATCCGGTTGTTTATCTCACTGGGCCACGGCAATCGGGTAAAACGACACTTTCCCGGATGACGTTTCCTGGATTTGAGTACCTTTCCCTTGAGGATCTGCAAAACCGGGAGGAGGCGACCGAGGACCCACGGGGTTTCCTGAGACGCCTGGAGGGTTCCCCTGGGACGATCCTCGACGAGGTTCAGCGGGCGCCTGACCTTTTCTCCTACATTCAGGGGTTTGTTGATGACCGGCGGGGTGGGCCGTTGATTTTGACGGGCTCACAGAACTTCCTTCTGCTGGAGCAAATCACCCAGTCCCTGGCGGGTCGGGTTGCAATCCTGGAACTTCTGCCGTTTTCGGTTGCCGAGCTTTCAGAGCGACCTGCCATGACGCCGAGCGAGTTCGAGGAGGGGACGTCCGAGGTCCCAATCGAGTGTGACCTGGATCTTGACGAGATGCTTTACACCGGCACCTACCCTGCAATTCACGACAGGGGGCTCGAAGCATCTACCTGGCTGGACGGCTATGTCAGGACCTATGTCGAACGGGACGTCAGGACGATAGCCAACATCGGAAACCTCGAGACCTTCCTGCGGTTTCTTGGCCTGTGTGCGGGAAGATCCGGTCAACTCCTGAATCGTTCTTCGCTGGGCGGAGATGCCGGAGTCGATCAAAAGACGGTGTCACGCTGGATTTCGGTTCTTCAGGCGAGCTATATCGTCGATATTCTCAGGCCACACTTCGAGAACTTCTCCAGGCGACTGATCAAGAGCCCCAAGCTCTACTTCACCGACACCGGGCTACTCTGTCGCCTGCTGGGCATTCGTTCATCGGCAGATCTTCGAAACCATCCCCTTCGAGGCGCCATCTTCGAGACCTTTATCGTCAGTGAGATGCGCAAGCTTTACCTCCATCATGGGCAGCGTCCGCCCCTGTGGTTCTGGAGAGATTCGAACGGTCGAGAGGTTGATCTCCTGCTGGACCTTGGCGGCCGTCGAGTGCCGATCGAGATCAAATCTTCGGAGACCGTCGCTGGTGATTTCCTCAAGGGACTCGATCGTTATCTGGCGCTCTCCGGCGATCCATGGGGCGTGCTCGTCAACGGTGGGTCAGCCTCTTACAGGCGGCGGGAACACCGGATTCGGCCCTGGTTCTCGTGTACTTGAGCCTGCCGAAGCCGTGCCAGGTCATACAATTACGACAATGTTGCATCTTCAACCCCGACCCTGTCAGCCCCCACCCCTTGACAAAAGATCCTTCAGGACTTACTGTATATACCGTATATGAACAGTAGTGCACTACCCCTGCTTCTTCACCTCATCCCCGATGACCCGGAACCGGTGCGCGATCAGATCGCTCGGCAGCTCAGCGATCGCATCGTGCGCGGTGCGCTCTCGGCGGGCGATTCCCTGCCGGGCCACCGCCTGCTGGCACGTCAGCACAGGGTTGCGCCGTCCACGGTTCAGGCCGCTTACGAGCTCCTGGCCGCCGATGGTCTGCTCACCGGTGAAGGCGGGGACGACCCCAGGGTCGCGAAGCTCGACCCTGAGCGACGACGCAAATTCGTGGAGAATCTGCAGCTCGAAAAGCTGGTGGCGCAGGAGCTTGGCCGGCGCGAACTGGAGATGGCCCGTGACGTGCAGCGGCGTTTGTTGCCCCCGCCCGAGTTGACCGGTCCTGGCTGGCAGGTGGCAGGCCGCTGCCTTCCGGCCCGGGTCGTGGCGGGAGACTTCTTCGACGTGCTCCGGCGCGCCGATGGCGGTGTCGATGTCGTGGTGGCCGACGTCGCCGGCAAGGGTTTTGCAGCCAGCCTCATCATGGCGTCGGTCAAAGCAATGCTGCCGTTCGTGACCGCCGAGGTCGGAGTTGCCGAGTCGCTGGCTCAGCTGAATAACCGACTCGCCCTCGAGCTGGGCCGCGGCGAATTCGTCGCCCTGACCCTGGCAAGATACCGTCCGTCCGAACGCAGTGTTGAACTCGCCAACGCCGGTGCGCCGGATCCTTATCTGGTACGGCCGGGCCAACTCCCGGAGCCTTTGACGGTGCCTGGACCTCGCCTACCGTTGGGCGTTCGTCAAGAGGTGGCCTACGCCTCACGAACGGTGGAGTTGGCCGACGATGCGCGCCTGCTCATGCTGACGGATGGTCTACCCGAGGCACGCGACGCCGCCGGCGAGCCGTTGGGGTATGAGGCCCTTGAGTTGATGCTCGCAAGGGAGCCTTCAACCGGTTCGCCTTTTTCATGGCTGACCGGGCTCTTTGACAGAGTCCAGCAGCGAACCGGACGCGTGCCCGAAGACGACTGGACCGCGGCTTTGCTGGTGCCGAGCATGACCGAGGGTGCATCGTGATTCTCAATCTGTCGGACCTTTCCGACGAGCCGTTGCACGCACAGGTTTCGCGGCAGATCCGGGCGAAGATCCTGTCTGAGGACCTGGCCGGTGGCGATCCGTTGCCCTCGATCCGCGGTCTCGCAAAAGAGCAGCGGGTCAGTGTCATCACGGTTCAACACGCCTATGACGACCTGGAGCGCGAGGGGCTGGTACGGTCCCGGCGTGGCAAGGGTTTCTGGGTGGCGCCGATCCCCGACGGAAGGAAACAGAAGATGGCTGAAGAGCGGTTTGCCGACACACTGGAGAAACTTTTGGCACACGCCGGGGCAGAGGGGCTGAGCAAGGCCGACATGCGGCGCATTCTTGAAGAGCTCTTAAAGAAAGGGGCGCCCTGATGAACGATCAGAAGCGGGAAACCACCCCCGCCGCCCACCTGAGTGGGCTCACCAAGCAATTTCCCGGGTTCAAACTGGGTCCGCTGGACCTTGTCCTGGAACCCGGCACCGTGGTCGCTCTGGTAGGACCCAACGGCGCCGGCAAGACGACGACGCTGAACTGCATGGCCGGGCTGATGGTGCCCGACGAGGGCGGCACCGAGGTCTACGGCGCCCAGGTCCACTCGTCACGAACTGAGTACCGGCGCGATGTGGGCTACGTCGGGGAAGAAGGCGGCTTTTTTCAACGCTGGACCGTCAGCCGAAACCTGGCCTTTCTGGCCGAGCTGCTGCCCGGATGGTCACGCGACCGTGCACAGCAACTCTCCGAACGCATCGCGCTGCCCATGGACAAGCCGGTAGGCAAGCTGTCGCGTGGCAATAAGACCAAGCTCGCCCTGGTTGCGGCCATGGCACACCGGCCCCGCCTGCTCCTGCTGGACGAGCCGACCTCCGGTCTGGACCCGGTCGTGAGAGCGGAGGTATTGGACCTGCTGTGGGAGATCATCGAGGACGGTGAGCACGCGGTGCTCTACTCCACTCATGTGCTGTCCGACATCAATCGTCTGGCTGACGAGTTGGTGTTTCTGCGAGACGGTCAGATTGTCTTGCGCACCGGACGGGACGAGCTGAGCGAGCGGTGGCGGCGGGTCTCGTTCCGGCTGTCGGACGATGACCTCAAGCTGGCCGGTATCGTCGAACACCGCCGAGTGCGGGCCGAGCACCAGGTGATCACCAGGGATTCCGAAGAAACTCTGCGCCAACTGACCGAGTTGGGCGCCGAGGCGGTCGAGGTCTCGCGCATGAGTGTGGACGAGATTGCAGTGCAGATTCTCAAGGAGGGACACCATGTGGCGCGCACTGAGGGCTGAGCTTCTTTATTTCCTGCCGTGGCTACTCGGTGGGCTGGGCATTGCGGCCTTTGTTGTCGTTTTGCTCAGTGGGCTGGTGCGGTTTTTGGAGGATGGAGAGGGTCCGCCGAGCTTCGTCATTACGATTTTTCCGATCATTGCAGGCATGGTCGTGGCCTTCATCGCCCAAAGCTATCGGGTTGAGGAACGGCGGGCCCGATTGCTGATGGCAGGGCCCCTCACGCCCCGCCAGCTCGCAGGTGTGACCGTCCTCCTGCCGGTATGTTTCGCCAGTCTCGGCGTACTCGCAGCCGTTCCGATGGTCGGGCTGGCCACGTTGATTACGGGGAAGTTCGAGCCCTCCACCCTTCCCATCGTCGCTGGTTTTGCCGGCCAGTTCTGGGCGTATGCCCAGCTGGGACCACTGGCACAAGAATCAAGTGCAGCCCGTCGCCAACAACGATCCACAGCTGCCATGACCGGCTGGGCGGTATTCGTCGGAGCGATCCTGGTGCTGACGGCATCCCAGTTCCTCATGAACTCGATCTACGGACTATTATGGGTCGCGATGGTTGCCGTCGCGGCAATGGGAGTTGCCGCAGCGCTCTACCAACGCCGGACTGATTTCACACGGTGAGGTAAAAAGGTCCCCGGTACCTGCCTCGAGTGAAATGCTGCCCCTGGAAATTGCTGAGAAATACGATGGAGCGTGGCAGTGGAGGTGAGCCGCCTCTCTACAGAGTCGGCGTCAGACCGGAGTCGATGATTCGTTTGTCCAGAGTGAGGAGGGTCGCACCGAGAACTCGTGAGGTGGCAACGAGTATTCTGTCGGCTGGATCACGGTGAAACGAATCCGGGAG
>Ga0164315_10002670_pt1 | contig 13702 bp, 15 predicted proteins | sample GuaBasSedimGuay6_FD_113737 | JGI IMG/M metagenome (GOLD analysis project Ga0164315, IMG submission 113737) | Subseafloor sediment microbial communities from Guaymas Basin, Gulf of California, Mexico - Guay6, Core 4569-2, 0-3 cm | ecosystem: Environmental > Aquatic > Marine > Hydrothermal vents... | reverse complement strand
AACCCAATAAACCCAATAAACCCAATAAACGCAATGAACGCAATGAACGCAACGAACCCAATGAATACCAAGGAGAGGTAACGACAATGATGAGAAGTTTATGGACTGCGGCAACCGGGATGCAGGCACAGAATCTGAATATCGATGTGATCGCAAACAACCTGGCCAACGTCAATACATCCGGTTTTAAAAAGAGTCGCGCGGATTTCCAGGATCTGCTGTATGAAACCCTGACAGCGCCCGGGGTATCCTCCTCAGAAGCGACAGAAGTGCCAACCGGCATTCAGGTGGGGCACGGTGTACGACCGGCAGCCACCCAGCGACTTTACATACAGGGTGATTTTCAGCACACCCAGAATCCCTTTGACATGGCCATTGAAGGACCCGGTTTTTTTCAAATCCTTCAGATCAACGGAGAAACAGCGTACACGCGTGCCGGCACCTTTAAAATTGACAGTGAGGGAAGAATCGTTACTTCGGACGGATTTTTAATGGAACCGGAGATAACAATCCCGGGGGATTCTATCTCCGTTCACGTGGGAACGGATGGTACGGTGTCCGTTCTGCAACCGGGATCGGCTGAGGCCGTCGATGTCGGCACCATCGAACTGGCCAGATTTACCAATCCGGCGGGATTGACCAGTATCGGTCGGAACCTGCTCCTCCCGTCTACCGCCTCGGGGGATGCCACTGTGGGAACACCCGGCGAGGATGGGCTGGGGACGATTGCCCAGGGGTATGTTGAGATGAGCAATGTCAATGTCGTGGACGAAATGGTCAGTATGATTACAGCCCAAAGGGCTTATGAACTCAACAGCAAGGCCATTCAAACATCGGATGAAATGCTTCAGATAGCCAACAATATAAAGCGATAGTCTAAAATGATGAAACTAGTGTGTTCCCACAAACAGTTCCAGAGAGTTTTAAGGCTGGGCATCTGGTTCGCGTTGACCCTGTTCGTTCTGTCCTCAGCCGGACTGACGTCCGGTGCCCCCGTTCGGGCATTCATCGATATGCTGCCCCGTGTCACTGTGGACAACGATCCGGTATTGCTTGGAGACATTGCGGTTATCAGGGGTCAGGACGCAACACTGGTTTCCGAACTGAAAATGCTGGTGGTGGGCAGGGCACCCTTGCCCGGAAAATCCAGACAGCTCGAGGCCGCCTACGTTGCCCTGAGACTGAAGCAGAACGGCATCCCGGTTGACCAGGTGGCCCTGAATGAAACCACTCCGACTACGGTGGTTCGGAACAGCACCATTGTGAGTCGGGACCAGGTCAAGAGCGTCATCAGGAATGCGCTTCTTCGGGAGGATTTTTTTCAGGGACGACGGGGTGTGGTCCGGGATATCAGGGTTACTGACGATCTCGTTGTCCCGCCGGGCGATCTCTCTTACCGGGTGACATTTGCGGAAAAATCCATCCGGTCCAACAAAATTCCGGTGTCTGTGGCCGTGTTTGTGAACGGCAAGCAATACCGCAAAATCTGGGCAACCCTTCTGGCGGACATTCTTCAGGAGGTCGTGGTGCTGAAGCATACCATGCGCAGATATCAACGCATCACAGCGGATGATATTCAATTGGTGGACAAGAACCTGGCAGATATTCCGCAAAACGCCATAACAAGTGACCAGGACATCCTTGACAAACGGATTACCAAGTCTCTGTTGTCTGGGACTGTTCTACGGACAGATATCGTCGAGTTGCCACCCCTGGTCAAGAGAGGGGATATCGTAACGGTCAAAGCGGTATCAGGAGCACTGTTGGTCACGACCCTTGGAAAAGCCAAGAGCAAGGGGCGCCAGGGGGAACGTATCAAGATTGTCAATATCGATACGAAGAAAGAATTATATGGTTATGTGGTGGATGCGAAAACCGTAAAAGTTGTGTTTTAAACCTAAAGAAATGCGATCCTGTTTTAAGGAGAACGCGTGAAGGTGAAACCATTCAGGATAAAAAAAGCTTGTGAAGCTTTCGGGTTCGTCGTACGCGGTGTGATCGGGGTTTTTGTCATGGGATTGATGCTGGGGTGCGGAACCATCTTCAAGGATCAAGCCCCGGCGCCTGACCAACCACAAGCGGCAACCATAGTGCCCAAAAGTGTTTCGGCCACGCCAGAGCCAACTCCCGATGGTGTGGTCGTGGCAGCATCCTTTCCTTCAGCGACGGATCCGAACACGATGATTCCGGATTCCCTTTGGAAAACCGACAGTGCTTTTGGATCGCTTTTTATCAGTCAGAAAGCACTCCATGTGGGTGATATCGTCACCATTCGAATCGTGGAATCTTCCAGTGCCTCCAACAAAGCCAATACCACCACCGAGAGAGAGTCCTCCATAAAAATTTCGACGCCCGAATTTTTTGGTGCTGAAGACGAGGTGCCGTCGAGTTGGTTGTTCAATCCTTTGGGGAATTTGAGTGCGGGGTTTGGGAGCGATTTTGAGGGTGATGGAGAGACAAATAGAAGCGGAGATCTGACGGCTTATATCACATCCAAGGTCACGGAAGTCCTCCCCAATGGAAATCTCAGGATTCTGGGTGCCCGGGAGGTTGCTGTCAACAACGAGAAACAGTTTATCCATATTTCCGGCATCATCCGCAGCAGGGATATATCAACGGACAATATTATCTTGTCCACATACATTGCCGATGCCAAAATAGAATACAGTGGCAGAGGTGTTATTGACGACAGACAGAAACCGGGCTGGTTGGCAAATCTTTTCAATAAGTTATGGCCGTTTTAGCGTTTGGCGGAAAATCTGACAATATGGTGTATAAAAAAGAAGATATCATGAAACGAGTACGTATGTTTACCCGGTGGGTTGTGTTGCTGCTGATGGTGACCGTATCGACTGCCAATGCAGCCAGGATAAAGGATATTGTTTCCATCAAAGGGGTCAGGTCCAACCAGCTCCTCGGCTATGGTCTTGTCATCGGCCTGGATGGAACCGGGGACGGCAACAAAGCGGTATTTACCAAACAGTCCATTGTCACCATGCTCGAAAGAATGGGAATGACCATCGACGCGGATGAAGTTCGGGTTGAAAACGTGGCGGCCGTCATGGTGACGGCGGAGCTGCCGCCCTATGCACGTGTGGGCAGCCGTGTCGATGTCTTGGTGAGTTCTATCGGCGACGCTTCGAATTTGCAGGGGGGAACACTCCTTTTGACCCCCCTCAAGGCAGTCAACGGTATTGTGCATGCGGTGGCACAGGGGCCCATCAGCACCGGGGGGTTTGAGGCCAGTGGTAGCGGTGCCAATATTCAGAAAAATTTTCCGACTGTTGGGCGTGTCGCCAACGGGGCTATGATTGAAAAAGAAATAGCCGCCAATTTTATTTCAAATGGATCCTTCTCGTTGAGTCTGCTGGAAGCGGATTTTACAACGGCCGCCAGGATAGCCCAGGCCATCAACACCTCTTTTTCAGCTTCCATTGCAGTCACACCCAATCCCGGTACGATCAACGTCAGGATACCCCAATCCTATGAGGAGCGGATTGTCGAACTTGTTATGCGGGTCGAGGGCCTGCTGGTCAACCCCGACAACGTCGCAAAGGTGGTGATCAACGAGCGAACCGGTACCGTGGTGATGGGGGAAAATGTCAGGATCGGCATCATTGCCATTGCCCATGGAAGTTTGAGTGTACAGATCAAGGAATCATCGAATGTTTCCCAGCCACTGCCATTTTCCGAAGGGCAGACCGTTGTTTCGCCGGATACTTCCATAACGGTTGAAGAAGGAAATGGCCGGCTGTCGGTCGTGGACACGGGGGTTAGTCTTGGAGAGGTGGTCAGGGCTTTGAATGCTCTAGGTGTTACGCCTCGAGACCTGATCGCGATTCTGCAGGCTATCAAAGCGGCCGGTGCCCTGTCGGCGAAACTGGAGGTCATTTGATGCCGTTCCCCCTGATGACTTATGGACTCGAGACGGATCCATCGATGTCCCGCTTACAGACGCGCCCGGTGGCAGGTGGAAAAACAGACACACCCGGTTCGTCAATAATGAAGGACAAGGGTCTGGACGAGGCTTGCAGTGAATTTGAATCTTTATTTATTTATCAGCTGTTGAAAGAGATGCGCGCATCGATTCCCGGGGACGGGTATCTGGGAGAAAGCACGCAATCAAAAACCTATACCTCGATGTTTGATATTGAAATAGCACGGGAAATATCCAATCAGAGGGGTATTGGATTGGCTGATTTTCTCAGACAGCAGCTGGCAAGTCGGCTTGGTGACACCGAGTCGAAGCAGACCCAAAAAAAGATTGATATTTATTAAAGTTTTTCCATGTTCTGCCGATAATATCTTATAGGAAGGATAAACCGTTTTCCGGCAGAAATCGCCTGGACCGATAAAAGGATTTTCCATGGAGATTACAGAAAAAAAGGCACTTGCCAGTCTTGATAGTTATATCAAGAATATTGACGCCCAAAGGAAACTGAAACAATCTTCGCGTCAGATGGCACCGGTGACCGATAAAGAGGGCGATAAGGTCGAGTTGTCAGCCGAGGCAAAACAGATTCAGACGGCCGGCAGACTCATAAAATCAATGCCGGAAATCAGAGAGGAGAAAGTTGCCCACATTCGGAATCAGCTCAAAACAGGCACCTACCAGCTCGATCCCGGCAAGATAGCAGCCGCCATGCTCAAAGAAGCCCTGTCTGACGAAAATACCTAATCCAATTGATATTTATCAAGTGGGCTTACCCCGACTCCAGCTGACCCGATTGATTCCTGATTGCCGGGAGATGGATTGTAAGGAAAACACTATGGAACAGTTGCTTAACAGGTTATTGATGCTTCTGATGGACGAAGTCGGGCTGTATCAATCCCTTCTGGCTGTCTACCAGGACGAACGACAAGCCCTCCTGTCGTTTGCGTTGGACAATATCACGGCAACCTCCAAGAAAAAAGAAAATCTGATTCTGAAAGTTAAGATTCTCGAAGAACAACGGATACATATCATCGATCAGATAGCAGAGAGCTTGAAGCATCCGGCATCGGATCTTACCCTTACCCGTTTGGCGGAAAAGGTGGATATTCGTTATTCATATAAACTATCGACTCTGGGGGCTGAATTATCATCGGTGCTGGAAGAAATGGGGGCATTGCACCGTGCCAACCGGTCGCTGATAACCCATTCCCAGGGACTTGTCAGCGGCTCTCTGGCACTTTTAAACAATAATCTGGCGCCCGATCCTGTTTATCATCGGGACGGCAGTGTTTCAACACAGGGACAAAACGGTCGCTTGCTTACACGTACGATTTAAACTGCCCGGGCTATAGCGGGAGGATAACGCTGAAGCCCGGCAAGAGGCTATATGACAACTATTCAAAACATACTGGGAATTGGTCGGACAGCTCTTCTGTCCCAACAAAAAGCCATTGATATCACAGGAAGAAACATCGCTAATGCGGATACCGAGGGATACAGCCGTCAGCGGGTGACGTTTTCTACACTGGATGGGAACTATTTTACGAGTGGTGTTGCCGGGGTGGATATTGAGCGAGTCTATGATCGATATCTGGAAAACCAGCTCAGTAGCGCGATTCAAACCTCGGGAAGATGGGAATCCCAGCAGGACGGTCTGGAAAGAGTTGAAATTTTTTTCGATGAATCATCGGGTACGGGTCTGAGCGAGCGGCTCAATGCTTTCTGGAATGGGTGGATGGATCTTGCCAACAACCCCCCCGGCCAGGTGGAGCGGAGTCAACTGCTGGCCAGGAGCCGGGAGATGGTCAGCCTGTTCAATGGACTTTCCGGAAATCTTCGTCAACTTCAAGGAGACACCAATGCCGCCATCCAAGATGCGGTGGAGAGCATCAACCGGATTTCCGGGCAGCTGGCGGACCTGAATGGCCAGATACGCCAGGCTGAACTGGAAGGGCGGGACAGCAATGGCATGCAAGACAGCCGGACGCAGCTCCTGAAGGGCCTTTCTGAACTGATCGATGTGGCAAGTTATGAAAAAGCGGACGGGACTCTCTCTGTTTCAATCGCCTCGGGAATGTCCCTGGTTGAGAACACGGGTTTTACGCAACTTGATACAACTCCGGGTAGCGATCCCTTCCAGGATGACATCGTGTGGGTGGACAGCCAGGGAAACACAACCATTATCACGGATCAAATCATTGACGGTCAGCTCAAGGGTCAGCTCGAAGTCAGGGACACGATCATACCGGATATCATGGGTCGGCTCGACCAACTGGCAGGCGACATCATTTCAGAAGTGAATGCACTTCACGTCAACGGTGTCGGGCTTGACGGCACACAAAATGATTTTTTTACAGGGTCGTCAGCATTGGATATGGCGGTGAATACGGTAATCTTGAATGATCCGGGGAAAATTGCGGCAGCGGATCCCGCAGAAGGTCTTCCCGGGGGAAACGATGTCGCTCTGGCCATTGCAGGGCTGCAGGCGGCATTGACCATGGACGGGGGCGAGTCAACCTTCGGTCAGTATTACAGTTCTCTGGTCAGTGATATCGGCAGTGCGCTGCAGACCGCTAATACGAGTTCACTTCACCAGGATGATATCACGGCCAGTCTGGCCGCTTATCGCGAATCGGTTTCCGGGGTTTCCCTGGATGAGGAGATGGTCAATCTCATTAAATACCAGAACGCTTTTGCAGCGGCCGCTCAACTCATCAATGTGGCTGATGAAATGATGGAAACCGTCGTTAATATGATTTGAGCAATTAGCAGTAAGCTTAGAGCATTAAGCTGTTAACCCCTTAGAGCCTAAAGCTTACTACTTATCGCTTACCGCTCAAAAGGAGTCTTTTTTGCGCGTAACCCATCAAACAGCATCCGCTTCCGTCATTAACAATATGAGACGACAGAGCGGACAGATACTGAAAACCCAGGAAACCATCGCTTCGGGCAAACGAATCAACCGGTCTTCCGATGACCCCCGTGGTATGGCCCGGATTCTGGACATGCGACAACTCTTGTCTACGTTGAACCAATACCAACGCAATACCACTCAGGGGGAATTGCGTATCGATACGCTCGAAACGACCCTGGCCGCGGTAGATGATTTTGTTGCAAAAGCCAGGGGAATTGTGGCACACGCCAACCAAAATACAGACATGCAGGCTGCTCTGGCGGGTGAAGTGGCTAAGATCCGTGAACAGGTGATTCAGTTGGCCAACAACCGTCTGGGAGACACTTATCTGTTCGCTGGTCACAACACCGACACAGCACCTTTCCTGGACGATGGTACCTACACGGGCGATGGTGGTTCCTATCATATCCGGGTTGGGCAGACATCGGAGATGGTCCTGCAGGTGGATGGAAATACCGTATTCAAGGACACCGAAGACATCTTCTTGATATTGGAAAATTTACAGACGGCCCTTGAGAGCAGCGACAGTGTTCAGATTCAAAACCAGGCCGCACCGCTTGCTCGAATCCAGGAGCATTTACAGGCCGTTCGTGCCGACATAGGTGGAAACAAGGACCAGCTGGAGGTTAGCGGCAATTACTTGGACAAATTCATCCTTAACATGGAAACGTATCTGGCGGACCTGGAAGAAGCGGATCTCACGGAAGCGGTTCTGGCTTTACAGTTTCAGAATACGGTTTATGAAGCGGCGCTTGTGGCGGCCGCTGACTTGATACAGCCGAGCCTGCTTCAATTCCTGCGATAATAGATGGATAATTCACGACATACACCTCTGATCGTTCTTTTGCTTATCCTGTGGATACCCCTTGCAGCAGTAGCCATGACCGGGGAGCAGGTCCTGCGCTTGAAACAGGCCGGGGTAAGTGATGAATCGATCCAGCTGATGATCCAGGAGAAAAGTATCGAAACCGTCTCTTTGACCATCCAGGAGGTCGTGGACATGAAAGCGGCCGGTATCGGTGAAGATACCCTGCAATTGATGATCAGAGGTCTTTCTTTCATGAAGGACAACCAACCGGTTGTCTATGAGAGCCCCTCCAAGGGCCTGCGGATCACATCGGCGAGTGATCTGCTCATGCTCAAGGAGGCCGGGTTCAGCGATGAGACCATTCGTGCCATTGTGACTGTCGCCTCGGAAGATGAAGACCAGCAGAACTATGAACAGGCCCGGCGCATACTCGAACGCTTGAACCTCTGGGTTTCCCCCTCCCACCGTCGTCCGCTGAAACAACGTCGGTAAATCTAAGCGACCTGTAGCATCATACAGCCTATGGTTTTTATATTTGATTGAGATTGGGCATGGCGCCCAGGATGATCTCGACACGGCGGTTTTTTTGTCGACCCTGGGGGTTGTCGTTGGTATCCAAGGGGCGGTGCTCACCAAAGCCCATGGTGGAGATGCGATGGGGTTCAATGGATCCCTCAGACAGAAAAAAATCGGCCACAGAGGCCGCCCGGGCCATGGAGAGTTGAAGATTGGTCTTGAACTGGCCGCCTTCTTTCAGAGGAACATTGTCGGTATGTCCCGCAATGATAATGTTTTCTTTATTCTTTCTGAAAACTTCGGCTATTGTTGCAAGCAGGGGCATCATGGTTTCCCGGATATCGGCCCTGCCTGAATGAAAGGTGCTTTCGCCCATCAGCCGGATTCGAACCTTGTATTCATCGGCATCGTATTCAATAGAGTTTCCCAAACCTCCAAAGCTGTCCTGGATGGCCTGGCGGACCTGCTCGAGAATATCGGTTTCTTTGGAAAGAGTGATGGCTTCCTGATCAAAATTCTTTGCTATGATTTTCTGACCTTTGGGAATGTCGAACACCTGTTTTTTACGTTGAACCCCAAAGGCGTTCTGCATGGACCCGGAAAGTTCTTTGTATTTCTGACGGTCCATCTCAGAAAATGAAAGCAGCAGAACAAAAAAACAGAGCAGCAGGCTCATGAGATCACCAAATGTGACAACCCATAAGGGTGCGCCTTCCTCGACAACCTCTGCAGGCTCCGGGTCCGGTTTACCCATTGGAAGTCTCCTGGCTACTCTTTTCCGCGCTATTCTTTTCCCGCTCTTTGGGTGACAGATAGATTTTGAGTGATTCCTCGAGTACCATGGGAGCTATCCCTCGGCTGATACCGATGGCGGATTCGAGAACGATGTTTTTATTGATGCGTTCCTGTTGGCTTCTTAAGTACAATTTATCGGCGAGCGGTAGACATACAAGGTTTGCAATCACCGCACCGTAGAGAGTCGTCAGCAGCGCCACCGCCATGGCGGGTCCGATAGCGCCAGGTTCGGACATGTTGGCCAACATCTGCACCAGGCCGATGAGGGTTCCGATCATGCCAAACGCTGGTGCTGCTGCGCCCATGCCTTTGAATACATTCTGTCCGATGGTGTGGCGCTGGATGGTCAAACGGATGTCCTTGTTGAGCATATCTTCAATCAGGCCTTCATCAAAGCCGTCGGAAAGGTACTGCAGGGCTTTGGCTGAAAACTTGTCCTTGGTCTCTACTTTTTCCAGGGAGATCAATCCTTCCTTCTTGGCGACCCGGGTGTAATCGATCATTTCTTGAATGATGTTTTCCGGGGGGTCGAGTTTGTAAATAAACGCTTTCATACCCACGGCGATTGAATTGATGACATCCTTGAGGGAAAACTTCACGAAACATGCTGCCAGGGTGCCGCCCACGACGATCAGCAGGCCGGGAAAGTTGATAAACATGACCGCGCTTCCTCCCATGACAATGGCCGAGAGGACCAGCAAGGAACCGCCGAATAATCCGATGATGGTTGCAATATCCATAGGTTTTTTTCACCTACCACTTGTATACATAAAATTTATTGGGAATATATCCCCTTTCGTTATATTGACTAAGCTTATCGATCATAGCTGCGGTTATCTTGGTTTGAAATGGCATGGCCATGGCACCACCTTTCAACCGGATATTTCGTGCCAGGACCATTCCTTCGGCAAGGTCTTCGAATCGGATTTCCTGATATTTTTTCCGAGCGTCCGCCACCATGTTATCAAGATTTAGCTGGACCAGATACGCATAGAGACCAGGATCGAGCTGATATCCCATAAATCGCTGCAGGTGTGTGGGGATATCTTCCAGAGGATACTTCCCCCGGTGAACGAGGTTGTCATAAGTTGAAACCGCTGCGATGATTTTTGCCAGCAGGGGGATCTGATTTCCTGCCAAGGCATCTGGAAATCCTTTTCCATTATACTGTTCGTGATGCATCCTTACCAGTGCGGCAATCGGGCGAAGTTTTTCATTCTCATTCAGGATGCTTTCACCTTGAATGGGGTGTGAAAGATAGAGAACCCGCTCCCTGGCGGTCATTTCGGTTCTTTTCTTGGCCAGCAGACTGGCGGGAACGCAGACCATGCCGATGTCGTGGAGCAATCCAGCGGCCCGAATAGTGGGGTAGGCATCCGCTGAGATACCGGGATGTCGCTGGGCCAATCTGACCGAGGCTTCCGCTACCCGTCGGGAATGGTCACCCAGGTCTTCGTTGTAGACATTCACCAGATGTGACAGCATGCGAACGGTTGGATAATATTCCTTTTTTAATGTCTCCCGGTCACGGTCTATCTGATGCTCCAGTCTGGCGACCCTGGCACCTATGGCGACGCGGATGGTTAAATCAATAGGACTAACCGGTTTTCGAATATAGTCGTTAACAACGGTCCCGAGGCTTTGGATGAGATCGTTGTTGGTTTCCTGATCGCTGATGAGGATGGTGTATATGTTTGTTTTGAAGCCACCCTGGTAGACGCGTCGGCAGAGTTCAATACCGTCCATCTTTGGCATGTCCCAGGCTGTTATTACGATATCGACCGGCTCTGACTGGATCAGTTTCAACGCAGCAGCACTGCTTTGAGCCAACAGCAGATCATATTTGCTATTGCTCAAAGTCTCTTCATAGGTGTTCAGAGCCCTTGAATTATTGTCGACAATCAGAATTTTCATATGGGGTACTCAAACAGCTGAACGTTCTCGTCATTTAAATGTTGGTACTCGGGATCGGTCATTCGGTTTTTGAACCCGAAAAGAGCACACACTGTATTCCATATCGGCAGTTTGGCCATAAAACTTGAGTGAAAAATGTGTTCGCGAGACATGGATCATGGAAATCGGACAATCAAGAGATTTGAGGGAGAATGTCTTCAGGAGAATTATCAGACTTGGAGATCGATGATGCGGCCTTTGTCGGAGTGGATTACAGACCACCAGTCACTGTGGTAAAAAATCTGGTGCTGGAGATTTTCAAATATCCGTTTAACACCCGGATTCAATTCCAGTGGGTTGAATGATGTACCCGCATGACAGTTGGACTTTTTCCGAAAGGTCACCGGGTGAGCAGATGTCCTGCTGCGTTGAATGATGGCCTGGTAAAGCACCAGTTCCTGAATTTTTTTTTGATCGAATGGATTGTCCATCTGTCTAAATATATTTGTCGGTGAAGATATATATGCTCGAAGTGACAACCTGCTTTTTTTTGCTTCCGTAATGGCGTCTGTTTCTTATTCTTGCACAAAATGTGCCCGCTGCCATGATTCAGACTGTTTTTCTGTTTTGCGTCTACATCTTGTGTATCCACTGCCGGTGTATACACGTGGATAGGAAATATATTTCTTGGAATTATGTAGAAAAATACCTAATTCTCCGTATTCGAGAACGCACGAGAAAGGAAAAAAGACCATATCTAAAATAATGGTGGGAAAACAATTAAGATTTAGGCGTGAGGATATTAGGCTGTGGTTAAAAAACCAGTAAAGAAAAAAAGACTTTGATACAAAGGAAAAGGGCAATGTAAAAGGATATTGAAAATATTTTGGTCGAGAAGGAGGGGGACATCCTTATTTAAGAAGTATTCCAAAATTTGAACATGTTGGAGCTGTCAGCAATATTTATCAGTTCGATTGGTCGTCAGTTTTTGTCCATATTCGCATCTTTGTTTCAGCTAATATTTTTTCAATCAAGGTGTAATACGGACTATCTTCAGAAATGGTATTTTTGAGGAATTCAGCGTGGTATTCAATTTTCTCCAATGCTTCTGATTGTTCCTTTATGATTTTTTCATATTCCTTTTGTGTACCAAATACATGATCAATTCTGGAACCCAATTTTTTAAGCAGTATATTTGTCTGTTCCTCCGGAAGATCGTGCGTGTTTTGCAACAAACTTAATACATTGTTGTGAAGTGTCTTGAATGACTGTAATGTTTCATGTGAAGATAAAAAAGATTTATATTCTGCCAGGCGTTCGATCTTTTCCGACAGGTCATCAATCTCAAACGGCTTCGAGATGTAATCGAAAGCACCCAGTTTTATGGCCTCCACGGCGGTGTTTATATTGGCATATCCCGTCAATATGATGACCTCGGTGGAGGGGAAGCGTTCTTTGATGTCTTGCAGCAGGGTCATGCCGCCTTCAGGGTTTCCGGCATTATCCGGAAAATTTTTATCTAACAGAACGAGGTTATATTCTTTCTTTTCAATAAGAGATAAAGCACTGTTATAACTTTGTGCCAAATCGACCCGATGATCCAGTTTAATGATGAATTCTTCCAGAAATTCTAATATATTTTTATTGTCATCAACAACAAGGATTTTCATGGTTTGCTCTTTTCGACTTAGCTGGACTTTCGTTTTTTTACATATCCGTCAATCCATGTTTTTCAAAACCTTACTTAAGATATCTGAAGTTTCCCAGTTTTGTATTGCGTCGGGCAGCAGGGCGACCGGCGCGATTGGCTAATATGTTCAATAATAACAGTTGGTTAATAGGCGCCGGAAGCGATTTGTAACCCATTGATATCATTGGATATATTTGATCCACTTTTTACTGAAATAGCTATATTTGACTGATATTTCAAGTAGTTATTGTTGATTGCGAGGCCAAGTTGTGATATGGTTGTTATTGCTAATAATGACCTCACAACGAAAGGCCTCGCATGATCATACTACACGACATTCTCAAAAAACTCAAAAATGAATTTGTAAATTCTCGAAAAGGTGCTGAACGAGGAATTTGGTTTATTTACACCATCGTTGCCATCATCGTTCCCTTCACTTCTTCGAAAACTTCAAATTTACTTCGATGCCTTAAAGGTTTGTTCGGGTTTGCCGGCATTCGTAAAAAACGGTACTACACGTTCATGGCATCGCCCAAGATCCCATGGCAACGGCTTTGGCAGTGTTTGTGGGAGATGATTCCCGCACCGTTGACAGATGACAGGCTGCCGCCCTTGCAAAAAAAGTGGGCTTGCCCAGCCCACAAGGAACGGTGCAATGGTAATCTTTTCTGCAGTCAAACTCAAGGACCTTTTCGAAAAAGAACGCGATTATCCATGGCAAAAGCCGGAGACCTGCCCGCGTTGCAACAGCCGCCGTTTATGGGGTCATGGTTTTGCCGAAGCACTTTTTGATGGCTACACCCAGCCACTTTTGCTTAAGCTTTATCGGTGTCCGGATTGTGGGTGTGTAACTCGTCTGCGGCCCAAGGGGTATTTTAAACGGTTCCAGGCGCAGGTTGAAACGATCCGGTCAAGTATCGTCTTCAAAGCAACAGCCAATCGGTGTTTACCGTACATCAGTCGTACCCGCCAGGGCCACTGGCTCAGAGCCTTGAGAAAAAGAATCGCAGCCTATCTGACACAGACCTTTGTTGAAGGTGTCGTGGCCGGGTTTGATACCCTTTTGCAACTAGGGCAGATCCCGGTCAGCCGATCGATTTAATCAGCCGACGCCTGCATTTTTTAGCCACCCCACCGAACAGTGTCATTTTT
>Ga0164315_10002669_pt1 | contig 13702 bp, 15 predicted proteins | sample GuaBasSedimGuay6_FD_113737 | JGI IMG/M metagenome (GOLD analysis project Ga0164315, IMG submission 113737) | Subseafloor sediment microbial communities from Guaymas Basin, Gulf of California, Mexico - Guay6, Core 4569-2, 0-3 cm | ecosystem: Environmental > Aquatic > Marine > Hydrothermal vents... | reverse complement strand
GGGGTGCCTGTATTGGAAGAAATCAATACATGCTCATCCATGGGAACAAGGCCTGCAAGTTCTATGGAAAGAACATCAAGAACATCTTCATGACTGAGCATTTCGCCTCTTTCCACTCGTGCCGGTTCAATCCTGTTTACAATCAGTTTCGGCGTTAATGACCTTGAGTACAAAAGCCCGATAACGCGATCCGCGTCCCTGACAGCAGATACATCAGGGGTACAGATAACCAGAGCCTCATTGGCGCCGACAATTGAATTTTCAAATCCTTTCTCAATACCGGCCGGAGAATCCATGATAACAAAATCAAATTCTTTTCTGAGCTGGTCTGCCACCCGCTCAACACCGGAAGTAGTTAAAACATCTTTATTATCGCTTTGTGACGCCGGGATTAGAAAAAGGTTCTCTATCCTTCTATCCCTGATGGCAGCCTGGCTGATTTTACATTTTCCCTGGACAACATCAACAATATTAAATACGATTCTGTTTTCCAGTCCCATAACAACATCAAGATTTCTCAACCCGATATCCATATCCACAATGGCAACCCTTTTTCCTTCCAGGGCAAGGGCAGCACCAATGCAGGAAGTGGCTGTTGTTTTTCCAACACCGCCTTTTCCTGATGTTATGACAATTACTTTACCTTCCAAATTTCCACCTCTATTCATAAATTAAATTGCTTCTGGCCAAGGTATTTTACGGAAAGGATTTTCCTTCATATAATCCTTTACCACTATTCCATCTTTCTCAACACACGCGTATTCCGGTTTTGCACTGAAGTCGTCATCAATTCCAGCAGCGGCAATCTCTCCGATTTGAACCTGGGTCGGTTTGAATTCAAGAGCAAAAATAATGGATGTTTCATCGCTCGGATATCCAGCATGGACTTTTCCTGCAAGTTTTCCAAGAACTATGATATCGCCACCAGCACTGATTTCCGATCCGGGATTCACATCTCCTGCTATTACAATATGCTTTTTCGATTCAATCTTCTGGCCGGACCGAACCCTGCCCCTGAGCATTAACACATTGCTCTTATGTCGATTCCAGCCTTTGGAAAGATCCCTTTGACGGGTTTGCTCAGTCGGAATGGACCGTTTTTCAGGAGGTATAGATACTTTTGCAACTTCAAACTCGGTTTTTAAATATAATTTGATATTTTCTATCAGATCATCATGGCCTTTTGCATCTCCGACATCAATTACCACACTCGCATTGACAGCCAGATGTTTTAGATTCTTAAATAATTTGTCTATTTCAGATTTAAGCACATCTTCCGGGTGAAGAGGGTCAACTGTGATCCAGAAACCATCACCAACCCCTTTTAATCTTACCGGTGCAGAACAGTCAAAATTAATCATCTTACATGTGACCTTCAGGTTAAATCTTTTAACAAAACTGTGATTGTATTCAAATTATTTTTTGGGACTATAAAAAATCATACCTTAAGTGTCAAGGGTTGAATGGACTGAAAAAATAAGATGGACGGACAGCTTAAAAAACAGTTATTGGCAAAGATTTCGGAAAACCTATAATTTTAAAATTTCTCGTAATTTATGCGAAAAATCAATGACACTATACGGTTTCAGAATATACCCCTTGCAACCCTGCTTGAGCATCTCCTGAGCCTTTTCATCAATGGAATACCCTGTTGAAAGCAAGACTTTAATATCGGGATTTAGTTTCTTGAGTTCCAGAAAAGTTTCAAGTCCATTCATTTCCGGCATGATCATATCAAGAATAACAAGATTAATTTTTTCCTTTTTCTCTTTATAAATTTTCAATGCTTCTTTTCCGGAAGACGCCAGTATCACAGTATACCCTAGTGCCTTGCAAATTTCTCGTCCAACCGTCAGAATCCTTTCTTCGTCATCGACCAGAAGGACAGATTCATTCCCCATAACCAGCTTTTCATCTTCAACAGGGATATCTATATTATCTGCTGTTTTCTTTAAAGCTAAAATAATGGAAAAAGAAGATCCCATGTTTGGAGAACTCCACACATCAATGACCCCGTTATGATTCTGAATGATCTCCCGGGCAAACGTTAACCCCAGTCCCTTTTTCTCAGGATAGCGTTCATGGTCTACGGAATAAAAGGGAGTGAAAATATTATCCAATATATCTTTTTCCATCCCGATACCAGTGTCTGTTATGGTAATCTTCACAAAAAATCCGGTATTTAACCCGTAAGCGTCTGCGGTTCCATTTAAAATAGCACCAGACTCAGTGATGACAGAAAGTTTTCCACCCTTTGGCATGGCCTGTAATGCATTATCAACAATAGTTTTAAAAACCTGATTGATCTTATCAGGATCTGCTTCAACAATCAGGGGTTTTGAGGTAAGGTCCACATCCAAAACAATTTGTTTCCCCTTAATATCAAGGTGTTCCACTGCTTTTCGAACCAGCCGGTTTACATCAATGGGGCGGGTATAGTACTCATCAACTTTTGCAAAACCAAGTAACTGGTTTGCAATTTCAGACCCTTTATCAATACATCGGATGATTTCAACAATATGCACATAAAGCGGATCAGAAGGTTTTACACTGTTCATCATCAGTGATGCTCGACCTTTAATCGCAGCTAAAAGATTGTTAAAATCATGGGCAATTCCACCTGCAAATGCTTCCACTGCATCGGGAGCCTTCTTCTTTGGTTGTATGTATTCCATTTCAAACCCTTATCTTTTTTTTGTCTGAATTTAAAAGTGTATCGTGATGGCAAAGCAAAATCAAACAATAATTGAAAACTTTTAATTTCTTTAAGGTTATAAAAAAACTGACAGCCTTTTTTATTGCTCAAAAGAGTGAATACTGATACAAACCCAAATGGAAAAACATAATGTTAGCAGTGATGAAAAAAAGCACAAATGAAGAAAAATTTCAAGTTATGGTAAACACACCAATGACAAAACCATATAAACTTGTCAGCCGGGAATTTAAGCAGGAAAACACCCAGGTGACAATTGGTGATGCTGTTTTCGGCAATGGAAGCCTGCCTGTAATTGCCGGGCCCTGTGCAGTTGAAAGCCAGAGCCAGGTTCTATCTATTGCAAGGTCTGTTAAAGATGCCGGTGCAAAAATATTCAGAGGAGGTGCATTTAAGCCGAGAACCTCTCCTTATTCTTTCCAGGGGCTTGGAAAACAAGGCCTTATTTTTTTAGCAAACATACGGGAAGAAACAGGATTGCCTGTTGTAACGGAAGCCATGGATGTTGAAACCTTTGATCTTGTAGAAAAATATGCTGATGCTGTCCAGATTGGCAGCCGAAACATGCAGAACTTCAGTCTTTTAAGACGTGCCGGAAAATCGGACAGACCTGTGATCTTAAAAAGAGGAATGGCTGCCACACTTCAGGAGTGGCTTATGGCGGCTGAATATATCATGGAAGAAGGCAACACCAATGTCATTCTTTGTGAAAGAGGGATAAGAACCTTTGTAAGACACAGTAGAAACACCTTGGATCTTTCTGTTGTGCCGGCCGTCAAAAAAGAAAGCCACCTTCCCATCATTATCGACCCCAGCCATGCAGCCGGTGTCAGGGACCAGGTTATATCCCTTGCGTATGCATCCGCAGCGTTAGGTGCTGATGGCATGATGATTGAAGTTCACAACAACCCGGAAGAAGCCATGAGCGACGGGGCACAGTCTTTATACCCCGAGCAGTTTATTGAAGTCATGAAAAAAATGAATGCTATCCATGCAATTGTTGGAAAATAATAGTGGAAACATTCCATGTTAAAGGACAGTTGGGACTTTCTTCCATCTATGTGGGAGAAAGCCTTAAAAATCTGGGAAACTACCTGCCTTCCACCCGGACAATTATTATCACAGATGAAAATATAAAAAAATATTATCAAAAAGATTTTCCAAATGTTCCCATCATTACCATTGGAACTGGAGAAGATATCAAGACCCTTGCAACCGTTGAAACCATCTTAAAAGAACTTATCAGTTATTCCTGTGATCGCTCAAGCTTTATTGTGGGAATTGGCGGGGGCATTGTCTGTGATATTACAGGATTTGCAGCCTCTGTCTTTTTAAGGGGGGTCAACTTCGGGTTTGTCTCCACCTCTCTTTTGTCCCAGGTGGATGCCAGTGTCGGTGGAAAAAACGGGGTCAACCTGGATTCCTATAAAAACATGGTAGGGGTCTTTAATCAGCCTGAATTTGTCATTTGTGACGTCGATCTTTTACAAACCCTGCCCAAAAAGGAAATTTCAAACGGCCTTGCCGAAATTGTCAAACATGCACTGATTTATGATGCTGATATGTTTGATTTTATTGAAAAGAACAAACAAAAAGCCCTTGATCTTGATGATAATACCATTTTCAAACTTGTGGCAGATTCTGTAAAAATAAAATCCCGGGTGGTCCAGCAGGATGAAAAAGAATCGGGTGAAAGAAGAAAACTCAATTTTGGCCACACCATTGGTCATGCCATTGAAAAAATAGAGAAATCAGGTCATGGAAGGGCTGTCTCTATGGGAATGATCGCGGCAGCCAGTTTTTCACAGTCGAAACATTTGATAAACCAGGAAGACGTTTTACGAATCACACGGCTTTTAAATGACCTTAACCTTCCTACAACCTTTGATTATAATGCAAAAAAAGTTATCAGTGCTGCCAGTAAAGATAAAAAAAAGCAGGGCAACGATCTTTTTTACGTTTTTCTTGAGCAAATTGGGAAAGCAAGGGTTGATAAAATCAGCTTTGATGAAATGAATCAATTCATACTTTCGATCTTTAAATAAAGCAGTATGTCAGACTAATTGATCGATTTTTGTTTGAAAACCTCTATGTCCCGGCCAAAAACCGCAAATCCAACACTACCGATGATTCCGAAAACAAAGGCCGTGATAAGGTTTACTTGTGGACTGATCTGCCATAAAAATGCACCTCCCAGAGCGGCTATGGTTACAAAAATATCTCGGATCAGATAGTATAAGCCGAACATGCCTGCCTTGCAGTGATCCGGAGACAAATCCATGATCAAAGCCTTGCGGGTCGGCTCGCCGAATTCCTTGAGCCCCCGTAAGACAAATGCCACGATCAGCCACTCTAAAGAACGGCTGTAAAGAAGCACCAGAGGGAACAGGGTAAAAAAGACGAATGTTATGAGCACAAATGGCTTTTTAGTAGTGTGGCCGGCCAGGTATGCAACCGGGATATAAATCAACATTGCTGTGACCATTTCAATAGAGGTCAGCAGTCCAAACTGGACAGCCGATATCGGCTCTGAAATCACCTTCATACACCAGATCACCACAAAAGCATAGGGAATCTGCTCGCAGAAGCGGATCATAATGTCGGTAAATAAAAGCCCTTTCATAGCTGGGTTCATCATTCGCAGCAGTTTCAGCGGATTTTTCTGTGGTGTCAAATCAGAAAGGTCTGCCGGAGATACTTTAACTGCTGTATCATTCTGGATCATCCGCTGCTGCAGTAACAGGGCTACGCCGGACATGGCAAGGGCAGCCCCAAAGGCAATGCGAATCCCATCCTGTTCACCCCAGATTGTAATAAAGAATCCACCAATCAAGGGGCCAAGAGCCATGGGAATGCGGCGCACCAGCGAGTGCATGCTGACCCCCATGGTTTGTTTGTTTTTTGGCAGCACTTTATATATCAGGCTCATGGTGGCCGGTAGCGAAATAGCTGTCCAGGAAATAAACAACACGGCACCGGCCAGTACTGCCTGCCAGGTTGGAATCAGAATTACCAGAGCGTAACCGGCCATGGCCACCAGGTTGAATACCAGCAAAGACCGCTTTGTACCGATGCGATCAGCCAGGTATCCCCCAGGAAACGAGTAAAGCGCTGAGAGCAGGTTGTCCATAGCCTGTAAAAGACCGATGGCCATCACACCACCGCCCACGGCCAGTATATAAATAGGCAGAAACCGTTCAGCCATGCGTTCACCCATCCCTACAAGCACTACCATGGCAAGAACGCCAGTGGTGCTGCGCTGTAAGCCAAGAAAACTAAAGACCCGGGAGGCCCTGGATGTTATGGTTTTATAAGACGGCATATTTCCAATCAGGATTCATTCTTTGCCACATCAAGTCTGCACCAGGCATACAGGGCATCATATACCTCAAACTGCCCCGCTATGTTTGCATGATCTTCTGGATAACGCAGGCTGTAGCCCACTGCAATGGCCTCAAAACCAGCCGCAAGAGGATCTGCCTCAAGACGGTTTGTGTCTGCGGCATTGATAATTCGTGCCATGCGCAGCAAGGCCTTATCTGTCAATTGGTAATCCTTTATGATCACATCAAAGGTACATAGATCCTCGCGGTGGTGCAAATGAGCCCCTGGTGTATCAAAGGCAATTGCATCCTCTTTTTGCGCAACTTCCAGCACCATGGCTTTAGGCACAAAAAGAAACTGAGCATCCGAGTCGATGAAGCGTGTGATCAGCCAGGGGCAGGCCACACGATCAACATGGACATGGGATCGGGTTATCCATTTCATTATAATACTCCTTTTTGGAAAAATGCTATTGTTTTAAGGCACCGAAGTAGGTCAGTGTTTTGTCCAGCAAACCTTGGACATCTTCCATCAGGTGGTTGAACTTGCCGTTTAAATCATCGGCCAGGTGCTGGACATACTCCTGGGCCGCCTCCTGGCCATATTTTTCTTCAAACATACGACTGAATTCAAGTACCCGGGTGATGTCATGGCGTTCATTTTTGTGCTGGGGCTCATCAATCCATTCATGAACTTCCTGATAGGGTTTTCCAGTTCGCTGCATGCTGGTTTCAATATGTTTTTTTATACTTGGCATAAAATTTTCTCCTTTGTAAAATTACAGGTTAGTTATCCGGGTTCTTTGTCTTAAAATAGGCGTACAGATTTTCAAACAGTTGAAAACCCTCAGCCATGCGTTGATCATCAATGGGTTGTGCCGCCGCGAGACCAGTCAAAACAGCATTAAAGCCACCTGTTTCGACATGGGTGTACTTATCATCCTTAAGGTCAATATCGTGAACGACTTCTGCCAGACAGGCAAGTGCCCTGTCCTGAAGTTGAAAACGCTGAATCATAACCTCAAATGTACACTTATCTCCCTTGTGTGTGTATTCTCCTTCAAACATATCAAAACACAATTCAGATAGCTTTTGTGTATATTTTTTTTCATCAGTAAACTTAAAAATTGCTGCCGGATCAATAAACCGCCGAATCAGCCATGCACAGGCAATGCGGTCTACAAAAATATTTTTCCGGGTTACCCATATTTTCCCTTTTAGATTATCAAGTCCATCTTTAACAGCTATCACTACTGATGATTGACCTGATAAACGGGCTGTCAGTTCCTTTATCAAACTTTCTGCGGTTTCTTTCTGTGATGCTTGAAAAAAATCAATGGCAGCAACTTCAGCCACGCGGCGCTGCAGCCTGGACACCTGTGCCGGCCCCTTCATTGCCGGGTCCTGGGGATCATTCAGTCCCGAAGACCAGTCGGCAAGCAAAAGGTTGGCATCCTGGATAATCTTTTCATAATCCGAATTACGAGCGTTGCGAAACAGAGCCGTAACCTGTTCATTGGTCAGTCCTGCAATAAACCGCGCCTCTATAATAGACCCGTCCCCGCCACCCGCTGTAATTTCCTTGAGTATCCAGTTCAAATCCTCACAAGACTGTTCTGAAAGGGGCATGGCATAGACCGACTGCTTGATTGCCACAGCCCCCACCTGTTGCAATCGTCGCCATATTTTCACCCGCAGGGCATTGGGCTTTGGAGGAATCTGGTGAATCAAAAGTATCCATTTTATTGACTTATCATTTGCCATTGTTGTCTCCGGTTCAATTGTTACATTAACTATGTATCAATTGTTACATATTGTCAAGATACAGAGATTTTTTTGCCGGCAAACAAGACATATCCGATTTGCCATCTATGATTGTTTTTTGAAATATTGATACAAGCTTAGAATGCTTGCAATAAATAGGGATAAGTTTGATAAATTACTATGCTTCTAACTCTTCAATACCAATATCAGTCTGAAACCGATATAATAGCTTCTCATGCCGGATATGGATTTATCCCGGTTGGTACACCGAAGATTTGATGTATTATCGATAAATGATCCGCCTCTGATAACCCTTGAAGATCCCTTTCTTTCATAAACAGGATTCTTTTTGCCATGCCCGGCATAGGCCTTCTTGTGATAGATATCCCGGCACCACTCTTTGACATTGCCTGCCATATCATACAATCCAAGTTCATTGGGAGGAAAACTGCCAACAGGAGCGGTTTTGCCATAAAAAGTAACGGAATTGCAGGTGCCGCAGTTTGCATCGGGACGATATGATTCATTGCCCCATGGAAAATTTACTTTACCCCCACCATTTCGACAGGCATTTTCCCACTGAGCTTCAGTGGGCAATAAAAATTTATCTCTGGATTGTGAGTTCAGTATTTGAATAAATTTTTGAATGTCATCAAAGGAAACATTTTCAACCGGATGGCGCAAATCATTATTAAACCGGGAAGGATTGCTGTCCATGACACGGTACCACAGTTCTTGTGTAACCTCATATTTCCCCATCCAGAATCCATTTACACACACCTTATGGGCAGGCCTTTCATCCTTATCACATTTTTCTGCAAATTTATGACATCCCATAATAAAACAGCCTGGACGTATAAAAATAAACTCTGTTCCTGTGACCGGATCTTTAAAGATATCCCCTGTGGTGTATTCTGGGAGTATCTCGTCATCAAACGATGCCTCACACTTTCCAGAGAATCTCCATAATTCCAGATCTTCCCAAAGTTTTTCAGCCCGAACGGAGCCATTGTCATATGCTTGTTTGATCCAGCATTTGGCCTTAAATGGATCTTTTAATGTCTCTTTACCATAAAAATAGGCGATACCAAGATCGCACATGGCCTCAACATCTCCTCTTCTTGCTTCTTCCAGCGTTGAAGAAAAATCCAGCCTGTCATCTGCATAAGACATTGAAAAGAATAACACTGCAATGACTACAAAAATGTGTATTTTTTTCATGACCCTCCTCAAAATATCTTATGAAGATTCTATTTATTCGCGAAAGACAAGTCAATAAAGAATCTTTGTAAGTGTAATACTATCAGTTTTTTTAACTAACTTTTCTTGTTTTTTATCAAAAAACAGGTTAAAATTTTATGATTGTAAACTGCAAATGGAGAAACATGGACAATACAGATAAAAGGTATAAAGCTTATCTTGATATCTTGCAGGAAGAACTTGTTCCGGCTATGGGTTGTACTGAACCTATTGCTATTGCATATGCTGCAGCACGAGCAAGGGAAATCCTCGGTAAACAGCCCGACCGTGTCTTGATTGAAGTGAGCGAAAATATAATCAAAAATGTTAAGAGTGTAGTTGTTCCCAATACTGGAAACCTCAGGGGCATAGAAGCCTCAGCTGTTGCCGGGATTGTTGCGGGTGATGCTGATAAGGTTCTCGAAGTTATCTCGTCTGTGGATGATGAAAAGCGAAAAAAAATTAAAATCTTTCTTAAAAACAAAGAGGTAACGGTCTGTAAATCAAAGAGCAATTTAACATTTGATTTGATTGTGACTGTGTATAGCGGGGACTCAAAAGCGTCTGTTCAGATTTCCCACTTTCATACCAATATAGTATTAATCATAAAAGATGAAAAAATTATTTATCAGAATCAGGACTGTGATGAGATCGAATCTTCCAGCCTTACAGATCGTTCGATTATGAATGTAAAAGATATTCTTGAATTTGCTGAATCTGTAGATCTTTCTGAAGTTGAGGGACTGCTGCAGCGTCAGATTGAATATAATACCAAAATAGCTGCAAGAGGACTCAAGGAGGATTGGGGTGCAAACATTGGATCTGTCCTGCTTGAAGCCTGGGGCGATGACATAAAGGTACGGGCAAAAGCATTGGCTGCCGCCGGATCAGATGCCAGAATGAGTGGGTGTGAGCTTCCGGTTGTAATCGTTTCGGGCAGCGGTAATCAAGGAATCACTGCTTCAGTTCCCGTGATAGAATATGCTAAAGAACTTGGTGTTGAAAAAGAAACACTATTGAGAGCTTTAATTGTGTCCAATCTTGTTACCATACATCAGAAAACAGGAATTGGAAGATTGTCAGCATATTGTGGGGCTGTTAGTGCCGGAGTTGGTGCCGGAGCAGGAATCACCTGGCTTCATGGCGGCCGATTAAAGGAGGTTGCTCACACAATAGTCAATGCTCTTGCAATAGTATCCGGGGTAATATGTGATGGGGCAAAACCTTCATGCGCCGCTAAAATAGCCATCTCTGTTGAAGCTGGTATCTTAGGTTTTCATATGTATGAAAAAGGACAACAATTTTATGGTGGGGATGGAATCATAACAAAAGGTGTTGAAAATACCATCTCCAACATCGGCAGACTTGGCCGTGATGGAATGCGTGAGGCTGATAAAGAGATAATACGTATAATGTTAGGAGAATAAAGGAGGAAAGGATTATGGCAAGTTTAAAAGGAACCCGGACAGAAAAAAACCTGTTAACCGCATTTGCTGGTGAATCCCAGGCAAGAAATAGGTACACCTATTTTGCCAGTGCAGCAAAAAAAGAAGGCTTTGTTCAAATTTCTGATATCTTTACAGAGACCGCCAACCAGGAAAAAGAGCATGCCAAACGATTTTTCAAATTTCTTGAAGGCGGTGATCTTGAGATAACGGCTGCATTCCCTGCAGGCGTGGTTGGAACAACGCTTGAGAATCTCAAAGCTGCTGCTGCAGGAGAAAAATTTGAATGGTCAACAATGTATCCTGATTTTGCCGCAACTGCCAGACAGGAAGGGTTTAATGCCGTTGCGCTTGTTTTTGAAATGATTTCGGTTGCAGAAAAACAGCATGAAAAAAGATATGCAAAACTGGCTGCTAATATCGAAAAAGGAGCCGTATTTAAAAAAGAGAGCAGCACCAAATGGAGATGTCGAAACTGCGGATATGTCCATGAAGGAAAAGAGGCCATTGAAATGTGCCCGGCTTGTGCCCATCCACAGGCTTATTTTGAGCTGCTCGCTGAAAATTATTGATTAATTGACAAAAAACAATAAGACCATATATTTAAAAAATATTTTTTAACCATAAACTTAAATTTAGGACGGTTGTCATGACACAAAATATACTTGAAATTGATGATGATTCTTTTGAGGATAAAGTTCTCAAATCAGATAAACCTGTAATGGTAGATTTCTGGGCACCCTGGTGTGGCCCTTGTAAAGCCATTGCCCCGACTGTTGAAGCCCTTGAAGAAGAGTACGGCGACAAAATGACATTTGTAAAAGTAAATGTTGATGAAAATCCCATCGCCCCGAGCAAGTTTGGTGTTCAGGCAATTCCCACCCTAATTTTCTTTAAAAACGGTGAAATAGCGGATCAAATTACCGGTATGGTTGCCAAGGAAAAACTTGAAGAAACCATTAAAGGGATTGTGTAAGGAGGTTATCATGGCAAAGGCTGACTATGATCTTGTCATTATTGGTGCTGGTCCTGCCGGTCTGACAGCAGGAATCTATGCTGCCAGAGCAAGGATGAATGTCCTTCTTTTAGAAAAAACCGTACCAGGTGGTCAGATCCTGGTGACCGACTGGATTGAAAACTATCCCGGGTTTCCGGAAGGAATTTCAGGGTTTGATCTTGCCGAGAAAATGAAAACCCAGGCTGTAGAACTGGGCTTGAAAATTGAAACACTTGAGGTCCATTCTCTCAATCTTTCCGAAGAATTAAAAGAAATTGTTCTAAAAGACAGGAGTATTACAACTAAAAGCCTGATTATTGCATCTGGTGCCTCTCCGAGAACGCTTGGCATTGGTGAGGACAAATTCATTGGAAAAGGCGTGTCTTTTTCTGCCACATGTGATGCACCGTTTTTCAAAGAGAAAACAGTCGTTGCAATTGGCGGGGGGGATACAGCAGTTCAGGAAGCTATCTACCTGACAAAATTTGCGAATAAAGTATATCTGGTTCACAGAAGGGATGAACTTCGTGCTGCAAAAATACTCCAGGAAAGAGCCTTTGCAAATGACAAGATTGAACTTGTCTGGGACAGTATTCCAACTGGTATCGAAGGTTTTTTCGGTGTAGAGAGTGTCAAAATTAAAAATGTAAAGACCAATGAAGAAAAAATATTAAAGGCGGACGGCTGTTTTATCTGGGTTGGCATTTTACCCAACACCTCTTTTTTGAATGATGCTGTTGCGACAGATGAATTCGGATTTATTCGCTCTGATGCAAACATGCGGACATCGGTTCCGGGAGTATATGCTGCCGGTGATGTAAGAGACACCCCTTTAAGACAGATCGCAACTGCGGTGGGTGATGCTGCTATTGCTGCTATTTCTGCTGAACACTATATTGAGAATGCTTAAATAAATATGAAAAATCTATTTTTATTCTTTATATTTGCTTTGCTGCTTTGTGGATGTTCTCTGTTTGAAACATCCAATGAAATGGAAAAGAGTGCTCAAGAGCTTGTTTCCGAAGGATCTTCCGCCTTTGTTGACGAAGATTACAAAACAGCGGTAAAAGCCTATACAGACTTAAAAGACTGGTATCCGTTCAGCAAGTATGCCATTTTAGCCGAGCTTAAAATTGCCGACGCACATTACCATCTTGAAGAGTATGATGAAGCGATTCTTGCCTATGAAGAATTTGAAAAAATGCATCCAAGGAATGAAGCTATTCCCCATATAATTTACAGAACCGGGCTTTGCTGGTTTAATCAGATGGGAACCATAGACAGGGATCATACTCCGGCCCAAAACAGCCTGATCCAGTTTAACCGTCTTATTGATCAATTCCCTGAAAGTGAATATGCTCAAAAGGCAAAAGAAGATATTAAAGCCTGTATGGATAACCTTTCAGGACATGAACTCTATGTTGCCAATTTTTATTTTAAAACGGAACAATATAAAGCTGCATTAAAAAGATATGAATATCTTGTTGAGAACTATCCGGAATCAAAGGAAGCCCGGGAAGCATTGAATAAAATCCCTGAATGCCGGGCTCTGGCAGATGAAAATTAAAAATTTCTTTACTTTTATTTGTTTTTGATATATTAATTTCAGGTTATTTAGTTTAAAAATGATTTTTTAGGAGTATAACAATGTCGAAAGAATGTGCTATTTGCGGAAAAAAACCAATGACCGGCAATAATGTCAGTCATGCCCATAACCTGAATAAAAGAAGATTTAATCCAAACCTTCAAAGAGTTCGTGCAGTTATTAAACAAGGTTGTGTTAGAAAAATAGACGTATGTACCAGTTGTATTAAAGCAGGAAAAGTAATTAAGGCGCCCTAGAGGGAACATCGGTCACTCGGTTCTAATGATCCGTTTGACATCAATAACTTTTTTCACTTTTCTGATTTCCGACATAATTTTTCGAAGTTGATCCGTGCTTTCAACCAGAAGAGTAAAATAGAAAAAACCGACACCTGTTTCCTGGGTTTCGGTTTTTGCGCTTAAAATATTTGATTTGTATTTACTGATAACAGAGGCAATATCTGCCAGAAGCCCGAATCTGTCATCTGTTCTGACCTTGATGCTGGCAGGATAGGATTCTGTAAAACCATCACTCCATTGGACTTCGATCTGGCGCTCATTGCTCAATTTCATGACATTTAAGCACCCTTTCCGATGAATAGTTACCCCCTGACCCTGGGTAATATAACCGACAATT
>Ga0164315_10002668_pt1 | contig 13704 bp, 10 predicted proteins | sample GuaBasSedimGuay6_FD_113737 | JGI IMG/M metagenome (GOLD analysis project Ga0164315, IMG submission 113737) | Subseafloor sediment microbial communities from Guaymas Basin, Gulf of California, Mexico - Guay6, Core 4569-2, 0-3 cm | ecosystem: Environmental > Aquatic > Marine > Hydrothermal vents... | reverse complement strand
GTTATATATTGTAGGGGCAATCCCTTGTGGTTGCCCCCTTTGCGGTTGCCCTTTCACCAAACATCATCATGGTATGGAACTTTCCGCTTTATTGCACAAACTGTGACATCGTCGAGGCAATGTGCGTGACATCAGTTATTATGATTAACACCTTCGTCAAATTATACTTATGTAATAGAACGATTTAATTTACTCGATAAAATTCAAACACTTATATTTTTAGTGTTCTGGCTTTTTGTACAGGACAAAAAGCTGTTCAAGTCGTGATGCTATCGCTTTTTGTGGCGTATGTATCACTCGATGGACAAGCCGTTTTTTGCAAACCGTTGATTTTAAAATAAATATTTTGGTGCCTAAAAACTAATTTACTTAAAAATCAATGAGTTGCATATCTAAACTAAACACTCAAAAATTGATTGCCGCCAAATAACCTCAAAAACTTGAACATCGAGTATCACTAAATAAAAGAGTTCAAGTCGTTGACTTATCCCCAATAGTGATACTATCGCAAAAAAAAGCGATAGCATCACGACTTGAACAGCTTTTTGTCCTGTACATAGCACTACGACAATTGCGAATCGTTCCCAAGTTTCCGGCAGAAACTGGGGTTCGAGCCGGCACATTATTTTTTGTTCGAGGTACCTACGGTAAGGGCGGCTTTTGGCAATATCTGTTCCACCGCATGAAGTTTTTGCTAACTACATAAGCATCTGATCTGAGATCTTTTTTAGCCGTGCTGAAAACTTTTGGTGACTTAACTTTGCTGGGTATGTTATCATTTTTATATAAGGGCGTAACTTTGGCACCTGATTTTCCAATCGATGGGGCTACAACATATTATATTTAATTAGGGAGTACCAAATAAATAAGTACTTGCGCAAGAGTTTTCAGGTATTTTGTATACGAAAGTAATTGTTTTTATTAGATTTATTTTTTAAAATGCCTGCACGGGTACTTAACTTTCAAAGCCAACTATTTTTGAGCACAAAAACTTTTGCCTCCAAACTCAGACGAAAACGCAGAAAACCAAGTTTTTGCTAAAACTGGGTTTTTGCCTATAGACGTTCAGATAAATAGTTTCACAAATCCAAAAAATCATTGCTAGTTTTTCAATGAGTTAAGATATACCAATGTGAAATTATTTACCTTAAAAACTATAGTACTTTGTCAAGAAACTTTTGTCGGGTGATATTTTTATTTAGGAACGTGCATGAAACAACTTAGTCAACTTTAGGGCAACCACAAGGGATTGCCCCTACGAATCATCATGTTACGTAGGGGCAATCCTTTATGGTTGCCCCAATTATTTCATGCACATTCCTTATTTAATAATATTCATAAAGTTAGTGAATTCTCAACCAGACAAAATAAAATTGACAGTGTGCTAGGACAATTATTTTTTGTTGTTCCTTGCTAGATTGCTTAAACGACATGCAAAGGCGCAGCATATATTGGCAAAAATGCCCGTTTCGATACCATCTTCGCACAGGCAGACTATCCTCTATTTGATTTTACAAAGTTTGATAAATCAGTTTGCATCCTGCTAATGTATGCGTACTGACTGACGATTAAACTTGGCTTTGTAGATGCTGGTTTTAAAATACAAGGCTTGATAAATAGTTTGCATCCTGCTAATGTATGCTTTACTATTCGATCAAACTTGGCTTTGCATAGGCACCTTTTAAAAAAGGTTATTTTCGGTAAAACCGCAGACGGCAACACGGTGGATTTATCGGGCGAGGAAAAAACGCAAAATATTTTGTGTATTTACATTGGTTTTGGTGGCTTTGCAAAGCGATAACAACCCAACACATATTCAAAACCGCTTTTTAAGTGGATGACGCTTTAAACAACTTTAAAAGCGACATACATTTTTTGATAGTGCCTCACGAAGTAGTGGTAAAATATTTCATTTAATATCAAATGATTATGTCAAACCTGAACTTTGATCGTTCCATCAAGTTTACGCCAGTAAAAATGGAATATCCTATTTATTTTCAAAGCGTCTTCTTTAAAAACGCCTCCATCATGGGATGATAGTTAGTCTCCCGATCTCGGTAAATGCTTGATTTTTATACCACTACCTCTAGAGCACTACCCATTTTTTTAGCATGTACTAAGGACAATAAAAGTAAAAAACAGGATAGCAAAATGTCCAACCCAACCCCTACGTCAATCTCTATCATCGTGCCCACTTACAAAGAGGTAGAAAATATACCAAAATTAGTGGAACGTCTTGAACAACTGAAAACTCAGTATCCTGACTGGGTAATAGAATTGCTCGTTATAGACGATGACAGCAGTGATGGTACTGAACTGCTTGTCGAGTTGAAACAACCTTGGATACGTCTTATTGTCCGCACGGAAAATCGTGGTTTAAGCCAAGCCGTCGTTGAAGGGCTAAAACAGGCAAAACATGAATTTCTTGTCGTCATGGATGCGGATTTAAGCCACCCTCCGGAAAAAATTCCCGAAATGGTTCAGCATTTAAAAAAAGGCGCGGATTTTGTGCTTGGCTCACGTTATGTTCAAGGTGCCTCAACGGATGTTGATTGGGGGATGTTTCGTTGGCTCAATAGCAAAGTAGCAACGTTGTTAGCTTGGCCTCTAACCCGTGTTAAAGATTCGATGTCTGGTTTTTTTGCATTGCATCGAACAACTTTTGAACAAGGCAAATACGCACTTAATCCCATTGGTTATAAAATTGGGCTAGAATTGCTGGTAAAATGTGACTGTCAAAATGTTCATGAAATACCGATTCATTTTGCCGATAGACAATATGGTGAAAGTAAACTATCATTCAAAGAACAGTTGCGATATATCCAACATCTGCGCCGTTTGTTCATTTACCGCTATAGCCTTGGGACGCAGATGGCTCAATTTGCAGTGGTGGGTACGTCCGGTGTATTCGTCAATTTATTTGTTCTAACTATACTTATATGGTTTAATGTTATTGTTGAACTCGCTGTTGCACTAGCTATTGGCGTATCAATGGTATCCAATTTTGTTTTAAACCGTCGCTTTACTTTTTCATCGGCACGCGATGATTCGATTATCAAACAATTCTTAGGTTTTGTTGGGGCCTCCGCCATAGGTGCGGTGGTAAATTATGCCATAACACTTTACACGCTGACATTGATACCAACCCTTATACCCCAGTTAGCCGCTCTAGTAGGCATTCTTGGGGGTATGTTCTTCAATTTTGCTATCAACCGATTTTTTGTGTTCAAGGATAAATGATGCCAACCTTATTCCCTTGGTTCTTTGCACGTAATACTGGTAGGATTCCCGCTCTGATTATATTGGTTTTAATCGTTGCGGCATCAGTTCTCTGTGCCGCAATGTTCCTACCCCAGCAAACACTTTGGGTTGATGAAACCACTCAGATGAGCGGATTGACTTTAAATCCTATTGAAGTTGTCAATTGGCTAACCAGTGGTAAGGATGCTAAACAATATGGATTCGGTGTACCGGCCGACCGCATGCCACCCCTTAGTTATTGGCTAGGTTGGGGATGGTCAGCAATTTGGGGCTTAAGTGAAACGGCGATGCGCTGGTTGGGTGTGGTATTAGTGGCAATCGCTGTGGGGGTGGTTTTTGTCACCGCTTATAAAATAGGGGGGCTTGATGCTGCAACCGTTGCCGGTTTTCTTTTCGGCTTGTCACCCAATGTGTTGGTAACCGCCGTAGAAATACGTGCTTATCCATTGTTCTTATTACTTTCTGCCGGTAGTTTTTGGTTTTTTACCCGTATCTTAGCCCAACCGGATAAATATCGTTGGCAACATATCACTGGGCTCGTACTGTGCTTAATTTTAGCCATGTACACCCATTTTTATGGGGTCGTGCTTGCGGGTGCGTTGTTAAGTGCTTGTTTGTTGGTGGTTTGGTATGCTAAAGGTCGCTGCTGGCCCATTATTATCAGTATTGGCATTGTAGGTATAGCCCTGTTAGGTTTGACACCTTTTGTGCTAAATGCCTTTTCAGTTTCACATAGTGCGACGGAAAAGAATTACCTCTATGGTATTGTACGTTTACTCTACCGTTTATTTGTACACCCCACTATGGGAGTTAACCAAATTGTGGTGGGGGTTGCTGTGGTGTCTGCCATGATTCTGGGTCTGTTAGCTATACCCATAAAAAAAGATAACTATGTTCAAAAGGGAATATGGCTTGCTCTGATAGTGGGATTTATAACGGTGGTGGCAACCCACTTTGTGTTGTCATCATTTGGTGCAACCGCGCCAAGTTATAACATTTGGATGCTACCGGGGGTTTATTTGCTACTGGCTTGTGGGTTAGCAGTCACCTATAAACAAAGATTACGCAAATTAGCGATAGTTGCCGCGGTGTTATTGATTGGTGCAAATGGATTTGCGGCAAGTCAGTTAATTATTCATGGTGAATACTTTGCTCATGGACCCCATCAAAAAATTGCGAGCTTGATACATCGTCTAGGATCTGATAAAGTATCCATTATTTATGAGAATTCTAATGTGCCGATTGGATATTTCCCGCTCCGTTATGAATTTGGTAGCCAACTTCCTCAGTATCTACATAAATCAGGCGACATTGAAAATATTAACGTACTGAGGCTGCCGAAAAAAGATTCCAAGCTTGACCCCCTAACACTTGCATCACCTTTCGTGCTAGTGATTCGCGCACGGCAACAGTATGCCAAAGAACTCAGACAGCAAATTCATTACGGTGATAAAGCAACCCCTGAAGGTCCAGTTTCGCTCGCCTTTAGACAATCTGAACGTTGGCAGTTTATTGAGAATCATTTATTCGTTGCCTTTGTCGCCGCTGATGTCGTTTTTTTTGAGCAAATAACCTCACCATAGTTGTATATTAATTGTGGTCTTATATATATTTTCAGTTCATTACAGAGTCGAGGCTTTAGCTGGGGTACCTTATCGCGGCTTGACTCCGTGAAAATATTTCGATTGTAACGGATTTTTGGGAAAGCCATAAAAACGGGTTATTTGATGACTCTCTCAAAACGAATTATTCTGAGAATTATTCTGATTGTAACGGGTTTTTGGGAGGGCATTGGAAATTGGTAATGATGAACGATAAATCGGTGTATTCAATCAATACCTTCGCTAATTTTATAAGTAATTTTTTTTAAATATTGATGATTCGCCAAGGGTTATCAAGGGTTATCAAGGCGGTATTTTTATTTTATCCATATATATCAAATCAATACCTTCGCAAATTTTATAAATTCGCTGCGAGCCATGGATGGCGAGTAGTCTCTGTCCGCTTTAGCGCTTTCTTCAGAAAGCGCAAGCCGTCGTAAAGTCATAGGGGAACGATTCCTCCGCCTCGGGAGGAGAGTGGTACTGGACAGCCAGAGCCCAATCAAATCCGTGTCGCGGGAAGCAAAGGTAAAATGGGCATGGATGCCCATTTTACTAATCGAAGCCCCGTCGATACTAAGTGTTTTTTAAAGTGTATCGCCAAAGTTCGTGTACAGCTTAACAGACGTTTTTTTGATTTTATCAATACAATCGAATGAGTTATTAATTTAAAGGTTCTGTGCAAAAACGCCCTTCGATTTTTAATGGATAATCCGGCGTAATTTTGAATAAACCGTGTCATTGTTTTTTTTACGACACTTTGTTCTCCTGAATTTCTGAACTGCGGTTGGCGAAAATCACATATAAATTAGGATAGAATCCGCTATTAAGATAAACAACACGGGCGATTTTGGAAAATAAGGCCGGGCTGCGATGTTGTCCGCCTTACAACCAGCAATGACGAAAACGGATATACAGGGTGAGGCAAAACAGCAAACCATTTGACACGCTGCCATCCATCAGTTATATTTACTACATACTTTCAGACAGAGGAATTCATGTTGCAACAATTCAATTCGTGGGAAAGTGAGAGTTTCTCACTTTCCGCACTTTTGCTTAATCTTATTATTGGCGTGGTTCTTTCATTAGTACTGCGTTGGCATTTCAGGCGATTTGGCTCAACCTTATCCAACCGAGACGAATTTGCTCAGGTATTTCCATTTATACTGTTAACAACTGTACTCATTATTAGCGTGGTGAAGTCTTCCCTTGCCCTCTCCCTAGGGTTAGTGGGTGCCCTTTCGATTGTGCGTTTTCGTACTCCAATCAAAGAGCCTGAAGAATTGGCTTACCTCTTTATCGCCATTGCAATGGGGTTGGGATTGGGAGCGAATCAGACACTGCCCACCGTAGTAGCTGGCTTGTTTATTCTCGCCGTGATGGCGGTTCTCAGATGGACTCGGCGAGAAATTGAGAACAAAAGTCTACATCTTTCCATAGACTGGCAAATTGATGAAAATGAACATTCTGACCGCTACTTAGAACACTTAAATGAAGTGATTTCCAAACATGTGTTGAACAGTGATCTCAGGAGATTTGATGTTCGCCAAAATTCTGTGGAGGCCACTTATCTTTTGGATATTGCCAGTACTGATAACATCAGTGCCCTCATTGACGAATTGCGGCGCACATTCCCTACAATTGGGGTTACATTCCTAGATCAAAATCAACTACCAAGCGTATAAATGCCATGCAAGTTAAAGTACCAAGCAACCACCTGACAATCCGGCAGGAAAAACGGAAATCTAATAAATTTTCACTGTTTGTGAAGAGACGAGGGTTAGTTTTATTATTTTTAGTGGTTATTTTTGTCTTTTCAACAAGTTTGATAACAATAGAATACCTCTCAGGCTGGCTGAAAAAAACGGGCAACACATACTTGGCAGAACGTGTGGGTTACAAGGTATGGGGAAATGTTGGCCTGCTACAAGCGGTGAGCAGGGTGCCAGCACGGTGGTTCAATACCTTGGGGGCGGATATCCCGACACTGGTTATTGACATTAAATTCAAACATTTGCAAAAACTCTATAAAAAGCGGGCGGATGCATTGGCGAAGAAAATTCTTGTACAAGGACCAGATGACTTTGTCCCAGCCGCTATAAGACAAGGAAACAAAACCACCAAAGTCGAACTGAGGCTGAAGGGAGATTTGACTGACCATTTGCAAGGAAAAAAATGGTCTTTACGTATCCATGTGAAAGGCAAAAATCACATTTTCGGACTCAGACGGTTTTCTATTCAACATCCCATGACACGTACTTTTCAGGGAGAGGTGCTTTTTTTTGAAACCTTGCGCCATGTGGGTGTTTTGACCCCCCGTTATTTCTTCGTGAATGTCATTGTCAATGGTGATGATATAGGTATTATGGCCGTGGAAGAGCATTTTTCTAAAGAGCTTCTGGAAGCAAACGGGCGACGGGAAGGTGTTATCATCCGATTTGATGAATCTTGGTTCTGGGGGGCAGAATTGCCGTCGGGCAAGACTTTCGTTTTCAATAGTTATAAGAATGTCCCTATTGATGCCTTTCGTTTTTCCCGCATAGCCAAATCAGAAAAATTATCTAGGGACTATGCTATTGCTGTGGGGCTACTCCGTGGTTTCGTCAATGGCGAACTGTCTGCCTCAAAGGTATTTGATGTAGAACTTATGGGACGGTTCTTGGCTGTGGCGGAACTCTGGGGAGCATATCACAGCATACGTTGGCATAACCAGCGCTATTATCTGAATCCGCTGACCATGAAGTTGGAACCTATCGGTTTTGATGCGGACATTTATAGTAGTGCAGCTATTCAAAAAGGAGACTACGAAGGAAAACGTTTCATTCAAAATTCGGCAATTGTCGCTGCGATGTTGAACGATCCAGCTATCCAGACTGCTTATTCCAAAGTACTCAGGCATCTTGCTAATGATATCAAGAACGGGGGGCTGATTAAGAAATTAAAAGATATAGAACAACTGCATCTACCTGCTCTGCAAAACGAGTTTTTTCTTTTGGACGAGTTTCCCGCAGAGAAATTATTAGCTCGGGCAAACGCTTTGCTTGAGCCAGCCAGTTTTGATCTTGGCTATCCGGCTATTCTTCTTGCTAATCGTATACAAAGTGAGCAGGGGGCTTATTTAGAATTAGCGAGTGTTATTCCCGCTGTTGTGGAGGTACAGTCTGTTCAATGGATAGCCAAAAAAGATGAAAGCCTTAGCCTTTCCTTTGAGCCAATTGACAAAATCGCTTTTCCCATACGCTTACCTCCAACCCCAAACAAAGCGGTGCCTCAATTCCGACGTGTCCATTATATAGCGCCCTCTGAACCTGACCGCTATACGCTGCAAGTATCTGCAAAAATATCAGGTGCGAAGCGGATTTACCAAAGCAATGCCCAGCGGTATGCCGCGCCCTTGAAAAAGCATCCAATACCGAAATCTTCCAAGGAAGAACAGTTATCTCAACACACTTTCCTTTCACTTGATGAAGAAAAACGAGCTTTTTATGTCAAACAAGGTCAATGGCAAGTCAATGGCTCATTGATTATACCAAAGGGCTTTAGTCTGACTATCCCGCAGGGTACGACACTGCAATTCGGGCGTGATGATGGATTGATTGCCCGTGGTTCGTTGCACTTTCAAGGCACAGAAAAAGAGCGTATTGTGTTGGAGGGCATTGTGACAACTGGAAATAATGAAGAAGCCACTTGGCAAGGCGTGGCTGTGCTAAGTGCTGACGCACCATCCGAATGGTCTTATGTGACAGTGCGTAATACTACGGGTGTACACCGTCAGGGTTGGGAATTGACAGGCGGTGTGACCTTTTATCGAAGCGATATTCAACTAGAGCATTGCATTTTTCAGGGCAATCGCGGGGAAGACGCATTAAATATTATCCACGCCCAATTTAAACTAAAGGATGTCCAGATGATGGACACAGCATCAGATGGTTTCGATGCCGACTTCACAGAGGGCACTGTAGAAGGTAGTTTATTTCATCATATTGGGACGGCAGGAGGCGGCGACGGGATAGATATCAGTGGCAGCCTTGTCACGGTAAACGATACCCGTTTCCATCATATTGCGGATAAGGCACTTTCCGTGGGTGAGCAAAGCAAAATGACGGCCACCAATGTGACTATTACACAGACCGGAATCGGTGCAGCCAGCAAAGATGGTTCACAACTGGATATTTCTCATTCCACCTTTGAACAGGTGCAAAACGCAGCTTTGATGGCTTATGTTAAAAAACCTGAGTTTGGGGCCGGAACTATTGATGCACACCATTTGACATTTGGTGATACGACTACCCATGCGCGTGTTCAAAAGGGTAGTATAATCCGCATTGATGATCATCAGGTAGAAAGCGAAGAAATAGAGGTGGAACAACTTTACCAGACTGTTATGAAACCGAGGTTGCGTCAATGACTCTTAGAACTCCAGAATCCGCTAGGCATGAGATTAAATTCGTTGCATATCACATTCACTATCATCACATTTTGCATTGGCTTCATCTGCATCCTGCGGGTTTCATAGTGCCTTACCCTGAACGTTGGGTCAATAACATCTACTTTGATACAGCTGATTATACTGCCTACACCGACAATCTGTTAGGAGCAAGTGCCAGAACCAAAGTCCGTTACCGCTGGTACGGAAAATCCCAAACACCAGCGGCAGGTACTCTGGAAATTAAACAAAAACGGAATTATTTTGGGTGGAAATTACATTTCGAGATCAATGATGCACCGTACACCCCCGGTGCTAACTGGAAAGGCATTTATCAATTGCTGTCGCGCCAGTTACCTCCCAAGGGCAAAAATTGGCTAGATACCAATCCTTTGCCAGTGCTGATTAACCGTTATTTTAGGAAATACTTTGTCTCTGCGGACGGAAAATTCCGCGTGACGCTTGATAACTACCAAACAGTTTGGGATCAACGTTTCAAGATGTACCCGAATTTCAGCCATCGTGCCATTCTTCCCAATACGTTTGTGGTAGAACTAAAGTTTGATAGAACAGACGGGGCGCTTGCCTCCCAGCTTATCCAAGGAATACCTATTCGTGTCAGTAGGCATTCTAAATATATCAATGGAGTAAGGGCAATAAGTGGTAATTAAATCAAAAGGAGTACAACATGGATAAGAAGATAAGATAAAAAAAGCCGTTTTGGTGCAGCCACTTTTGGTTTTGTTATGTTGTTTGACTTTACCCGCAAAAGCGAGTGAGTCCCCTTTTAACGACCTCACCCTGAGTCAGGCTGAAAAAGCTGATAGCTATTCTTTTGAGGTTGGGGGCCATTTATATGGTGCCTCAAAGAACCACAACTCTGTATTCCCTTCGTCATCATTTCTGGGCAATATTGATCGTATAAATTCAAGCAACATAAGTTTCTTCGTTTCGCTTGGCGATAATTTTCGCCGAGCGACGGAGGAACACATTGTACATTTTAAATCAGCCGTTGCCTCAAGACTCAAAATGCCATTCTTCAATGCGGTAGGAAATCATGATGTCACCAATCGTGAACGGTATGAAGCGCATTTTGGAAAAACTTATTATTGCATCACCTTTCGTGCTAGTGATTCGCGCACGGCAACAGCATGCCAAAGAACCCAGAAATTCATCACGGTGGCAAAGCAACCCCTGAAGGTCTTGTTTCGCTCGTTTTTAAGGTCTATTGAGTAGGATACTCGCTAATAATGGATTGGGGGTGTTTTTTGGAAAAAATCGGATTTCTCATGGTCCGGATATTTCTGCTATTCTGCACTAGCCGTTGAACCTATCCCACTAATGTTTTATGCTCTCAAACAAAGGTTTGCCTACCTTAACAAAAATTTCAGGGCGATAAAGAATAGTGGGATAGGTTCATTGTTATTGTATAAATTTATTCTAAAATTTATTCTAACCATTAATTGATAAACTATGAGTCATAAAGTACAATTATGAAATTAATATCTGGAATGCATCGTTCTGGTACATCCCTTGTTGCCCAACTATTTTTTAAGGCGGGTGCGGATATGGGGGATCCCAGCACATTTTATCCTGCTAAAAAATGGAATACTGATGGTACTTTTGAACAAACCGACATACTAGCCATTAATCAACCTATTATCAATGGACCTTTTGGCAGATTTTCCTATTTTTGGCTTCCCTCAACGAAAACCATTTTAAAACGAGCGACACGTAAAGTTGAGCAAATTCGTCAAGTTGACAAAAAATACGAAGAAAAAGTAGTTAAAAATCCCCATTTTTGCCTTACCTTACCCGCTTGGTTACAATCGGGAGCGAATATTGAAAAACTATTATTCTGTCTGCGAGAACCAGCCCAGGTTGCTAAATCTATTCAAAAGCGTAATAAGACGACTCTCAAACGCGCTTATTCCCTTTGGACAATTCATAATCAACGCTTGTTGGAACAGGCGAAAGATATACCAACATGGTTTATTTATTATAATAACTTGCTTGACAAAAGTAAAACGATGAATGAACTGATGCCAGCATTTCGCTTTTTTGATATGAAAATATCTGAAGAAAAAATGCAGTCATTAATTGCTAAAGTAATCAAATCTGAATTGAATCATAGCCCTAATATTCAGGCTGATTATCCACATTCTGTTGCAAAGTTATGGCATGATTTGCTTGAACGTCATGCTTGTCAAGTTGAAAATGCTCAAGCAAGCTGATGCTAACATAACACTATGGCAGCAGGTTCGGTAGCGGGGAAGTTGAGTTATCTTAAATTTGAAATGGTGGTGCAGAAATGTCGAAACGAGAAGAAGTATCTCATGTGATGTCTTTCAATGATGATAAGAATAAAGTCATTGCTACAGAAAAACCTATCGAACTTTCGGTTGTCGTACCCATGTACAATGAAGCGGCTAATTTAAGTCAACTGTTTGAACGTCTAGTCGCTGTACTCAATCGTTTAAATATTTCTTATGAAATAGTCTGTGTTAATGATGGTAGTACAGACAATACGTTAGTGGATTTATTAAAATACCACCAACGAATGCCATTTATAAAAGTTGTCGAACTTTCACGTAATTTTGGTCAGGAAGTCGCCTTAACTGCGGGGCTTGACCACGCGAGCGGTGCTGCTGTTGTTCCCATTGATGCGGATATTCAAGATCCGCCAGAATTAATTGAAGAACTCTTAGCCAAATGGCGTGAAGGTTACGATGTAGTTTATGCCACCCGTCTGAAACGCAAAGGAGAAACTTTTCCAAAACTGTTCACTGCTAACCTGTTTTACCGCGTTATTGACAACCTGAGCGAATTTCATATTCCTAGAAATACGGGTGATTTCCGTTTAATAAATAGAAAGGTCGTCAATGCACTTTCTCAATTGCCAGAGCGTACCCGTTTTATGAAAGGGCTTTTTGCTTGGGTTGGTTTTAAGCAAACGGCAATCTATTATGATCGTGAACCACGACGGGCAGGACAAAGCAAATGGAACTACTGGCGATTGTGGAATTTTGCGATTGATGGTATTACTTCATTTAGTACGCTACCTTTGAAAATGTGGAGCTATATTGGCTTATTTTTATCTTTTATGTCAATGTGTTATGCCACTTTTTTAATAGTACGTACCTTATTGCTCGGAATTGAGTTACCGGGGTATGCTTCTATGATGGTTGTGATTTTGTTCCTAGGAGGAATTCAGTTAATCACGCTGGGAGTTATTGGTGAGTACTTAGGGCGTATTTATATTGAAGTTAAACATCGTCCATTATACTTAATTCGTAGTACGCATGGTTTTAAAAAGGAAACTAAATAAGCTGTAGAACCAACTGTATACCTACAACCAATAGTACCCTTTGAAAAAACATTTTCGTTGTAAATATTTTTCAACTCCTGTTGGCATTGGCTTGGAATGGTATTACTTCTTTCAGTGTAGCACCATTGCGTATTATCTCTGCGCTTGGTTTTCTCATCTTCAGTGCCTCACTGTTTATGTTGATTTGGATTTTTATATCCAATATGATGGGCCATACCATCCCCGGCTGGGCTTCAACCGTTCTACCTATTTACTTTATTGGTGGCATACAACTCTTGGCAATTGGGATTATTGGTGAATATCTAGGCAAAATTTATTTAGAAGTGAAAAAACGTCCACGTTTTATTAAAGAAACGTATTTTGAGTCACGATAAATTATCCATCCAAAGGTTTAAAAACCAATGCCCAGTCACAATAGCTCAGATGCTTTAAAAGCACAAAGCCAAGAAGTCAAAAGTTTAAAAATGCCTTTTCAGAAGAAGAAAAAAACTAATATTTATCTCACTTTAGTGAGTTGGAGTATTTCAATCCTATTGTTGGTAGGAATGTTCCACGTTGTGCCATTCAAAGAAGTTTGGAGGGCACTGCATCAAGTCAATCCTTTATTCATTTTATTGGCTGTGAGTTTTGCCTTCCTAAACCTTTGGCTTAGGGGATATCGTTGGGCATTGCTATTTTTTCCACACTATCACATTTTGCCTCGTTCCGCTTTTTCACTGACTACAATAGGGTTAGCTATTAATGGAACACTGCCGGGGCGAATCGGTGAATTAGCGAGAATTGGTTTAGCTGTAAAAAAGTTTCGTACCAGTGTCACCTTTACGACAACCACCGTTGTTATTGAACGTTTATTTGATGGTATTATTCTCCTCTCCTTGCTAGGACTCTCATTGTTTTTATTGCCCCCTATAGAAGTTGATCGTTCGGTGCAGTTGTTAGGTTATACTGTGAATAGCGAAATTATTATGAATTTCATGAGGGGACTCGCTTTTATTTGTTTGTCATTAGTTATAGTGGTAATTGGGCTTGCTATTCCTTATACCAGAAAAACGATACATCAACTATTGAGCAAGATTCCTTTTATTGGT
>Ga0164315_10002667_pt1 | contig 13704 bp, 11 predicted proteins | sample GuaBasSedimGuay6_FD_113737 | JGI IMG/M metagenome (GOLD analysis project Ga0164315, IMG submission 113737) | Subseafloor sediment microbial communities from Guaymas Basin, Gulf of California, Mexico - Guay6, Core 4569-2, 0-3 cm | ecosystem: Environmental > Aquatic > Marine > Hydrothermal vents... | reverse complement strand
TGCTGGCAAGGCTCTCGGCGAACCCGGCCGTGGTATTCGATCCCACGACCTATGAGAACTACCTCGAGCGTATCCGGTTCGAAGCCGTGCGGGGGTTGCTGGAGTCCGCTCCGGACTCCACGGATATTCCGGCCCATCTGTACAGCGGCGACGATTCCCTGGGAGCCTACCGCTTCATTGCGGTCATGGCTGATTCGGCGGGCGCGCAGCAGTGGCGGCAGGAGCAGGAACTACAGAGCCGGCCCTTCCTGGCCCGCTGGGCACAATTCCAGCAGGAGACGGCCCTGCGGTCGGAACTGACTCGCCAACGGACATTCGACGCCGACTGGATTTCGTGTCTGGAATCCGTGTCCGCCATGCAGGAACGTGTGGCCGCCGGTGGTGACTGGACGGCAGCCTGGCTGGACCTGCGTGAGAACGTCGTCAGTCTGTTGGACGACTACGCCCGCCTTTTGGGCGGTGACCGTGAACGGGCAGCCAAGTTGCAGCGGGCCGCGAGCATGGTGCAGGAGCTGGACGCTCCGCGGGAGTTGTCTATCACGTCGGTGACCGTTCGCCTCCAGGGGGATGTGCTGCCCGGCGGCGAGTGCGTGGTGGAGTTGCACCGCCCGGATGGATCTGTCCTGCGTGGCGACACGCTCAACCTGGGTCCGGCGGCGCCGGGGGACGCCGGTCGCGTCGGCACGGTGGCTCTGGACTGGAATCTGTCCCTGGCGGCAAACGAGGCTCTGGCCGTCGTCGTTCGTGACGCCGTAACCGGTGATCCGGTCATCGAGGCGGACTACCCGGCCTTGCGCGACAGGGTGGGCCCGGGCGCCCTGTTGCGACCACGTGGTGAGGATACCGGTACGGTGGCCTTCAAGCTGGCCCCGACCTGGTGGAGTAGCCTGTCGATCCAGGAACTCGAATAGACGCCGCCCCGGGCCATGTAACCTTGGTCCGGCCTGAACGTAGAAGAGAGCGGGACCATGGAGTCCCGCTCTTTTTTTAATAGCCGCAGTTTTTGCAGGAGGTCCGTCATGGGCAAGCGCAACACCGTCAAGAAGCGCAGCACCATCGCCATTTTCGCTGTCCTGGGCCTTCTACTGGCGACTGCGGCCCTGGCTACCGAACCTGGTGACGCCACCGAAAGCAGACAGATCGTAATCGTCGGTGATGACGGCGAACGCGTGGTGGTGAGCCTGGACGGGACGGAACTGACGGTGATCAGCGAGGACGCCGACGGGTCCTCCGTCCGCATGGTGGACATGGAGCAGATCGGCAGGCTGGTGGGAGATGCCCTGGGGGATCTGGATGGGCATCTGGCCATACTCCAGGATCTGCAACTGGACATGCACATGGGCAATGACAATCGCCTGAACGTGAGCTGGGAGGACGAGACCTTCGAGTTGGACGTAAACGAGATCATGGTCCAGATCGGCGAGGCCCTCGAGACCGGCCTGGGCGAATTCGATACCGACGACTGGTCGGATGTTCACGTGCGTGATCGCAGCGACGAGGATCTGCGGCAGGAACTGCGCGAACTGAAAGCGGAACTGCGCGAACTGCGGCAGGAATTCCGCGAGCTTGATCGCGACGACGACTGAAAAGCGGATTGGTCCCCCGCGGCGCCCTTGCGGCCTCCCCCTTGGCCACGGGCGTCGCGGTGGGGCCGTCAGGGTTGATCCCTGCATATGAAAGCCCACCGGCACCTGGCCGGTGGGCTTTCTTTCCCGGAATCCCGCGCGGAAGAGATTTAGAAGTTGTAACCCGCGGTCAATTTCACGTCCGGAGAATCAGCCAGACCCAGCTTCACTTCCCCGAACCACTGTTCCGTGAACCGGTAGTCGCCCAGGATACTCAGACCCAGGTCGGAATTCGAATTACCATCGTGGCTGACGATGTTCATCCCTATTTCAGCACCAACTGAAAACGCCGACTCGGGGATATCCCAGATGAAATCCGCATTGAGAGCCCAGAACGTATGATTGTCACCGAATCCAATTTCAACATTGGGCACCAGGCGAATGGGTTCGAAGATCTGGCCCACGTTGTAGTGGCCACCGATATGGAACTGATCCGGATCAATGGTATAACCGCCTCGCAGACCGAAATTGCCGGCGGTAGCGGTTGCGGCAGTCAGGCCGAGTACGAAAGTCAGCAGGATTATCTTTTTCACAGTGTTCCTCCCGGAAATGAAAAGCGAAACCATCCGAAATTACCCGGCTCTATTTAGCATTTATCGTCAGGTAATTCAAGATCAATAATCGATGGTATCGGCGTGGTGAGTCGCAAATGAGCGGTTTGCCTACGTCCGCCCCCCCCGGGGGGTCCTACTCGCCAATAGCTCCCAGCACCTCGTCATGCGCCGGAAAACGGTCCAGTTCCTTCTTGCTGAACACCAGCTTGCCGTCGACGGTGACTTCGAAGACACCACCGCCTGAGGCAATCAATTCCGCCTCGTATCCGTATTTATCGCGTATCGCATCCGCCAGACCGGCGGCGTGGGGCAGGTAGTTTCAAACCTGGCAGTATTCGATGGTGATGTGCATGGCTGTTCCTTCCGCGACTGTCCGCCCCCTAGAACCGGATCACCGGCTTGGGCCAGGCGGCCAGGGTTTTCTCGAAGCCTTCGGGTGTGAAGTCGTCGATGTGGACGATGGGTTCGTTGCCGCCGCCGAGGATGATCTTGAGTATCCGGTCCTGGATGCCGTTGGATCGATCCTCCAGCAGATTCCTGGCAATATACCAGGTTTCGAAGATCCGGCGACCGATGACGCTGTGCAGCGTAAGGCCGTTGACGATGACCCGGTCGAAGGCCTGGATGTGGAAATTACCCTGCTTCAGGCCGAAGAGGATCACTTCGCCGCCGCGCCGCGTGGACTGCAGGGCGTTGTTGACGCTGCTGTTGAAGCCGGCCATCTCCATGGCCACGTCGCAGCCGATGCCGTCACAGGCCGCGCGTACCTGCGCCACCAGGTTCTTGTCGGCCGACCAGGAGTGTTTGCCGCTGTGGGACAGGTCCACGGGGATCACCTTGTCGGCGCCCAGGGCCAGGGCCATCTCGATGTTGCGGGGATTGGGCTCGATGCCGATGACCCGGGTGGCACCCAGGGCCCGCGCCACCATGACCACGAACAGGCCGATGGTGCCGCAGCCGAACACGGCCACCGTCCGACCCCGCAGGTCGGCGGTGGTGCAGGCGTGGACGGCGTTGCCGAAGGGCTCCTGCAGGGCGGCGACCTTCAGGGGTATGCGCCGCTGGTCCGTGGCCCAGAGCACGTTGGCCGGCAGCTTGATGTACTCGGCGAAACAGCCGTCACGGCCGATGCCGATGATCACGTCCTGGCTGCAGATGTGGGTCTGGCCGATGCGGCATTGGTAGCAGGTACCGCAGATGATGTGGCTCTCGGTGGAGACCACATCCTTGGGTTTGAAGCCGTAGCGATCCGTGACGGCCGAACCCACGGCGACGATCTCGCCCACCATCTCGTGGCCGATGATCCGCACCGTCTCCTTCTCGCGCTTGAGTGAGTCGAAGATCATGCCCTTGAAGGCGGTCCGGTTCCAGATGCCCCGGTCGCTGCCGCAGAACCCGGCGTAGATCACCTTGACCAGTACGTTCTTGGCGTCGGCCGGGTCGAGTTTCTCATCCAGGACGGGGGTGGGCATCTCGCGCTTCTCGAAACCGCGTGTCTTGTCCCAGGGCATGCTGGACTTGTCGTAGACCAGGCATTTCATCGTCTCGGCTGGCACGGGCCACCTCCGGGATGGAAAAACAAAGGACCGGCCGGGCGTCCGGCCGGTCCTTCCGTGTCCGCCGCCGGGCGGGTCAGTTCATGCGGTCGAAGCTCTCGCTGTCCGGGGCCCAGTAGCCATCATCGAGATCGTCAATCCGATTCCGGGTCTGGATCTCTTCCTCGGCCAGCAACTCGTCCAGGGAAACCATGTCCGGCTCGGAAGAAACCATGTCCGGCTCGGAGGAGATCATGTCCAGCTCGGCCGGCGGGTCTCCCATGACGCCGGGCAGGGTACAGGGATCACCACCGGACAGTTCGTAGAGGAAGCGGTCGAAACCCTTGAGCCCGTGTTCGCCCACGGCGACCGCCGCGGGGGAGGACTCGTCGGGCACGGATCCCCGGCTGACCGCAGCCGGTTCTTCGTCCGCTTCCGCGTGGGATTGACAGTAACGTGCCACCAGTTCGTCCGCCAGATCAAAGTACGCCCGGCTGCCGGGTGAGCGTCGGTCATAGATCACGGCGGGTTTGCCCTTGAGGGCCATCTCTGCCAGGCGGGTAGTACGCGGTACGCGGGCAGTGTACAGCACATCGCCGAACTCCTCGTCGAGGCGGGCCGCCACGTGCCGGCCGGCACGGGTGCGTTCGGCGGCCATGGTCAGGAAGATTCCGTCCAGGGTCGGAGTCATTTCCACGCGGGCCGCATCGCCCTCGGCGAAATTGCGGGCCCGGAACTCATCCACGAAGTCGAGCAGGCTCTGCACCGTCCGGCGACACAGTTCCTCGGTCTGCACCGGCACCAGGAATCCGTCCGATGCCAGCAGGGCGGCGCGGGCGCCGGGACCGAGGCTGGGCGGGCAATCAATGATGATGGTGTCGTAGAGATTGCGCGCGCGGTCGATCTCGCGCACGAACTCGCCGGCCCGGCGCTCGAGGGAATCGAGATACCGTTCCTCGTCCTCGAGGGTCAGCACCCGGGGAGAAATGTAGTGCAGACCCTCGAGGGGCGAGATCTGCACCAGGTCCTGGAGCTGCTCTCCGCAGTCAAAGAGATCGGTCAGGCTGACGGGCAGGTCCTCCGGGGCCGTGCCCAGTGAACGGCAAATGCCGCACTGGGGGTCTGTACCCACCAGCAGAACGCTGTGTCCCGAGAGGGCCAGGGCCGCACCCAGGTTGACGGCCGAGGTGGTCTTGCCCACGCCGCCCTTGCGGCTGACCAGGCAGATGACACGGCCGCCGACGGTGTTCCACGGCGTCCGGCCACGCGGGCCGTCGGGGTTGGTATCGAGTGAATCAGGGGAGGGGTCGGAAAGACCCCGGGCATCGGTGTCGGCCATGGCAGCACTCCCTTGCTGGTTGTTTGGCGGCAGCCGCGTCGTCCCTGACGCGGTAGGCGTTGCCGTCGTGCGAATCCGCACCCCCTGCGCGGATCCGCTATCAATGTTGTGCAAATGCTAACGCTTCCGGCACGGGGCGGCAACAGGAAACCGATGTCAACGGCAGACTGCCCCATGGAGGAGCACTAGTCGCACAGGGCCAGCAATCGGGGCACGAAATCCGCAGCCCCATCGAACACCTCGCCGATGTTGCCGGCCACCATGTAGGCCGGGGTAGTGGCGAAACCGTTTTCCTCGTCGATAACCGTTTCACCTGCGCCGCAATCCACGTGGCGAGCCCCCATGGTCTCAACCGCGGCGGCAGTGGTCGGGTCGTTGCCGATGGTCAACCGGGGTGCCAGATCAGGACCGAAGACCCTGGCCAGGATCACCGGAGCGATACACATGGCGCCGATGGGCCGTCGCGCCCCGTGGGCGGCCCTCAGGAACTCCGCGACCTGGGGGTCGACTGTGCACTCGGCCCCGTTGACCGCGAAATCACACAGGTTCTTGGCGGCCCCGAATCCACCGGGCAGCAGCACGGCGTCCACATCGTCGGCCGCGACCTCCATCAGGGGCCTGATCTCGCCTCGGGCCAGGCGGGCCGATTCCACCAGGACGTTGCGGTCCTGCCCCGCGGCAGGCTCGCCGGCCAGGTGGTCGATCACGTGCATCTGGGGGATATCCGGGGCGCAGACAACGGCTTCGGCACCGGCTCGCTGCAGGGCCAGCAGGGCGGCGCAGGTTTCGTGGATCTCCGCACCGTCGTATACGCCACAACCGCTGAGAATGACGGCGACCTTCTTCATCGCGATACCTCCCGAAGCAGACCCGAAACGAGGGGACGACCCGGCCAGTTTAACGCTTCGCGGGGGGTGTGTTCAAGGGGGGCGCGTATCCGGGCGCGGACCCGGTCCGTGGCCGTGCGAGGAAATCTTGGTGTCCACCGCTTCAGGACTTACTTTTCGGGGGCGGGCGCACCGTGACGGCGGCCGCGGTATTACACGGGAGCGGAGCGCACATGACGGGCAAGATCGCAGTGGGCGGCATCACACGGAAGGACGGTCTCGTACTGGTCCGGGTACTGGGTGCCAAGCCCGGCCAGGGACTCGCCGGCCGTGCCCTGTCGAGCCTCGGTCTCAAGGGCATCAACATCGTGTGCGTTACGAGTTTCTGGGACGAGGAGGGACTGAACAACATCTCCGTGGCGGTGGACAAGCGGGATCTGGACCAGGCGTTAGGCATCCTCCAGGAGGTCAGCGAAAACCTGCAGGCCCGCGCCATCAAGTTCCAGAAGGGTTGCAGCGCCATCTCGATCTACGGCCCGCATTTTTCCGAACAGCCGGCCATTGCGGGCACGATCTTCGACGCCACCTCGCGGGTGGGTGTCGACATCCTCCTGATCTCCACCTCGTTCAGCACCGTCAGTTTCGTGACCAACGAGGACCAGGCGGATGCGGCGGTCACCGAACTGCATGAATCCTTCCGCGTACCCTAGTACGAAAACCCCGACCCTCCTATGAATTCCCTCAGCAGCGACGTGGGTGGCACCTGGCTCGCGTCGATCGGCAGCAACAGACCCAGGATATCGATCAGCGTGCGGGCCAGGCCGTAGTTGGGATCATCCGGGTCCACGGCCGCCAGCCTCGGTTCGGCCCACAGCTTGAGCACGGCCATCTCGTAGGCCAGGCCGGTGTTGAAGAACAGGTCGGCGTTGTTCTGGTGGGGGAAGATGTGGGTGTCCTCGCCGTGGCGCACCTTGGACCAGCGGGCCAGGGTCTCGCCGGCAGTGTAGCCGCGGAACTGGGCGTCCCTGACGATACGCCGGAACAGGCGCGTGTGGCTGGTGCGGATGTAGCTGAGGTTGGTGATGTTGGTGTGGCACAGGGCCGACACATAGATCAGCAGCTTGCGCGCGGTGGGGATGGCCGGTGTCATGGCCGGATTCAGCGCGTGGATGCCCTCGACGATCAGGGGCTGACCCTTGGCCAGGATCGTGGGCTCGTCGGCCAGGGAACCGGTACCGCTGACGAAGTCGAAGCGCGGCAGATGCACCTCCTCGCCGGCCATGAGCTGCTGCAGGTGCTCGTTGAAGAGATCAATGCGCAGGGCGCTCAGGGACTCGAAGTCGAAATCGCCGTCCGGAGCCCGGGGCGTGTCCTCGCGATCGACGAAATAGTCGTCCAGGGAGAGAGCGAAGGGGTGTAGTCCCAGCACCCGCAACTGCACCATCAGCCGCTTGGCGCTGCTGGTCTTGCCGCTGCTCGAGGGGCCGGCCAGCAGGACCAGGCGGCCATCCTCGGGCTGGTCCGCCACCCGCCGCGCGGCGTAGACGAAGAACTGGCTGTGACGGCCCTCGGAGATCTGGATCATCTCGGCGGTACGCCCCTGCACCACGTACTCGTTCAGGGCCCCGGTGTCCTGGAAGCCCATGTCGCTGACCCAGCCGGCATAATTCCGCAGGGTATCGAGCAGCATGGGCTGGGGGGAGAATTCCGGTATGCCGCTGATGCCGCCCAGGGGTTCGACCAGCAGTACGAAGCCGGGTTCCTCAAGCACCAGCTTGAATTCGCCCAGGCAGCCGGTGGAGGGAAGCTGCCGGCCGTAATACAGCAGTTCGCGCCCCTGCATGCGGAAGAGTGTCAGGTTGTGGCGGCGCAGGTAGCGGGCGGTGGCGTGGTTGCGCATCTCGCCGCGGCGTTCGTAGATCTTAAGCAGTGCCCGCAGGCCCAGGCGCTGGGGACTGAGGGCCAGGTCGTCGCCCTTCAGTTCGCCCATGCGGTTCTCGAGGGCTGTCAGTTCGTCGCGGGTCAGGGGAGCGGGCCGGTCCAGTTCGATATAGTAGCCGCCGCCATAGCTGAAATTCACGGTGAGACGGTGCGCGGGGAACAGGTCCTCGGCTGCGGCCGCCAGCAGGAAGAGGGCTGATCTGAGGACGGTGCTGCGGACCATGGGGTCGCGGAGGTGGATCAGGCGCAGCCGTTCCTCGCCGCTGAGGGATTCGTGGAGACCGGTGCGTCGGCCGTTGATCGAGGCGATGACTGCCGGGTTTTCGCCGGCCAGGAGGGACGGATTCTCGCGCGCCACGAGTTGCTGAACGGTGGTGCCGACGGTGATCTCGATACGGTGGCCGTCCCACTCCACCCAGGTCTGGTCGGCACCCATGATCATCCTCCTGTAATTCAGGGTTTTGTTTGGTCCTTGTTACCGCTATTCTGGGCGGCGACGGCAGAGTCGGGGCCCGAGGTTTCCTTGCTGTTTTTAGCACGGGAATCGGTTACGTAAAAGCCGGATCCCCGGAACAGGATGCCGGATCCTCCGGAAATCAGTCGCTCCACCTTGCTGCGGCAGGCGGGGCAGCGCTGGCGGCGGGGAGCCGAGATGGGCTTGAACTCTTCGGTAATCAGCCCGCAGCGCGTGCATTCGTATTCGTAGGTGGGCATATTGTGCTCCTGGCTTGCGGGAACCCAAATGCCCCCGGAACGGGACAATATGTGGGTCGGGGGACGATGACGCCAATCCAGGCGGCGTTCGCCGTATCATGACCAGTCAACGGAAGGAATCGATACCATGAAGATCGCCATCAACGGCTTCGGCCGGATCGGTCGTTCGGTGTTCCGCATTCTGCACGAGCGCGAAGGTGTCGAGGTTGTCGGCATCAACGACATAACCGACGCCGAGACCCTGGCCTACCTGTTGCGCCACGATACGGTGATGGGCAACTTCCCGGGCAAGGCCGCCATCGAGGACGGGCACCTGGTCACGGACAAGGGCGCCGTGCGCATCAGCACCGAACGTGATCCCGCCAAACTGCCCTGGAAGGAACTGGGTGTGGACTTTTCCATCGAGGCCACGGGGGTCTTTCGTACCCGCGAGCAGGTGGCCCAACATATCGCCGCCGGGGCACGCAAGGTCATCCTCACGGTGCCGGCCAAGGACGAGATCGACGCCACCGTGGTGCTGGGCGTGAACAACGAGGACCTCAAGCCCGAACACCAGGTGATCTCCAACGCCTCGTGTACCACCAACTGCCTGGCGCCCCTGGCCTACGTGTTGGACAAGGAGTTCGGTATCGAGAGTGGTTTGATGACCACGATCCACGCCTACACCAATGACCAGCGCCTGGTCGATGCTCCCCACAGTGACCTGCGCCGGGCCCGGGCCGCCGCCGAGAACATCATTCCCACCACCACCGGCGCCGCCCGAGCCGTGGGCAAGGTGCTGCCCGCCCTGGACGGCAAACTGGACGGCATGTCCCTGCGCGTACCCGTGCCCTGTGGTTCGGCAGTGGATCTCGTCACCGTCATGAAGAAGGACGTATCGGTGGCAGAGGTGAACGCGGCTCTGAAAGCCGCCAGCGAAAGTGACCGGATGCGGGGTATTTTGTCCTACGCCGCTGACCCCATTGTCTCGGCGGATATCGTGGGTGATCCCCATTCGTCCATCTTCGATCCGGGTTGTACCTCGGTGGTGGGTGGGAACCTCCTCAAGACCGTCAGTTGGTATGACAACGAGTGGGGCTATTCCAACAGGGTCTGCGACCTGCTGAACGTGATGGCGGAGATCGGCTAAACCTGTTTCAGGACAATAGGTTGACGGCGACGGCGCGGATGGCGATCCGCGCCGTTTGCCGTCGTTGCCACAAATGCTGTATAATCCCTCAACATCACATCACCGTGGAAGAGTCCTTCTGCATCTTCTGGATCTGCGAGGCTACTCATGTCTGTCACGTTCCGTTGTCTGTTCTGCCGCCTGCTGCTGATTTTCCTGGCCCTGGCGGCGCTGCCCGCCCTGGCTCTCGAAACAGCGCCCATTGCCCAGCCGGCGCCCTCCCTGATCTGGGATGCGGCCTATCTCGACCAGCAGGGCTCACTGCTGGAAGCCGGCATCAAGGCCCGTCTGGCCGACAAGACCCTCAAGGCCGATCCCGGTGCCACGGCGGGTATGGATGACTATGACGTGACCTGGTACGACCTGGTCATGGACATCGACACGCTGCTGAACGAGGTGATCGGCACCACCACCATCCGTGCCGTGGTGACGGGTTCATCCCTGAATGAGATTGACCTGCATCTGGCCGCGATCCATACCGTGACCGAAGTTCGGTCAGCCGGCCTCGTCACCGTATCCTCGCAACCGTCCAGCGAACTGTTGACCGTGACTCTGGATCGCACCTACCTGCAGGGCGAGGTCTTCGAGGTGGAGGTGGATTACCATGGAGATCCGTCCACCGGTGCCCGCAACGCCTATGGCTGGTCCTCCGCCGAAGGCGACGAGATGATCTGGACCCTGAGCGAGCCCTATGGCGCCCGCGACTGGTGGCCCTGCAAGGATCTGAACACCGACAAGGCCGATTCCATCGACCTGCACATCACGGTGCCCGATCCCCTGATAGTGGCGAGCAACGGCCTCCTGACCGGCCAGACCGTCCCCGTGGCGGGCCGCACCACCTACCACTGGTCGACGCGGTATCCCACCCCCACCTACCTGGTGTCCCTGGCCATCCATCCCTACCAGATCATCAATGATATCTATGTGCCGGCAGTGGGGGATCCCATGCAGGTGGTCCACTACTCGGTTCCCGCCTATGGGTCGGACGCCACGGCTGGTTACGCCGTCACCATCGACATGATCACGGCCTTCGCGGCCGCTTTCGGCGAGTATCCCTTCGTGAAGGAGAAGTACGGCCACGCCCATTTCCCCTGGGGCGGCGGCATGGAGCACCAGACCTGTACCAGCATGCTCTACTGGTACTATGGCGAGCACATCATCGCTCACGAACTGGCCCACCAGTGGTGGGGCGACATGATCACCTGCGCCGACTTCCACCATATCTGGCTGAACGAGGGTTTTGCCCGCTGGTGCGAAGCCTACTGGGAAGAGGCCAGCAACGGACAGCAGGCCTACCGCAATGCCATGAACAGCCACAAGTACCTGGGCTCGGGCACGGTCTACGTCGAGGACACGGAGCACGACAACATCTTCGACGGCAATCTGACCTACGACAAGGCCTCCTGGGTCGTGCACATGCTGCGGTTCGTGCTGGGCGAACAGGATTTCTTTGACGGCCTGGCCGCCTATCGTGCCGCTTTCGAGATGGGTTCGGCCACCACGGAGGAGTTTCAGGCTGTTCTCGAAACATCCTCGGGCCGGGATTTGTCGGCGTTCTTCCAGCAGTGGATCTACGGTGAGCTGTATCCGACCTATGCCCTGGGCTGGGCGGTATCGCCCTCGGGCACCCAGTTGAACCTGTCCCTGCGTCAGACCCAGTTGTCGGTGCCCATCTTCGACATGCCTATCGAGGTCCGGGTAGTCACCGACCTGGAAACCGTTACCCATCGCCTCGATAATTCCCAGGCTCACCAGTGGTACAGTCTGCCGGTGAACGGTACCATACAGTCGGTGGAGCTGGACCCGGATGACTGGGTTCTGTGCACCAAGACCTACGAGGGTGTAAGCGGGGTTCCCGCTGTTTCCTCGACCGGGATTGTCGGCAATACGCCCAACCCCTTCAATCCGCGCACGACGATTGCCTTCAATCTGGCAGCAGAGGGCCAGGTCAACCTGGAGATCTTCGATCTGGCCGGGCGGCGCGTGCGGACCCTGATGTCGGAGGTGCTGCCGCAAGGTCCGGGGAGCACGGTCTGGGACGGCACCGGCAACAATGGTCGCCCCGTCGCGGCCGGTATCTACTTTGCCCGCCTGCGCGCGGACGGAGTGGAGAGCCTGCACAAATTGAGTCTGGTCAAATAGCGCGCCACTGCGCGGGGAACAAGGAGGATCCGTGCGCCATCTTCTGGCGGCATCCCTGATCTGGGCCCCGTCGTTCGGCCTGATCAAAGGGCGTCTGGTAGGAGTGGACCCGGTGGCCGTGGCTGCTTTTCGCCTGGCCCTGGCCGCGGCCGCTTTTGCGCCCCTGCTGGTCGGAGCCCGTCTGCCCCGCCGTACCGTTACTGCCGCCCTGGCTCTGGGTATGCTGCAGTTCGGCCTGATGTATGTCCTCTATATCGCTTCCTATGCCTGGTTGCCCGCCTGGATGGTGGCCGTTTTCACGGTCTTTACTCCGGTGTATGTGTTTCTCCTGTCCGACCTGACGGAACGTCGTCTCCGGGTCCGGCACCTGGCGGCGGCCCTGCTCGCCGTAGTCGGCGCGGGGGTCATCGTGGTGACGGGACTGCCTGCGGGCGCCGATTGGCGCGGCGTGGTACTGCTGCAGGGAGCCAATCTCTGTTTTGCCGCGGGTCAGCTCCTGTTCACCCGTCTCGAGCGGAAGGCCGGGGGCAACGAGGCCTCACTGCTGGCCTGGATGTACCAGGGTGCCGCCCTTTTCACCGTGGTGGTAATGCTGGTGCGGGGAAACGATGTCACCGTCGGCTGGGATCCGCAGGCCCTGCTGACCGTGGCCTATCTGGGCCTGGTGCCCACGGCTCTGGGTTTCTACCTGTGGAACAGGGGCGCGGCGCGGGTGGGGCCTGGATTGCTGGCCGGTGCCAACAACCTGAAGGTCCCCCTGGCCGTGCTGGTCTCGTGGCTGGCATTCGGTGAGAGCGCATCCTATGCGCGGGTGCTGCTGGGGCTGGCGGTGATGGTGGCAGGGTTGTTCGTGGCGGGCGGGCGGAGCCGGGAACTGCCGGTCCGCCCGCCGCGCTGACCAGGTCAGTTGCTACTCATGCCCAGAACCCTGTGCAGGAATGCGTACCGGTCCGCCGTCTCCTCGATGATCATGCTGGTTGGTTTGCCCGCGCCGTGCCCGGACTTGGTCTGGATACGGATAAGCGTGGGCAGGTTGCCTTCCTGGCAGGCCTGCAACCGGGCGGCATACTTGAAACTGTGACCAGGCACCACCCGGTCGTCGTGGTCGGCGGTGGTGACCATGACGGCGGGATATTCGGTGCCCGGTACCAGGTTGTGGTAGGGGCTGTAGGCCTTGAGAACCGGGAACATCTCCGGATCCTCGCTGCTGCCGTAGTCACTGACCCAGGCCCAGCCGATGGTGAAATGCTGGAAGCGCAACATGTCCATCACGCCCACGGCGGGGATGGCCGCGCCGAACAGTTCGGGCCGCTGGTTCACTACCGTCCCCACCAGGGTGCCGCCGTTGCTGCCGCCGAAGACGGCGAGCTTGTTGGGGTTGGTCCAGCCCTCGGCTATGAGGTACTCGGCGGCCGAGATGAAGTCGTCGAAGCCGTTCTGCTTGTTCTTGAGCATGCCGGCCTCGTGCCAGGTCTCGCCGTACTCGCCGCCGCCGCGGATATTGGCCACCACGTAGATGCCGCCCTGCTCCAGCCAGGGCAGGGTGGAGGTGGAGAAACGCGGGCCCAGGCTGATGTTGAAGCCGCCATAGCCGTAGAGGACGGTGGGATTGCTGCCGTCACGTGGAGCGTCCGCGGCCCGCACCATGAACAGGGGCACCTTCGTCCCGTCCTTGCTGGTGTAGAACAGCCGCTCGGTAACGTAGCGCGTGAAGTCGAAGTCTATTTCCGGAGCCCGGAACAGGGTGCTTTCGCCCGTGGTGAAGTCGTAGTGGTAGATCTCGCTGGGATTGAGGTAGCTGGTGAAAACGTAGTAGGTTTCCGTGTCGCCGGGATGGCCGTGGAAACCGCCCACCGAGC
>Ga0164315_10002666_pt1 | contig 13706 bp, 31 predicted proteins | sample GuaBasSedimGuay6_FD_113737 | JGI IMG/M metagenome (GOLD analysis project Ga0164315, IMG submission 113737) | Subseafloor sediment microbial communities from Guaymas Basin, Gulf of California, Mexico - Guay6, Core 4569-2, 0-3 cm | ecosystem: Environmental > Aquatic > Marine > Hydrothermal vents... | reverse complement strand
TTTAACAAATGAGCTTTGCTCACAGTTTTGCACTCAGCATAATAATCCTTATTCCAATTGGAATTTTTATAGTTGTTGCGCCATTTGTAATTGGATACCTGGCCCTAGCATGACTGCCACAGTATTTGATTTGATCGAAGGCTGGGAAACGTATTCCGTAAACATAATGAATAATTATTATACAGGCAAGTGGTGCGATTATTCCAACCGCCTGTATTTTGTAATTGCAAGCTCACCAGAAGAAGCAGTACAAATCGTCCTCATGAATGCTGATGCGGTCTTAGAAGATCTTAAGACAAAGAGATTGCACAACGGTAGATTGGTATTACCTAAGGCCCATGCGATGAAAATTACAGAGAAACGAGTTAGTCCGGGAAAACAATTTAGGATATCAACCGCACATCCTAAATCGTTTTTCACTCCAAGAGGAGTAATGGATTTAAAAGTTAAGGATGGAAAGATTGAAGTTATAATATAAGTAGATAAATAAATTAAATTGTATTAAAGGATGTTCTCAATGTCCGCCAGACACTTGAAGGGTGCGGACTCTTCATTTAATGTACCTTTTCCGGGACCGTTGATAACTGCGGGGCACTCGAAATGCTCAGAAAGAAGGAGGAATGGAAAAACGACACAATCTGTGAGAGGATCCTTTAATACAATTTATTAGTAAAGCGATAGGAAACAGCGTTTGCAGACGCTGACTCGCAACCAACTGCATATCTACACCATGATAGGAATGCGCCTTACCGCTTTACTAATAAAATTTATAGTCGTATGACGTCAAAAGAAAGGCGCTGCGGACGGCGGTTCGATTCCGCCCAGCTCCACCATAAGTATATTTCGAATCTGATTGCAGTACGAGCAGGCTCGGTTTCCAGGTCCCTTCGTGTGAAAACCATAGATACCAGAAGTATATTTATTATGGGGCTGTCACAGGTTTCGACGGGGTGAGTGAGTATGGAGATTGACGACTCGGTGGTGAGAACCTACGTTAACGGTAATAAAAACTAAACTGACGAAGTAACATTCATCAATATAGACGATCTTGAGGCTGCGCTAGTCGCGGCTTAGATGATCCGAACCGGGGCAGGAAAGGCCTTGTAACCCAACCGCAATCAGGGCATGTTTTTTAGCATGCCTTTTTTTATGACATAAATATTTTCCTGCAGCAATAAAAATTGTTGCAATAACAATAAAAATAGGAAAATATTATGAATATTATAGAACACATACCAGCAAACAATATGGAAGAGCTAATTAAATTAACTGGCTTGACCGGAGGTTTAATGGAAATCGTTACTGCAAGTCGTTACGGCTTAATCCATAACACAGAGTACAATGGCGTTGATGCTTTTTGTCCTGAAACTGGATGTCACGTAGAATGCAAAAATCAAAACTACTCCGGCAACTTCCTTTTAAGGGGTCGCGCTAAGTATGGCGGAGCAAGTCAAGCAATTTTTGAAAAGAAGATGGAAGCAAACGAGTGGACAATAGTAAATGGAACCTGCAACGATGGTATCATGTACTACGAGTTTGGTTTTAATTTTGAGGCAATTGCAGATCAGTTTGAAAAAGATCTGCTCCGCAATAGCACGAAGGATTATTACAATATTGATGTGTTACCGAAGCATTATGCACATCATTCAACATTTGAAGTTTTGTACATCTGTCCGATGGACACTTTAATGGCGAATGAACACAAGTTCACACAGAACTTCTACAAAATGCTATTAGAATGGTCCGAGGACATGCGGTAAATATATGTCTATTAGGAGAACAATTATCATGGAAGGTATTACAGCATGGGTTAAGAAAAATTGGATCATTGTTGCAGTCGTAGTATTAGTGGGTGGCTTTATGCTATTCGGCGCTGGCGCACCTGATTTTAGTGGCTTCGGCGACGGTAAATAGTTCTTACCCAAATTAGACTTTAAGGGGCCTCCGGCCCCTTAATTTTTGATAAATATAATAGGAGGATAACATTATGATAGAAGTAGCAAAAGCATGGCTCTTAGCACGTTGGGCAGAACGCACATCCTGGAATGGAATTTGGTTGGTTGGTATTGGCATCGCTGTTTTGATCGGCTCGCCGTTTATTAAATGGGGAGCATACGCAGCAATCGCATATGGTGCCTGGCAGATTTGGAAGAAAGAATCAGCGGAATAACCTGGTTATATAAACTGCTAAAACCTGGTAATACGTTTGTATACCGGGTTTTAATTTGGTTGCTCTTTCTGCTAGGACCCTGTAAAATACACGTATATTAAATAAAGATACGGCACAAAGCATATGAAGATGTACACAATACCAAAAGGCACGAAAGCTTGTGTAATGAACGAAGAACTTGCAGAAGGTAACTTCTCAAAAGCGTTCACCACTACCAAAGAGCTTTCGTTCTTTGACACTGTTGTCGATCCAATCCGCATTCATAACAGCTTGGCAAATCAGTTAGGTCATCCCAAAATTTATAATGACTTGGCCAAGGTAGGCTTTGCAATTTTCCGTGATGAGGACAAGCCACATTACACAATCGCAGTTGAATACAAATTAATTGGAGTATCATAGTGCAAGGCAAATATTCACCAACAGTTTTCTGCGCCTACACAAAGGATCCAGACTGGCAAACCAGGCTATCTGAATCCGACCAAGACGCCGGCATCTTTACTTACGATGTTGATGGGTATGATTCCTACGGCTACGATAAGGATGACATTGACCGCGCCGGCAACAGCGAATATGACTATAGCGCCTGGGACGTTGACCAATTTAATAGTCTTGCGTATAGTTGGAGTTTTGATGGAACCCGCCCAGTACTGGGCGGGTTAACCCGCCCAGTCAAGCGAGACGCCGAACAATGAGCGACGAAGACATTACAATTCCCGGATATGATGTTACCGATCTAGATATTACGGTAACACATCAAATGCCCGGGCCTAACGTGTTTGGCAAGAATGTGCAAACACAATTCTACCAATCAGAAATCAACAAATACGATTTCGATGAAATATTCGAAATGCTTGGCTGGGAAGATGTTAAGGCAGCAGTAGCATCTCATTACAGAAAAATGACTAACATTAAAGAACGCGACCGCATCGTCAAAGGCATTTTGGATATGATCGCGGAACTGTACTCCGGATGGGAAACAGAATGATGTCTCCATATTGGAAACGCAGGAGCGGCCTAGATGAATTGTACGCCGACACTCTCAAAAACATGGCAGCTCGGTTAGGTTGCGGAACTGTGCGACAAATGAACAAAGGACAACTAGCGGACTTTATTATCCGCAATGAAGAAGCAACTGGTAAGACACAATATGTCAATGATTGCATCGCAGCCGGGAAAGACGGCTACGGCAAATTTTTATATTTAGGAGATTGAGATGACACTTAACGAATTTATCGAAAAGCATCCGCAATGGGCTGACTTGCATGTTATCCTTTGCGAAGGCGGCGTCCTTAAAGTTTACCCGGGCGCGGAAACTGCAATGCAGGCGCACGTTCTGGAAATTAAAGATTCGGGTGTTCCTCATAGTCTGGCCGATCTTACACTGGAGATTCCGAAATGAAACGTACCTACACATTAGCTATCGCGCTCAAAGGCAGCGAAGAAGTATATCGTGAAGGATTTCCTGCAGGTGTTGTTGCCACACAGGAAATGACCTTTGATTTAACCGACGAGGAATACGATGGGATCCAGTTTGCTGCGCAATTGCTAAGGCAAATGGATTCCTTAAAGGAGGAATGCGTGGAAGCAAGAATCCAATCCATTTCCGGCGAAGGCGTCGAAGACATGTTTGCAGGCAAAAAGAGAGATAGCGATGAAACAGCTAACTAACAAAGAAACAAAGCGCGTCGAATACAATTCCTCACACATTCTAAATTTGATGCAACGGGCAAGCCGGGCAGATATGCACAGGCTCTTTCATCTTACAGGGTGGACGCACAACGGTGAATTCCTCGGCAATCCAATCACCCACAACGCCTTGCATAAAAAGGTTGCCATCCTATCCAATATACTCGGCTTCAAACAGAACTATCATGTAAACTATACTTGCAGAAATGCAGTATGGGGGTTGGAACACGAAGGTTTGAAATTTGCAGTTTGTTATTCAATTGAAGGACTAGTTGTGCAAATTGAATCCTGGGAAGAAGTGAAGCCAACCATAGCAGATGCAATTGTGATTGTTGATCATTTGTATGAACTATTAATTGGAGATGCGGATGTACCTTATTAAACAAGTAAAGGATTGGCTCTCTAACAGGGCCGAACTAGAAATGTTGCAGGCGGACATTGAGAAGTACGGAGTGGCAGAAGTGAAAACATGGCGCTGGTGGAAATTAGGATGGCGTTATTTCAAAATTGAAATTTTTATCTGTCTGGCCGGGCTGCTGGCAGTAATTTATGCATTCATTACCACATAATGTTTCGATCTAGAAAGAAAAAGCTCGATCAAGAAAATCTCATTAATCTTCTATCAGAGAAACCTGAGATACTTACCTGCGAACAATGCGAGCATTATCATAACCCATTCTTTGGCAACGAGAAGTGCCTTAGAAATAGGACAGAAGATCGGAATATGGTCACCGGCAAAAACGAAGTGATGGGAGAAATACTCTGGCCTTTTATAGAAAGAGAAACCAAAGCGAACTATAACATTTTATTTTCGTCCGGTTTGTTATGCGGCTACTCGGGACAATTTTGGAAAAGGAAGGTTGAAGTAAAACGCTGGTGGCAAGTCTGGAAATGACTAATATCTATCGGGGGCCGCGGTACTATTTGTATGGGTCCCGGGCGTAGGAATGAATCATACAGGCTGTTGAATATAACATGATAAACACATTTTTAGCAATAGTATCGATGGCCGATGAACGCTGGTTTGGCGGCCAGGGTGGAGAAACATCGATCCTGAGAGAAGGATTTTGGGTATGCTGGGGATCTTTTTTAATGGCTGGATTCGTTTTCGTTGCATTAGAAGCGATAGAGCGCATGACATGATAAACGTACTCACAGCCATTCCCAGAATGTATTGGGAAAGAAACTATGCAGGCAAGTGCCTCGAAGAGAAAATGATGTGTCCGATGAAAATCATAGTTTACATTTACGCCGGAGTTATGGTATACAACTTCGGATTAATAGCTATCGGAGCATCGGGAATATGAGCAACAAGAATTCACCCACAACTGTATTCCGCATAAATAACTTTATAGCAGAGGGGTTCTGCTACATCACACCATAACATTATAGGGAGACTATACATGGAAATTTTACAAACAATAATCGATCATTTTAATCACTTCTGGGGATACATTGAATTAGCCGGAGTCGCATCCATTCTAATCTGTGTTTGGCTAGCAGTCAAACAAAACATTTGGACTTGGTTCTGGGGCGCAGTTGGCGTCTGCTTCTTCGCTCCTATGCTGTGGGAATACAAACTCTACAGTGACTTCGGATTACAACTTTTCTTCTACTTGCCAATGCAGGCTGTTGGTTGGTGGTACTGGATGAAGAAAGGTCCAAACGCAAACAACGACTTGCCGGTGTCTGTGCTGAAAGGAGAAACAATAATTTATTGCGTTATCGCAATTGCAGTTCTTACATACATGACCGGATTCTTCATGCTTAATTTCACAGACGCAAGCTTTCCATACTGGGATGCATTAACAACCTGGATGAGTATTTTTGCGCAGATTCTAATGCTTAAGAAGATTTGCGAATCTTGGGTCCTTTGGGTTGCAGTTGATGTGATCTCCGTGCCAATATACTTTATGAAGGGTATGGTAGTATGGAGCGGATTGTACGGCCTCTTCATTGTTCTAGCAACTATGGGTGGCGTTGCATGGTACAGGGCTTACGCGGCACAACAGATCCCTGATGCAGAAACCGTATAAAAGAGGATTCGTCCTAGGTAAGTTTATGCCCTTTCATTTAGGGCATAAGCTTATGATTGATGGTGCTGCGGAAATGTGCGAACAAGTAACAGTTCTTATTTCCGGAGGGACTGACATCCCAATTCAAGTTCGAAAATCTTGGCTGTATGAAACCTACAAGCACACGCCGGATATACAACTTCTTCATGATTTCGAGTTTGATAAATTAGAACCTGCAGAGGTAGACGAGTATGGAACTGCTACCTGTGATATATTTTGGGGACAATGGATGGCACTAATGGATCGATACTTCAACCTAGGTTTTGATGCAGTGTTCACAAACGATAGATATGGTGAACGACTTGCAAAGGAATTAAATGCTGACTGGGTTCCTTTGGATAGGAACAGGGAAGTGGTTCCGATTAGTGGGACTGACATTAGAGAAAATCCAGACATGCATTATCACATGCTAACGGACCGGGCTAAGAGTTGGTACCACAAAACTGTTGCCGTAGTTGGCCCGGAATCTACAGGCAAATCCAGATTAACAAAACACTTAGCCGACTTCTTCCATGCAGGATACGTTCCGGAGTTTGGTAGGACCATATCTGAGATTAAGGATAATAATTTAAGCCAAGACGATTTCCGAACAATATCCATAGGACAGGCCTCATTGTTAGATGCAGCACACAACCAACATAGATTAGTTTTTTCAGACACCGAAGCCTACACAACTAGAGTGTTTGCTAACCTATACCTGGACTTGCCGGAACTTGGATGCGAGTACAGACCCCATGCTATCCATTGTGATTTAGATGATGCAGTGCGGGCCGATCATTTTGATTTATATATCTTGCTCGCACCCACTATGCCCTGGCTAGATGATGGCACAAGGATTATTCCAAAACAAGAGGATAGGGAAAATTTCTTCTTAGGAATTGAAAAATACTTATGTACCTTCGAGAGGAACTATGTTATAATCAATGATGACTCGTGGGAAGGACGAGAAGAACAAGCCGTCAAGGCAGTATATGACAACTGGAGAGTTTTATGAGGAGAGTTTTATTTCTTACTATGTTTCTTGCAATCTTTTTGTCGCAGGTCGCATATGCAGAAAATGACGAATACCGTGCTGGCTTTTTGTATCTATGTTGCAGCAAGCACACGAGCAGGGCCGACAACGAGAATCATCAAGGAATCGGCCTGTCGTTAACTGTTCCGGAATCCGACAGTATTTTCGGCGGAGCAACGTTTGGCCTCATTGCATTTGAGAATAGCCACAACAAAGATTCTGTAATGTTGTTAGTTACAAAAGAATTCTGGGATATTGCAGACGCAGTTCATATCGGCCTCGGTGCGGGTGTTGCATCCGGTTACGAAGGCGACATGGCGATTCCCGTGGCAGGTTGGGTTCAGGCACGATACAAGTGGATTGTAGTAACTCATATTCCGTTAACTGTAACCACAATTGGGCTCCATATCCCACTTACTAATTTTTAAATATTATGAATAAAATAACGAAAGAAAGAATGCGAGCATACGTACAAGCAAACGAGCATCTAGTTTCTGTAAAGAAGCAGGCTCCGAACACTACTGTTTTGAAATATAAGAACAAGGTGTTTTATAAGGACCTGTGGACTCCGGAATTGTGCGAGTTGCGTGGGACTGTTGTTGACGATGATTACAACATCATCCAACGCCCGCCTACTAAGATTTTCAATGCACACGAAAAGAAGGCACCGCGCTTGTTAGTGACTAAGCCCTGCACAGCCTCAGAAAAGATTAACGGATTTATGGGTTGCGCAACAATACATAAGAATGAATTGTTCGTATCTACAACAGGATCAATTGCGTCTGATTTTGCAGACCTTGCGGAACATCATATTATGATGTTGGCATGGTTTAAGATGAATCCGGACTTGTCTTACACATTTGAAATATGCGATCCCACCGATCCGCACATCGTGCCAGAAGTATATGGAGCATATTTGTTAGGTGCTCGCTATAAGACTTGGGACGCCGATCAACATGCATTGACTGAAACAGAACTAGATGCAGAGGCAGATAAATTAGGATGCAGACGTCCAAACTGGCACCGTTACGATACTTATGCTAAATTGAAAGAGGAAGCTCGCACAGTGAAGCATGAAGGATTTGTAGTATGGGACGACTTTGGAAACGAAATTAAAATCAAGTCTCCATATTACCTAGCTACTAAATTTTTAGGACGCAAGACTGAAAAGCGGTTGAACGAAATCTTAGATGATACGCGAGCTGCAAAACAGATTCTAGACGAAGAGTATTATATCGTGTTGGATCATTTAGCAGAGAACAAGGATGCATTTATGGTGTTGACTGAGCAGGAACGTTTTGCATATTTGCGAGACTTTTTCGACCGCGAGGTTCTAACATGATTAGCAATATTGAAAGGCTGGCAATTATCTTAGAGCGCGATGATGAACATTTTGAAATCGTTAAGGAGCAAATTGCCAAGCTTGAGTCTAAAATGAAAGCTATGCTTTTACAGCAGGCCGAGTACGAAGCGCACGATTGGAATAGGTTGGATGATCTGACCTACTCCTTTGATGGCCGAGCACGGATGAAAGATATTCGCAACGGAAAGTATTTTTATGATAAGTAAACAACTACTAAAGAAGGTTGAAGCTTACGAAATTACAACTCGTGCCGCTAAAGGATTTAATGCGTATGATGTATATACTTTACATTTTAACGTTGAGTGGTGGGAATTTCCGAAGACGAAAAAAATCGAATTCGATCGGAAAACATTCGACATTGATTTAGACACCGGTGCATTTTCTCACAGTCGATCCGAGCTGTCGACAGATTTCCATAAAATGCTTCATAGTCATGTAGCATCTACATTTGGAGTAGAAGTAACTAGTAACAAGAAATGCCCAGTGGTATCGTTGGTGCCGAAGAAAGAGGAAGAAACAGAAGAAACAGAATGAACGAAAGAAAGAACATTTGGGTGACATCTGATCACCACTTTGGGCACAAGAACATTATCCGTTTTTGCGATCGCCCATTTACCGACACGACTCATATGCGTGAGGAAATGATCGAGCGTCATAACTCTGTCGTAAAGTACAGTGATGACGTATACTTCTTAGGCGACTTTGCGTTTGCGAACGAAACGGAAATCTCAGAGATCCTGGTACGAATGAATGGTAACAAGCATTTCATTTTTGGTAATCACGACAGGCAACTGCGTAAGACTAAGATGAAGTTGATCTTAGATCAGTTTGTTTGGATGAAGGACTACCACGAATTGAAGCTGCCGCAACCCGGTCCTGCTCCGATCATCTTATTGCATTATCCTTTGTATACGTGGAATCGTATGCACCACGGAGCATTCCATTTTTACGGACATACACATGGATCCGTTCCGCAAGTAGCAGCAGGCCGAGGACGAGACATCGGAGTCGACACTAACGATTACTATCCGTGGAATATTTGGGACCTTGTTAAGATAATGAGCAAGTGCGAAGTAACTGAACCACGCCATGAGGACGGCAAGAGGAAGTAATGAAAATTCAAAATCTTGTAATTCATAAAATGTTTTACGAAACACAATGGCCGCGGCTTTTGGATATAAACTGCTCAATCCAAGATGCGCACATCCGGCTAAATGGATTCATCGGTTTCAATAAAAAGCGAAAAACCAAATTGTTGCTGCATCTCGGTAAACTAAAAGCACATCGCCAATGGATGTTGAAGAAGCAATTCGGCAATGATGTAATATGGTATCACTCAGAATGCCCGAAAACCGGCCACCTTAAAGGACTAAAAGGGTCCGGCTATAAGGGCGAAGTTAAACAGTACATTTATTGGTACGAAGACGATAAAGGGTACGGTCCTCTCGAAAATTAGAGGTAGCAGTCTGTCCAAAATGGTTGTATAATACACGTATTAAATAATTAAACGGAACAGCAAATGGCTACTCAAATGGCACCCGAAATAAAGCAACGACCTAGCGCAAGACTTCTGAAAGTTGACATTGTAGGTGACGGCACTGACCGTTACGTAGTCACTCCTGTTTGGGCTGACGTCGACCGTCCTGTTTGCGGCAGTTATAGTTGCGGCAACAATCGCACCCTTGCTTACCGCTTGCAACTTGCAATTGAAGAAGGTGCTGTATTTGATGATGTTGAAATCAAAACAGACGTTAACGGCAAAACTTACGTGTCGACCTACCTTACAATTCGTATGCGATGCGCGAATGCTGACCTTAAGGCGATAGGATACTAAAATGAGACTGAAGCCATACAAAACTGCAATTGACCACCGCCTCAACGTTATCCGCAAATGGAGGAAGAATCCTCCCAAGGAGTGGAGTGAGGAATATCTGGCGCAGAACATTGAAGCCTGCATAGAACAAATTAAATACTTACGCGCACATCACATTTCTTGCAGCGACGAAAGCCTGCAAAAAATACAAGACGGCATCGACGCTGAAGCATGAAGTTAGTCGAATCACTTATTGCTAAACTCCAATTTAACTTACAGACAACACCCTGGGTAGGAACTATGGAATTTGAAATCCCTAATACTTGTACCTTTGTTGCAAACAACAACACCGACACCGGCCACGTTTGGACTGTCCGATTTTTCGGCGGCGAGCGATGCACTGTTACCGCAACTACCAACCCTAACAAAACTGTTACTTACCGCATTTTGGAAATCTTTGATTTCTTTTCTACTACTAAAGAGGAAATCGAAGGCATGGTTGCCAACTTTGCAGCTGAAGGAAATTGGGAACAGGAGAAATAGTAATATAATGTCTGAGAATGCAATCAATTTTATAATCGAGGAAGTCTGTCTCACTAAGAAATATTTCTTGATGTTGCAGGAGCAAGAATGGGAATGGCGCCATGATTCCGAATCTGATTTTGTAAGACAGATTCATTATGATTTTAACGGCCACAATTATTACATCCAGCAATTCGGCACTACTACACTGGCTCCGAGAAAGACTTGGTTTTACAGGAACGAGCAATTGCACCGATTAGATGGTCCTGCATTTTATTTCGAAGGAAAAACTGATTGCCAACGTTTTCATTGCGCAGGCCACGAATACCAGGAAAACGAATTTAACTTTTTTGTATTAGGAATGATATCATGAAAATAAATTTCACAGAAGCAGAAGTACTCGCAGAAGTCCGCAAAACATTTGATGAGGACATTTGCCTCGATATGATGGAAGATGCGCAGACCGAACGCACAATCGAAGATGCAGCAAGTCTTATCATTTGCGACAGCGCACTTTGGAATGGTACTTGGTAGTGTTTTCTCTCAGATTCAAAGCAGAGGTTTATATGCTTACCATGGGCGGATTACTTTTTATCCCGATGCTTTTTGTTATGTACTATTAAGCGAAAGGCAAGCAGAGGTGTTAATAAACCGTTGGTCCGACAACTGCTGGAAATTCGCAGAACAATTAGAAAATAGGTAATGCAATGATTACTATTTTGAAAGAGATTACAGATTGGAAATTCACAAACGGCATCTATCATGTTAACGATCATGACCAACTTGTAGGATACCAAGGGCCCAACACTCCGTACAAAGAATTTAAGGAACCAATGAAAGGCTTCAACAGAGGCAGGCGCAAGTTCGAGGAAGTTGGAACCTATGCGGAAGCGCACGAAGAAACAATTATGAAAATTCCATTTGATGGTAGCAATGGTAAGACACATTATGTTATAGTTGAAGATGGAGAATGTCGTTGCACTTGCCCAGGTTGGAAATTCCGCTCACAATGCAAACACGTAGATGACGTAATCAAAAACGGACCATAAGAGATTAGGATGGAGACTTTACTTTTTAAATTAGGACTTATTGTATCTATGCTTTTTCTTGTGTGGGCGGTTACCCGTAACATTAACGTCAAAGTTCGCGCGCCTGAGCGCAGAGGCACAGATTTTTATAAGATTTATAATGCGCTAGAGGATCGGGACGAAACATTGGTTGATCGTAGAGAGCGCGAAAGACGAGAAGAGTTCGAAGACCGAACCGAAACCTTGTTCGGCCCAGAATAATGACAATAGGTAGACAGCGGTGCATGGTGCGGATAGTCCGCGCCATGCTAGAACGTGAGGCCTGGGACGAAGACGAAGACACTCGAAGTGTTTCATGGGAGATGGATGGTAAAAGATATACTGTCGCCCAACTTACTAACTTGGCAACTAGGGATCCTGCTATAATTAAAACTCGGTATTTGCGGGATGGATATTTGCACAGACTAGACGGTCCTGCCGATTGCCTGAAGTTTAGGGAAACAATAATAGATCAATCGTATCATGTTAATGGAACAAGGTACACAGAAGAGGAATTTGAATTCTTTATTAAAGGAATGGTATTATGAACATAGGATTTACAGGAACACAAACAGATATCAACGCAAAGCAATTCGATCGTCTGTTAGGATTGCTTACGATTCTCCGCCCGCATGAGGTGCACCACGGAGATTGCGTAGGCGCGGATGATCGCCTCCATGCAATGGTATGTTGGTTGAACGATGAGAATCCAAACTACCAAATCAACATCCATATCCATCCGCCAATAATCGATACCAAACGCGCATGGTGTGTAGGTGCAGATGAGATGTACGTTCCAAAAGATTATTTGGTTAGGAACCATGATATTGTGGATGCATCCGATATCGTTATTGTTTGCCCTGTAACAAACAAAGAACAGCAACGTAGCGGAACATGGGCGACTTACCGTTACGCAACCAAACTTAGCAAGGAAACTTATTTACTCCTGCCCAACGGAGAAGTAATACATGAAGGTTAAAAAATTAGCGTGGGCTTATTTGATTAAGCATGGCACAACTGCGAAGTGGTCTTATTATGGCGGACACTTCGGAGACTATGGCGATACAGATTCCAAAACCCTTAAGGCATTGCGAGACATTAGCCGCGCTGGGATTGATTGGGAGAAGACCAAAGAACCAACTGATGGTTATGAATCTGCGTTTACAGATACATTCAACGATGCTACAAATGTCATAACACTCGAAGGAACCATTTTTACCAAAGAAGGCAAGAAGTACCATTTTGCAACTGAGTGGGAAGAGCCTCGCAATGTGTTTGCAATGTTTGCGGAATTTGGATGGTTGGATTTCGACGAGATTCTTAAAGAAAAGTGCCTTAACAAAAAAGATGATTAGGATTGATTACAAAGCAGCCCTGATAGATTTCCTTACTCATCACATTCTGTTTGGAATGTATACAGTGACTACTGCCGCCAGCCCGGAAGGCAAAAAGAGGTATATTTTCGGATGGAAGTGGACGTGGCAGCATAAACGCAATGTGCCATGGCACAGGTGCTGGTACTGGAAAAATTCTAGGAAATTCGTTGGTGATCCTTAGGAAATAGAGGTAGACGTTTGTCCAAAATGGTTGTAAAATACACGTATTAAATAATTAAATAGGAACAGCACATGGCGTATATGAGTCAGGAAAACAAGAAAGAGAAGGCCCCTAAACTTCGCGCAATATTTAAGAAGTACGGCCTGAAAGCTTCAATTGCTGTTCGTCATCATTCAACGCTTGTCGTTAACATTCGCACTAGCCCAATTGACTTCATCGGCAACTTTAACGATCTTGCATCTACCAAAGCCGGCCACCGCTTAGAAAAGAGTGATCACCAAAACGTTAACGTTTATTGGGTTGGCGATCATTACACTGGGAAGGCATTGGATTGCTTGCAGGAAATCCTGGACGTTATGAACGACGGCAACTTTAACAAGTCTGACCTGATGAGCGATTATCATCACGTTGGTTGGTACAGCGACATCAACATTGGGCAGT
>Ga0164315_10002663_pt1 | contig 13711 bp, 12 predicted proteins | sample GuaBasSedimGuay6_FD_113737 | JGI IMG/M metagenome (GOLD analysis project Ga0164315, IMG submission 113737) | Subseafloor sediment microbial communities from Guaymas Basin, Gulf of California, Mexico - Guay6, Core 4569-2, 0-3 cm | ecosystem: Environmental > Aquatic > Marine > Hydrothermal vents... | reverse complement strand
TATTTGGAAATAGAGGGAGCCTTTTAATACAACTTATCTTATATTTATAGACTATATTATTTTAAACAATGAGAATAACTATGTACATTAAACGATTACTACTATTAGCTATCTTTCTAATTTCGGGAATTTTATTTACATCATGCAGTAGCGGAACAAAAGTTATAGCCACTTGGAAAAATGAACAAGTAAGAATGCGTTCAATAGAAAAAATACTAGTAATAGGTATTGCAAAAGATCCTTGGGTAAGGAAAATGTTTGAGGGAGAGTTAAAAGAGGAATTTGAGGATTATAATGTGGAGGCTATTTCGTCTCTTGAAATTGTCTCACCAGATGAAAAAATCACAAAAGAAAACTTCGACCTCTATTTTGAAAAAGAATATTTTGATGCAGTAATAATAACAAGAGTTGTAGCAGAAAACATTAATAAAGAAACGGTCTACAACTATACTCCTAGCTACGGATTATATGGAGGATACGGATTTCATGGTTACTATAATTACTCTGTGGGTTATATGAACTCCCCAGGATATTTAATTGAGACTAAAAATGTTAACTTAGAAACTAACGTATTTGATGTAAGAACTAAACAGATGGTTTGGAGTACAATATCTGAATCCTTTGATGTTAAAAAAGCATCTGATGTAATAGGTCCTCTTGTTCAACTTGTTGTTGAAGCAATGGATGATGCAGATCTAATTTAAAGATTGAATTAGTAGGTAATTATTTTTACACTAATATTTTAAGTGGTAAATAATTACTTTTATGAATTGTAATAAAAAAATCACAAAATAAGGAACAAAAAAAGATGAAATTAAATTTTAGATTAAATAAGATAGGAATAATTCCAGTTTTATTTTTATTAGTGACTTCCCTTTCTTTAACATCATGCTATCCTGATTATGGCTTATCTTCTTCGGACCATGATGTAATTGTAACGCAGTACGCAAAAAGTACTGACTTTTCACAATACAAAACTTTTGCAATTATCGATTCTGTTTTTCACCTAACTGGTGATAGTTTAGATTCAGAATATTTAAGCAGAAAATATGACAATTTAATTATCAACACAATCACAGATAATATGAAGGCTTTAGGATATGACCAAGTTTTAAATCCTGAATCTCCCGATAGTGTGGACGTTGTTTTATATGTTGCTGCTCAAGGTAGTAAAGTTGACCAATACTACTACGGTGGTTGGTGGGGTTATTATCCTGGTTATCCTTATTGGGGCTGGGGTGGTGGTTACAGTAGTAGCTATTATTGGGGTTATCCTGGATATCCTGGTTATGTAGGTACTACTACATATTACGTTGGAACTATTTTCATTAATTATGTTAATACCGACAGTTTTGGTGAGGAAACAGTTGATGTTGAATGGCATGCAATTTTAAATGGATTGCTCAATAGTGATTCTTATACTGTTACTGAAAACCGTCTTGCTGATAGAATCAACAAAGCATTTGAACAATCACCATACTTACAAACAAGTAATTAATTTTTGAAAAGAAGAATAGGAAATAAAATGAAATTTAAATTTTTAACAATTGCTTTGCTTTTTATAAGCATTAGCTTATCGGCACAACAATTTCTTGGAGTTCTTTCGTATAGTACAGCCTACGGTACAGGAAATACTGGCGACTTCATGAATACTGGCGATATTGCTAGTGATATTAGCTTTACAGGATTTATGTTTGAAGGTAGATCATTTACAAATAGACACTGGACATTTGGTGGTACATTTGGATGGAATACTTTTGATTCACAACTAAATGAACTAATTCATATAGAAAAAGATGATAAAGTTGCTGATATTCAAGGAACTCAAGTCCGTTACATCAATTCATTTCCAATGATGGTAAATGGTCATTTTTACTTTTTCAAAAGAAAAGCTTTCATTAGACCTTTTATTGGTTTGAATGTTGGGCTATACTATATAACTCAAAGATTCCAAATTGGTATATATGAAGCAAATGAAAGTAACTGGCATTTTGGTTTTGCTCCAGAAGCTGGTATTTTACTTCCAGTAGGTGATGTTGGAATTATGTTTAACGCTAAATACAACTATGCCCTCTCTGCTGGCCAACCACTTGGAAATGGAACAGATAACTCTCATTCATACATGACCTTTAATATTGGTTTGGTATTCTATAGTTATTAGAAGTATTAAATGTTTTTTAAGGAAATTCTGAATATGGGATTTCCTTAAAATTTTTCTTCCTCTCATGTGACTTTAATCACAAGTCAACCTTTTCTCATTTGATTTAATCCAAAATTACACTTATTTTAATCTGTTCTTCGTTTTAAATTGATTAGGATATTATTGTTTAGATAATATGATTAATTGAGGAATTTTGTTAAAAAAAACTAATTGAATATGAAGCTAAAATTTTATGGTACGCGTGGTTCAATCCCAGTTTGCGAACAGAAATTTCAAAAATATGGAGGCAACACAACCTGTGTAGCAATTTGTGATGAATCCGAAGTCTATATTTTTGATGCTGGCACTGGAATTAGGAATTTAGGGTTAGATTATTTTGTTAACAAGGAGCATAATAAAACAAATATTATTCTTGCTTTTTCACATTTCCATTGGGATCACATTCAGGGCTTCCCTTTCTTCAAACCAGCATACGATACTAATCGTGAAATAACTATTACTACATTTGGTAGAAGTGATGAATATTTTGACTTAAAAGCAATATTTGAAAATCAAATGAGAACAGAATTTTTTCCAGTTCCACTTGCTGAAATGGGTGCCAATTTAAACTTCATTCAGCAAAAGGAGAACTGTTTAGAAACAAAAAATGGTAAAATAATATCTTCAGAGCACAGCCATCCAGGTGGTGCCTATAGCTATAGAGTTGAAGCAAATGGGAAAGTGATAGTATTTATTACTGATGTTGAGCACTCTGACGGACTGGACGAAAGGGTAGTCCAAATTTCGAAAGATGCCGATATATTAATCCATGAAGCACAATATACTCCGGAAGAATTGGAAAAACATAAGGGTTGGGGGCACAGTAGTTGGATGCAAGCAATTGAAGTGGCAAAAGCAGCAAATGTTAAAAAATTATTTATAACTCACCACGATCCCGATCACGATGATGATTTTCTAGATGCAATTGAACAAGAATGCAAAAGACATTTTCCAAATGTAGAATTAGCAAAAGATAACCTAGAAGTGGAATTATAAATGGATAAATTTTTACAGGCAGCAATTGATGAGGCAAAAAAAGGATTTGACGAGGGTGGTATTCCAATTGGCTCAGTTCTAGTTCATGATGGAAAAATAATTGGACGTGGACATAATCGTCGAATTCAAAAAGGAAGTGCAATCCTTCATGGTGAGATGGATGCACTCGAAAATGCAGGTAGATTATCAGCTAAGGTCTATAGAGAATCTATACTCTATACTACTCTTTCCCCTTGCCCAATGTGTTCAGGTGCAATACATCTTTATGGAATCCCCAAAGTTATTATTGGAGAGAACAAAACTTTTATGGGTGAAGAGGAACACTTACGGTCAAAAGGTATAGATGTTGAAGTTGTAAATAATAGCTCCTGTATAGAAATGATGAATAAGTTCATTGATGAAAATCCAGAATTATGGAATGAAGATATTGGGGAAGAATAGAGGTAAAAAATTAAGGTATAAAAAGAGACCCAACTTTTTAAATATGTTGGGTCTCTTTTTATAGTAAATTTTTAGGACTTAGTTTTAAATTCATATCTACTACTTTTTAAGGATAGAAAAATATTCCTCCAAGAAATTGAAATCCTGCTATATTTTGAGTTGTTTCAATTTTATGGGTTCTATTGCTATAATCTTTATACTCCCACTCACTTGAAGTCCCTTGATACTTGTATCCAGCCTCGCCATACAATCCCCATGAGTGGCCTAAATAAAGTTTAGCTCCAGCTCCCCCCGAAAAATAGGGACCGGTGAACCTAATATCTTCATTAGAATCAAAAGGGTTCTCTAAATCACCAAAACCATATCCTCCCTTTAAATATGCAAATGGTGAAAAACTATCCTTGCTGAAATAAAACTGACCCCCAAGGTAGTATGATGTAAATGCACCATTAGCATATGAATCTACAGTCCCTCCAAAAAGGAATGAAAAATTTTCACTCCCCTGGAATTCAACAAGAGCAACAAATACAAAACCAGAGTGTGAATCATATTCACGCTCATCCAAAGTATTGCCATCAATTTTTGTATCAGTGCTTATTGGTTCAACATTATGAACTCCTCCAGCAAACGTAGCAGAAGTTCCCTCAAATTGAAATTTTGTTTCTGTAGTACTTTTAATTGGTTGCTCTATCGGAGGTGGTGGCGGTGGAACATTAACACTTTTCTGAGCAGGAGGTGGTTCAGTAATAGTGTCATTCTTTTCTTTAACAATTCGTTCAATTTCATCCATTTTAAATACCATTACACTTCCATTCAAAGTTTCAATTTTAATAGAAACATTGGGAACCTGTTCAATAATAATTCCAATTACTTTACCACCATTTTTTAAGTAAACAACATCTCTGTAACCGACCTGTGATAAAATAATTCCGGAGAAAACAACTAAACAGACTAGAATTTGAAATAATTTTTTTTCCATCTTTTACCTCAATTAATTGTTCATATTATTTTTTTAAAATCAATCTCTGATTTTACTATCAACACGACAAAGATATTTCGAAAATGATACTTTACTATATCTATACTAAGAGATAAGTTGAACAATGTTAACTAATGCTAGTAGTGATTTAAAGTAAAATCTAATCGTAGAAGGAAGAAAAAGGAATTAATATTAGAATAATTCTTATACAATATTATCTCCAAACTTATAAATATTTACCAATATATATCTATAAAAAAAAAGATTTTGGTTTCTTAGATATAATTCAATAAAGGAAATAATTTGTGCAACAGAATACACTTTTAAACTTAAATTATTTTATCTCAAAAAACAATTTTAATAAATAGATAAAATTACTATTTAATTTTAAAGCTACAATTCGTATTATGATGAGAGAATTTAAATATCTAAACATTATGGAATAGAAGAATGAATGAAACAAATCATGATCAAATAAAATTTTTATATAAATTCACATTTCACGAACAAATAAACCTCTCGTTTGAAGTTCGGATTAATTATAAAACTCTTCTAATCGAGAATTCTGTATCACATATCAAAAAAGAATGGACTAAATTAAAAAATTTTGAATGCCCCAATTGCCCGCTTGATAAAGCAAAAAATGAATATTGCCCACTTGCAAGAAATCTTGCTGGGGTTTTAGATTTTTTTAATACACTACCCTCATACGAAGAAGCGAAAGTTTCCGTGGAAACAAACGATAGAACAACTTACAAACAAACAACAGTTCAAATTGGTGTTGGAAGTTTAATTGGAATAATAATGGCGAGTAGTGGATGCCCTGTTATTGGTGTGCTTCGTCCATTAGTAAGATTTCATTTACCTTTTGCCTCGCTGGAAGAGACTGAATATAGAGTTTTTTCAACTTATGTTTTTGCACAATATTTTAAGTTTATAACTGGTGGTAAACCAGATTGGGATTTATCAAAGTTGAAAGCTGCTTATGAACAAATCCAAATTGTAAATAAGAATATTGTAACAAAACTTTCTGACGTTGAGTTAAATGATACGAGTAGAAATGCGGTTGTTACATTAAGTAGTTTTGCGGAATATATTATATTCAATCTTGAGGATAAAGAATATATTCATTTAAAAGATGTCTTTAATTCCTTTGGAGAATCATCCGATTAAGAATTTAATGCAAAATCTATCTTGAATAAGAACCCGGATTAAGGAAGATATTACTCTTCCTTTTTTTCGTTTGATTCATCATCAACAACGTCTGTAAACTCAGCTATATCAGCTTCTTCTGTTTTTATTACTTCAACAGTAAAGTTTGCAACAACACCTGCTAGAGCACCAACTGCAGCTACTATAGGTGCAGCTATCATTCCAATAACACCAACACTTAATGGAATTTCAATAAATACTTTTCCATCTGCATCCTTTATAATAATTCGTCTTACATTTCCTTCACGAATTAATTCTTCAATCTTTTTTAGTAACTCCTGACTCTTAACTTTAAATTCCATAACATCCTCCATAAAATTGTAATACGTTAGATGTACTACGAAATTAAAAGTTCCAAAAAAAAAGCCGTGAATAAATCCACGGCTTTCAAAAAACAAATATTTACTAATAATTTTATCTGTAGAAGTTAAATCTATTATCTACTATATCAGCCTCTTCTTTAATATCAACCAACCATTGTGAATAGAGAGCTGATTTCTTTTGATTTAGAAGTGTTGTTCTAATAGTGTTTTTCTGCAATGAGAATGAAGTAGGATCGAACGCAGTTTTGTTTGTCACTCGTATAATATAACTACCTCTGTTCCCCTTTATAGGCTTCGAAACAACATTTACTTCAGATTCAAAAGCAGTTTGTGAGAATGCAAATTCTCTTCCAATAGTTGGAATTGAACCCACAGTAGAGAAATTATTTACCGAAGCTACTTTTGCCGAAGGGAGTACATCTTTTGCTAAGTTCAAATCTCCACTATCACCAATTTTTGTTCTAATTTCTTGAGCAACGCTAAATTCTTTTGCAGATTTTTTCTCTCTTTCAGCAACAGCTTTAACACTATTCTTAACTTCATCAAGTGGCTGATATCCAGCATCAATAACATCAGAAATCATTGCAACAACATAACCACTTTGAAATTTAAACACTGGCCCAATATCACCAACATCGCTAGCAAATGTATATAGTAGTAAAGAACGGTTTGCTCCGAGACCTGGAATTGAGGAAGATTTTACTTTTAATTCAGGAGTTTCGACAATTTCATAATCTAATTCTTTTGCTGAATTCTCAAATCCATTTTCTTGTGATAAATACTGGAAATCACTAGCATTGCTATATACATTATCAATTGTAGTTGCTGATGGAACGATTTTATTAACTATACTTTCAACTACATATTTTTTATTTGTTTTATCTTTAACAACAATTATGTGCCATCCAAATTGAGATTTAACAGGTTTTTGAATTTTACCAATTCTGCCGCTAAAGGCAGCTTTTTCAAATTCAGGAACCATTTGTCCTTTACCAAACCAACCAAGATCTCCACCTTTAATTCCACTTCCAGGATCTTGCGATTTTTCTTTTGCCATTTCAGCAAAGTCAGCACCAGCTTTTAATTCTTTATATGCAGCATCAGCATCAGCTTTTTCCTTTATTAGAATATGAGACGCTTTTACTAACTGATCTTTAGATTTTATGCTTTTTTCAACTCTGTAAAGAATATAACCTTCACTAGTAAGTATTGGACCAACAAAACTACCATCTTTAGCACTTGCTACTAAGTCTTGTGCTGCTACTGATACTTGTGAAATTTGAAGCGTATCTTTTGAGTAATCATTATCAGAATAAATTTCGACATAAGTTTTGAAACCACTTGTATCAGCTTCTACTTTCTTAAGAATAGCATCAAGATTACTTTTTATTCCAACTGTATCTCCCTGAGATGCACCAGTTTTAAATAGAACATATTTGATTTTTCTAGACTCTTCACTTTTATAATCTTCTTTGTGAGAATTATAAAAACTAGCTATTTCATTATCTGTCGCTTGAAGAGTTGAATCAGTTCTCGCAGATAGAGTTACAACTACATAGTCTGCATTCATCTTAATATTATCGTCAACAAATTTTCTTTTAATCTCTTCATCTGTAACAAATGCAGATGCATTTACAAGGCTTGTTAATTTTTCTTGTAAAAGTTGTTGTCTAACTTGATCTTCTATTTGTAGCACAGCTGTTTTATTTTGTGGATTTCTAATAGCATCATCATATGCTGCACGGTTAAACATTCCTGTTGAATCAATAAAATATTGAGTAACTGACTGTGGGGGATTTGGACCAGTTAGTAGTTCTTCTATTTCCTTATCAGCAACAGACAAATCAAATTCTTTAATTTTTTGTTCCATTAGTTTTTGACTAACTAAAGTTTCCCATACTTGATCACGGAATTGTTCCATTTGACTTTCTGGAATTTCTTGACCGTTTTGTTGCAATTGAAATTCTCTATATCTATCTAATAGATTAGCGAATTCTTGATATGTAATTGCTTCACCATTAACTTCACCTATATCATTACTTGTTCTTCCCATTGAATCACCAATTTTTGAATCAGAAAGAACCATAAACAATACAAATAAACCACCTACTGTAACTATAAACCATGGAGCAAGGCTCCTCATCTTGGCCATCATTCCCATAATTTCAACATCCTCCAACTAAAACACTTTTTATAAAAAATACAGTTCTAAATCTAGTCAGACTATTCTCTAAAATCAATAACATTTCAATCGTAAATGAATGTTAAGTTATTCTAAATAAACAAAATAATAGGATAATTCTATTTTGAATATTCAATTATTTATTAAAATTGAATTATAGAAAAAATAGAATTAACTTAATGCAATGAATAATAGTGAACTTTTACAACTAAACTAAGGGGTTAATTATGCCAACAACAAAAGAAAATCTAGGTACTGCATTCGCAGGCGAAAGTCAAGCAAATCAAAAATATAGAGCATTTGCAAAAAAAGCTGCAAAAGATGGGTTTCCGAACATTGCAAAACTATTTAGTACAACTGCAGAAGCAGAAAGAATTCACGCAGAAGGTCATTTTAAGGCTCTTGATGGTGTTGCTTCTACATTAGACAATCTTAAAGCAGCTATTGGTGGCGAAACATATGAGTTCGAAGAAATGTATCCACCAATGTTAGAGCAAGCAGAAGCTGAAGGTCACAAAGCTAAAAAAATGTTCAAATGGGCAGTTGAATCAGAAGAAGTTCATGCAAAACTTTATACTGCTGCACTTAAAGCTGTTGAAGAAGGAAAAGATTTAGAAGAAACTAATTTTTATCTTTGTCCTCTTTGTGGTCATATTGAGTTTGGAGAACCAACCGACGACTGTCCGATTTGTGGTTTACCAGCAGATAAATATGTAGAAGTATAATTTTTAAACAAACCCTATAGACCGTAAGTCTGTAGGGTTTGCTAAAAACTTATTTTTTTAGGCACCAAACACTAATTTTCAAATACAAAATGTTTAAAATATTTCATTCACTTTTAATTTAGTAATTGGATATTGCTTTTTGTTATTTATTTGTTTTTTTGATACTTGGCTTTTGTGGTTTTAAGCCTCAACTAGTCATACATGCATACTGATCACATTTATTTTCTCACTTCATTCCAATCAATTTCTTAAATTCAGCTCTAAAATTATTTCTAATTAATAAAGGAACTTCTAATGAAGGTCAAGATTATGATACTACTGTTTTCTACATTACTTTTTGCAAGTTGTAGCAATGAAGTAAAAAATCCGCTGCTGGAAAAATGGAACACCCCATTTGAAACACCACCATTTGATAAAATAGAGGAATCTCATTATTTGCCAGCATTTTATGAATCGATGAAATTACATGATTCAGAGATTGATGCTATTGTAAATAATTCAGAAGCCCCTACTTTTGAAAACACTATTGTGGCACTAGATGTTAGCGGTGAAATGTTAAAACGAGTTAACCGAGTTTTTAGTGGAATGAATGGAGCAATGAGTAATGATGAAACTCGTGAAATTTCGAAAGAGATTTATCCAAAGCTTTCACAGCATCAAGACAATATAAGCATGAATGCATCTCTCTTTGCAAAAATAAAAATTCTTCATAAAAAAAGAGATGAGCTAAACTTAAATAAAGAGCAAAGTATGGTTTTAGAAAACTACTACAAAGATTTTATCCGCGGTGGTGCTAACTTAAATGTAGAAGATAAAGCAAAGTTTAGTGAAATCAATGGCAAGCTCTCAACTCTTTCTATACAGTTTGGCGAAAATGTTTTGAAAGAAACAAATCAATTTGAATTAATCATTGATGACGAAGATGATTTAGCTGGACTTCCAGAGAGTGTAATTGCAAATGCTTCTGCAACTGCTGCAAATAAAGGTCATGTTGGGAAATGGGTTTTTACTATTTCAAAACCAAGTATGATTCCATTTATTCAGTATTCAGAAAAAAGAGAATTACGAGAAAAAATTTACTCTGCATATTTTTTGAAAGGTGATAATAATAACGAGATTGACAATAAAAATATTCTTGTTGAAATGGCCAACCTACGTTTAGAAAAAGCAAATTTACTTGGGTATAATTCTCACGCAGAATATGTGTTAGATGAGCAGATGGCAAAAGTTCCATCTAATGTTTATACGCTTTTAGAAAAAGTTTGGACGCCCGCAATAAAGAAAGCAAAAGAAGAACGCACTGATATGCAAAAGTTAATCAACAAAGAGGGAAAGACTTTCCAGCTTGCCTCTTGGGATTGGTGGTATTATGCTGAGAAAGTAAAAAAAGAGAGATACAATTTTGATGAAAATGAAGTGCGTCCTTATTTTGAAGTTAATAATGTTATTAAAGGAGTCTTCGGATTAGCGACAAAACTTTTTGGAATTACATTTGAAGAGAGAAATGACATCCAAAAATATCATCCAGAAGTTAAAGTATTTGAAGTGAAAGAATCAGACGGGAAACACATTGGAATTCTTTACACAGACTATTTTCCTCGCGAAAGCAAACGCGCTGGTGCTTGGATGGATGCATTCCGTAAGCAATATAAACGTGATGGCAAAATGATCACTCCAATTATTTATAATGTTGGAAACTTTTCAAAACCTACTGGAGATAAGCCTGCTTTGATAAGCTTAGATGAAGTTCACACTCTCTTCCATGAGTTTGGGCACGCACTACATGGATTGCTTTCAAATTGTACTTACGAATCTGTCTCTGGGACTGACACTCCACGCGACTTTGTTGAGTTCCCTTCTCAGGTTATGGAGAACTGGGCGTTACATCCAGAGGTTCTAAAAACTTATGCAATGCATTACGAAACAGGCGAAGTAATTCCTACAGAGTTGATTGATAAAATCAAAAATGCTTCTAAGTTTAATCAAGGATTTGCAACCACAGAATATCTTGCAGCATCCTTCCTTGATATGGATTGGCACACAATCACAGAACCAGTAAAGGTCGATGCAATTACATTCGAAAATAATTCAATGAAAAAGCTTGGACTTATTCCAGAAATAAAACCTCGTTACAGAAGTACATATTTTAATCATATTTTTGCTGGTGGATATTCTTCTGGATATTACAGCTATATTTGGTCTGAAGTTCTTGATGCAGATGCATTTGCAGCATTCAAAAAAACTGGTGATGTTTACAACCCAGAGTTAGCAAGTAAATTAAGGAAGTATGTTTTATCTGCTGGTGGTACTGAGGATGCAATGATACTTTACAAAAATTTCCGTGGTTCAGAGCCAGGCATTGATCCTCTATTGGAGCGAAGAGGATTGAAATAGAAACTTAAATCTTGATACTGGATGCTTGATGGAAGCATCCAGTGTTTTTTCAAAGAACATCTTACATCAATATTTACATCTCCCGGCAATCTAATTTCTTGTTGTTTTCTGATCTATTTTCTAAAATATTCTCAATAAAATATCTTAAATTTGTTTCATATTTAAAAAATTAAAATTGTTAAAAACTCTTTAATTATGGAGAAGGAAAAATGGCAGTTATTAGACCTTTCAAAGGATTAAGACCAGACCCAAGAGTTGCACATCTTGTGGCAAGCGTACCATACGATGTAGTAAATAGAGTGGAGGCAGCAGAAGCTGCAAAAGACAATCCTATTTCGTTTCTACGAGTAACACGCTCAGAAATTGAATTAGATAAAAAAACTGATGCGTATGCAGATGAAGTTTATCAAAAAGCTAAATCCAATATGCAGCGTTTAATTGATGAAGCTCCTCTTGTTACTGATGATGTAGCAAGTTTTTATATTTATAGACTAATCTGGAAAGATGTAATTCAAGTTGGAATTGCCGCAACATTTTCGGTTGATGATTATAACAACGATATAATTATGAAGCATGAGAAAACTCGTCGTGCAAAAGAGGATGATAGAACAAACCACATTGTAACAACAAATGTTCAGACTGGTGCTGTCTTTTTAACTTACAAAGGCATTGCTGATGTAAATGATTTAGTAGAGAAGACAATTGAAAACAATGATCCAGTTTATGATTTCACTACTTCGGATGAAGTGACTCATACTATTTGGGTTATGCCTAAAGAGGCAAATGATATTATCCAATTTGAAATTGAAAAATCTGACCACCTCTACATTGCTGATGGGCATCACAGAGCAGCAAGTGCAAGTCGTGCTCAAAAAGTAAAAATGGAAGAAAATCCTAATCACACTGGTGAAGAAGAGTACAATTATTTTATGGCTGTTCTTTTTCCAGCAGAGCAATTAAAAATTCTTCCTTATAATAGAGCAATTTTTGAATTAAATAATTTAACAGATGAAGATTTTGTTGAAAAAGTTAAATCCAATTTTACAATTGAAAAATCTGACATTCCATCTCCAACAGAGAAAGGTAAAATTGGAATGTACATGAACAAAAAATGGTTTATGTTAACCCCAAACGAAAATGTAGTTCCTGGCGAGGCTGTTAGTGATAAATTAGATGTTTCACTTTTACAGAAGTTTTTGTTAGAACCAGTTTTAGGAATTGAAGACCCACGGACTGATAACAATATTGACTTTATAGGTGGAATACGTGGCACTGACGAATTAGAAAAACGTGTTAATTCTGGAGCAGCTAAAGTTGCATTCACTATGTACCCAGTATCTGTTGATGATTTAATAAACATCTCAAATGCTGGTGAAACTATGCCTCCAAAATCAACTTGGTTCGAACCTAAACTGAGAGATGGTTTAGTAGTTCACACAATATAAAGTGCTGCTAGTGGGAAAATGTTCTTACAGAAAAATTGATTAATCTGCTGTCATTCCGTGACGCTCTTACACGGAATCTTTCTTATATTCGAAGATTCCCGATAGAAACATTCGGGAATGACAATAGTAAATAAAATTATAAACAGAAAAAGTTTATTTTATAAAACTATATTTAAAGGAATACAAAATGGAAAACAGAATTAATAACTTCAGTGCTGGTCCTTGCACATTGCCAAATGAAGTAATGTTAGAAGCACAAAAAGATTTTTACTCATACAAAGATCAGGGCTTATCCGTAATGGAAATGAGCCATCGATCAAAAACTTACGATGAAATAATTGTTGATGCTGAGAAGGATTTGAGAACACTACTAAACATTGGTGATGATTACTCAGTAATGTTTATACAAGGGGGAGCAACTCTACAATTTTCAATGGTTGCATTGAATTTAATGCCTCCTAACAACAAAGCTGATTATATCAATACTGGTGCTTGGTCTAAAAAAGCTATTATAGAAGCTAAGAGAGTTGGAGAAGTTAATATTGCTGCTTCTTCTGATGATAAAAACTTTAACTACATTCCTAAACAAGATTCTTTTAATTTAACACCAGATGCATCTTACGTTCACTACACTTCGAACAATACAATTTTTGGAACTGGCTTCAAGGCTGAGCCTATAGTTGGTGATGTACCACTTGTTTGTGATGCTTCATCTGATATTCTTAGTAAACCAATTGATGTAAATAAATATGGATTGATATATGCTGGTGCTCAAAAAAATATGGGACCTGCTGGTGCGGCACTTGTAATTGTA
>Ga0164315_10002661_pt1 | contig 13716 bp, 12 predicted proteins | sample GuaBasSedimGuay6_FD_113737 | JGI IMG/M metagenome (GOLD analysis project Ga0164315, IMG submission 113737) | Subseafloor sediment microbial communities from Guaymas Basin, Gulf of California, Mexico - Guay6, Core 4569-2, 0-3 cm | ecosystem: Environmental > Aquatic > Marine > Hydrothermal vents... | reverse complement strand
TTACAATGTAGAAACCATGATTTACAACCCCCATACGGCAATTCCGGCACAGCAGAGCAGGGCTCCGGCAACCACCCGCCGGGAGAGTCTTTCTTTCAGGAAAAAGCGGCCGCCGAATTGAATAAGGACTCCGGTGAAAGCGGTAACGGTGTAGGCTCGGGTGAGGGGGACGGTTTCCAGCGCTTTCCAGTAGAGAAAAGGAGCACCGAGTACCATCAGAAGGGCCAGTGGGGCGCTTCCTTTTATAAAGCTGAGGGAAAACCGCAGTAGACCCTCCCGGGTAATCCATGATTTTGCACCATGACGAAGCAGGAGTTGACCTGCAGCGCTGGCTGCAGTAACGCCAAGAAGAAGGAGAAATTCCCTGCTGTTCATAAGGCATATCCTGTATGGCTTCCGGACTTGCTGACGGGGGTCATCAAGGCGGTTCCTCCGAGGATGAGCAGGGTACCGGCAATTTTACCGGCACTTAAGGATTCTTCAAAGAAGATGAGGCTGACAATAAGAACTAAAGGGTATGAGATGGAGAGGTAGGGATAAACTCGGCTTACCGGATTTCTTTTCAGAATGAACGACCAGAGCACACCCCGTATGATAAAAATGGTATATGAGGCAATGAGAAATCCGTTTATACCTTTCACGGCTCCGGCTCTGGCCATGGACTGGCCGGCGGTTATCAGGATGAGCACCATGATTATGGAGAGGACCTTTCCTGCTGCCTGAGAGTTCTGTAGTTTTTTCACGGATTGTAGAATAACAATGGATTATCCGACGGTAAACCGGTCTTTGAGAATTGAATAGATAACTCTCAGGCTTTTGTCTGCCGGACTGCCGATTCCGCCGTCTTTCAGTATGTCGCTCCGCTCTTTTGAGAACCAGCGGTAGAGCCTGCCGGAACCATCGCCTGAATCATTGGCAGCAGCGGCAATTTTCACCAATGCTTTGAGTTCTTCCAGGTTAATGAACAAGCGGGCATTTCCCAGAAGTATGTTGAAGCTTTTTTTACTGCCTGTCTGGACAATATCTATCATATTCTCTGGATGGCTGTTATCAGAGGATGCTGGTTTGCTCTTTGATTTATTCTTGGAGTCAGCAAGGTTTTGGGCTGCTTTGTTTACCTCTTCAACTTTATGATTGTACAACATTGTTTTTGCCTGAGTAATAAGCCAGTTGATTTCATCAGCTGCCAACTCATCCAGAATTGCTGAAAGTTCCGCTTTTGCCTTGTTTTGAACTGGCTTCTTTTGAGAAGCTTTCGGCTTTGCTGCAGGTTTTCGAGTGGTGATAGTTTTCTTTGTTGTCTTTTTTGGAGCCATTATTTTCCTCCAGTCGCTTAAAATTATACCGGAAAATGTCTGAATGGTGTTCAGACTTCGGCAGAATTGTGGCAACTGGTGAAAATAGCTTGGCGAATAGAAGAATCCGACGAAAATAGTATTAGCTGTATTTTGAGGTGTAATCTGTGAAGATGATGAGATATCTGATAATCACTTTGTCCCTGGCCATACTGATTGCAAATACTTTTATAATCTAAATAACCGCCGGAAGCAGACTGAAGTAAGTTCCGACGGTGTAACTGTATTGGTAAACCTCAGCTATAATATTCCGTACCTCATGAGAACAAAAAGGCTTGAGATGGTAGTTGCCATCTGGGTTCTTTCTGTGGGCTGCAGTCCTTCAAAGAAGGTTACTTCGTAACCGTTTCGACTATCCACTACAGCCATTACCGTATCCCCTTTGTAAATAGAAATAACCAGTAATCCATCATCCGGCTTGGGGTAGGTATCCAATCTGGCATTGCTTTCAAAGGTATAAAGTACTTCCTTGTTTTCCTTGGTAACCATGCCTCTGAGTGTTCCATCAAAATCCGGATCTCCGGGTTTGTAATCCGCCTGAAAATAACGGATAGCCATGGTATTGCTTTCTTCCATTCGGCCGACAAACTTGTATGAATGAACCCCCATCTCTTTTCGGTTCTGTCCGGAATCTCTTGAACGTTGCATTTCCGCCAAACCGATAATATCCCATTCATAACCCGCGGGATCTGAAAGGGTAAAGCCGATAGCCCGGGAGGTGGTTTCATGTGATACATTTTTAAGATTGATACGGTTTACGTTTTTACCGGTTCTGACAACGTTTTCAATAGAATAAACCCAGAAATTATGATTCTTGGTGAACATACCGGCTTTTTCAATGGGGAATGTTTCTCCGGCAACATCCATCATCAGCTGCCCGGCGCTGGGTTTTGTCTGGCATGAGCTGAGGAGGGATAGTGAGAGGATTATAGCGAAAAGGATGCCGGAAGTCAGAATATTCATTTTTTTAAACATGTGTATTACTCCTTGATTAAATGAATCATATAGATGAGATCAAAGCATTTCAAGTCGTAGTTGATTTTTGGCGTGATAATCATTACTAACAACCTGGTAATTATTCATTGAATAAAAATATATTTTTCTATTGATTCTTGGAATCCATCCTCTAAAGTTATGTTATAATTTAAATGATTTTTCTTTTTCTCTTGCGGAGGTAATAAAATGAAACTGAGAACAGCGGTAATTTCATCCTATATTTTTATACTTGCGGCTTTGATAGCCCTTTCATCTTTCACCATACTCAGATCCAATCATTCCCTGACAGCCATTGATTTTATTCAGAATAATATCAGGGTTTCAGTTGCCGATATGAATCAGATAAAAATGGATATCATACAGATACAGCAGTGGCTCACAGATGCTGCTGCCACAGGGTATCTCGATGGGTTTGATGAAGCCGAGAAGTACTATCAGAATGCAAATGCACTGATTCAGCAGGATATTGATAGAAAAATGAATGCCGGTAAACCGGAACTGGCTGAAAAATTGATTAATATGCAGAACAAACTGCAGCTTTTCTACTCCACTGGAAAGCAGATGGCTCATGTCTATGTTGATGTGGGAAGAGAAGCCGGGAATGTCTGGATGGCCAAGTTCGATCCAATCGCAGAGGAGTTGAGTGAGTTCACAGATAAGATGGTAGCCACATACAATGGAGTGTATGATTCACACTTGAATCAGCTCAAATCCGATCAGAAGAACATCATCAATCTTCTGGTACTTATCAGTGGTATCATTATTCTGATTATTGTGCTGATGGGTATTTATATTTCTTCGGCTTTCAATAGAGGTATTACTCTGGTTTCAGGATATTCAATCAAGTTGTCTGAAAATGATATTTCTGGAGTGATAAGTTCTAAAAGGAAGGACGAGTTCGGCAAGATTGCCAATCAGTTTCAGGGCAGCTTCCAATCTCTGAATAGCCTTGTAAGCAGTATCAAATCATCAACGGATACTACTGCAGGAATCAAAGATTCTCTTGCAGCCTCAGCAGAAGAGGCCTCGGCAACCATTGTCAACATAAAGAATAATACGGCTGCCCTGCTGCAGGAGTCCGAAAAAATGAATCAGAATGTTAACGATAATGTCACCTCTATCGAGGAAATTACAGCTAATATCAACAGCATCAACAATCAGATTACCGAACAGGCTTCCATGGTGGAAGAATCAACCGCATCCATTACGGAAATGATCAGTTCCCTGGAAAGTGTGAATAATATTACCAAAAAGAAAAGTGATTCCATCGTTCAGCTTGTGGACGTAGTCAATGAAGGTTCTCAGACACTCTCTGGAATGGCCGAAGGTTTTAAAACTGGAGTTGTGGACAGAATTGAAGGTATTTCCGAAATGGCCAGTGCCATTCAGCAGATTGCATCCCAGACCAACCTTCTCTCCATGAATGCTGCCATTGAAGCTGCTCATGCAGGGGATGCAGGCAAGGGGTTTGCCGTTGTTGCCGATGAAATCAGGAAACTTGCGGAAACTTCCGCACAGAGCTCTGCCAGTATCAGTAAAATTATTAAAGAGATTTCAGATGGGGTTAAAGAAACTGAAGTTAAAACTAAAAAATCCTCAGAGGCATTTGATGTTATCAATACTGAAATAAGAGAAACGAAACAGGCTTTTGATGGAATTGCTCTGAGTACCCAGGAATTGAATGTCGGGGGTAAACAGATCCTCGATGCAATGACCATGCTCCAGGATGTTACCATCACTGTGAAAAGTGCCTCCGGGGAGATGACCTCAGGATCGGAGCAGATTGTTCGTGGGCAGCTGGAGCTTAAAGATATCGCAGATAATGTTACCAAAGGTATGCAGGAGATTAGCAGCGGTTCGGAGCAGATTGTTGTTGCTGCTGATGAGATTGTAAACTTTTCAGTGGAATTGAACAGTGTTGTTGAATCCTTGAAAGAGGAAACAAATAAATTTAAAACATAATTTGATATCAGAGTTCAGACATTCACAATCAAGTACTCATTCAGTTAATCCCTATTGACCGAATTGATGATCGTGTTATAGTTGCTGGAAATACTATATAGCTGGTTTTGAACGGGAGAAGCATGGACGATAAGCTGCAGGAATTAACCGACCGTCTTTACAACGATGGTGTTGAGAAGGCCCGGAAGGAAGCACAGACCATTCTGGCTGATGCTGAAAAACAGAAAGAAGAGATTCTCCGTAATGCGGAAAAAGATGCCGCATCCATAATTGATAAAGGCCGTAAAGATTCGGCGGATTTACAATCGCGAACAGAGAGTGAGCTGGCCATGGCAGCTCGTCAGGCTGAAGCTGCTTTGAAACAGCGTATTGTCAATATTCTATCCGATAATGTTCTGGATGATGGTGTTCAGAGTACTCTGAACAATGAAACACTGCTCAACGATCTGATTGTATCGACAATGGCTGCCTGGGCTTCAAACGGAAACATTCCCGATGTATCCCTTGTACTCAGTGATGAGCAGAAGGATGTATTTTCCGGGGGTCTTAAGTCTGCCTTGAAAAAGCAGATATCCGATGGCTTGGATATTGAGTTCAGCGGCAGAATGAAAAGCGGTTTCCGGATTGAATCAAAAGATGGTTCCTACGCTATGTCTTTTACTGAAAAGGATTTCCAGGAGTTCTTCCGTTCTTTCATCAAGGATAAATCCCGGGCATCATTGTTTAAAGAGAATTGATTCTTGGCTCAATACTACTTTTTAGTTTCCAGCCTGGTGGAACTCTCCCTTGATGAGGGATTTCAGAAGCATCCGTATCCTGTGTTCAAAGATTTTGTCCGGGAAGAACTCTCGGGAGTCGACTATACAGATTTACGAAAGTGTTTTCTTCTTAATGATGTCTCAAATTTTACGGCAGTATTAAAGTCTGATTCGGCTGAAGAGAGTGTTGTTTTTCTTGAGCCGGCATATTATGAAAAAGAAACTTTGGTTGAGGGTCTGATAGATACTGAAACGCTCTTCCCCTTTCTGGCGGATTTTATCTGGGATTACAGGGCTGAACGTCGATTGTACCCGGGAATTTCCGCGGAGAATGAGCTTCTACTCCGGATGATGGAGTATATTTCAGCCGGTGATGAGCCGGCTGTCAGCGGATTTCCCGGGCAGTATCTGGAATTTGAAATGCATCTGAGAAACCTCACTACGGCACTTTTCAGCAGGGCTGCAGGTGATTCCTGGACCGAAAAGATTATTCCCTTTGATTTTTTCTCCCAGAGGATTGCAGAAAGTCAGGCTGCGGATTTCGGTCTTGGTGGAGATTTGGGAGTTCTTTCTGATTTAATTGACCTCCACGATGGTTCTACACCCCTTGAAATTGAAAAAGCAATAACCGCCGCCCGCTGGAATTGGCTTGATGAGGCTGTCGGATATAATCTTTTTTCCAGGGAAGCCGTTTTCGCTTATGCGGTGAAAATTGCCGATGTGGAAAGATGGTTAACTCTTACCCCGGAAGAGGGACGTGTGAAACTCGATGAATTACTGGAACAGCTTCACCAGAATATAAAAAAAATAACCCGTGAGGAGAATTCTTAAATGACCACAGGCAAAGTCACCGGTGTGACGGCCAACCTTATCACCGTTGAGGTTGACGGACCTATCAGCCAGAACGAAATCGCCTATGTAATGATGGGTGAAGAACGTTTGATGTCCGAAGTGATTCGGATTAATGGAAATACAGCTTTTGTCCAATGTTTTGAAAGCACCCGTGGTGTCCGATCAGGACTACCTGTGGAGTTTGCCGGGGCCATGCTCGAAGTAGAGCTGGGACCTGGATTGCTGTCCAGAAATTACGACGGCCTGCAGAACGATCTGGATAAAAAAGAAGGACTCTTCCTCAAGCGCGGAGAGTACACATCGCCCTTGGATAATGAAAAAATCTATGAGTTTACCCCATTGGCTTCCCCCGGGGATTCCATACTGCCCGGTCATTGGCTGGGTGAAGTAAAAGAGAACTGGGTGAACCATAAAATCATGGCGCCTTTTACTCTCAAAGGTGATTGGAAGCTCGATTCCATTGTGGAAAAAGGTAACCATACTATTCAGGATACAATTGCTGTTATTTCATCATCAGACGGTGAGACGAAAAACGTTACCATGTCTCAGAAGTGGCCGGTGAAAGTTCCGCTGAAAGCTTACCGTGAAAAACCCCGGCCTTTTCGGCTGATGGAAACGGGCTACCGGATTATTGACACCTTCAATCCCCTGGCTGAAGGCGGTACCGGTTTTATTCCCGGCCCCTTCGGATGCGGAAAAACCGTTGTACAGCATGCTGTGAGTAAGAATGCTTCCGCTGATATAATCATTATTGCGGCATGCGGTGAACGGGCCAATGAAGTCGTGGAAATCTTTACAGAGTTTCCGGAACTGATAGATCCGCGAACCGGCCGGAAACTTTACGAGCGGACTACTATTATCTGTAACACCTCTAATATGCCCGTAGCAGCCAGGGAAGCCTCGGTTTACACAGCCATGACAATCGGAGAGTATTACCGGCAAATGGGCCTGAGTGTTCTTCTTCTGGCAGACTCCACATCCCGATGGGCCCAGGCACTCCGGGAGATGTCCAATCGTCTGGAAGAATTACCCGGTCCCGATGCATTCCCCATGGACCTTTCGGCCATCATTGCCAACTTTTACGCTCGGGCCGGAGTTGTCTACCTCAATAACGGGGAGACAGGAGCTGTCACCTTTCTGGGAACCGTATCCCCTGCCGGTGGAAACCTGAAAGAACCTGTTACCGAATCGACAAAGAAAGCTGCTCAGTGCTTTTATGCCCTGTCACAGAAACGGGCCGACTCCAAGCGTTATCCGGCTATCGACCCCCAGGAGAGCTATTCCAAGTATCTGGAGAGTCCGGAAATCCAGGCTTTTCTGACTGAACGATCCGGGGAGAACTGGGTTAAAGACGTTTTATCACTGAAAAACAGGATGCTTAGAGGAAAAGAAGCCCTGGATCAGATTTCCATTCTCGGAGATGACGGTGTTCCCATTGAATACCATATAGATTTCTGGAAGAGTGAGGTGATTGACGCTGCTCTTATTCAACAGGATGCCTTTGATCCCATCGACCGTTTCGCTTCGGTTGAACGTCAGGAATACGGATTAAAAACAGTAAAAGAGATATGTGACAGGGGCTTTATTTTTGAGTCATTCGAGGATGTGGCTCCCTACTTCAAAAAAATGATTAATTCACTTAAGCAGATGAACTTCTGTGAGTTTGGTTCAGGTCAGTTCAAAGAATTTGAATCAGAACTGGAAACTACTCTGAAAGAAAAAGAGGTGGCCTGATGCAGAGCCGGGCTTTTCAAAAAATACACAGTAAAATCGACAAGATTACCAAAGCAACCATTACTCTCAAGGCCGCAGGCGTCGGTAATGAGGAGATGGCGTGGGTGGACGACCGCCTGGCTCAGGTGGTTAAAATCAACGGGGAAGAAATTACCCTTCAGATATTTATGGGTACTGAAGGTATCTCTACAGAGGCTCAGGTGGTATTTCTCGGTAAACCCCAAACGCTGAAAGTCTCAGAAGATCTTGCCGGACGTTTCTTTGATGCCTACGGAAACCCCATTGACGGTGGGCCGGAAGTGGAAGGTGAGGAACGTGAAATCGGTGGTCCATCAGTTAATCCCGTCAGGCGGAAACAACCGAACGAGCTGATAGCAACCGGTATCGCTGGAATCGATCTGAATAATACCCTTGTAACAGGGCAGAAGATTCCTTTCTTTGCCGATTCTGATCAACCGTACAACGAGGTAATGGCCAATGTGGCCCTGAAGGCTAAAGCTGATAAGATTATTTTAGGTGGTATGGGTCTTTCCAACGACGACTATCTCTACTTCAAGGCTCTGTTTGAAAATGCAGGTGCTCTGGATAAAATAATCAGCTTCATCAATACTACGGAAAATCCTCCTGTAGAGAGGCTTCTGGTTCCCGATATGGCTCTGACGGCAGCTGAATATTTTGCCGTTGATAAGAACGAGAAAGTTCTGGTGCTGCTTACCGACATGACTCTCTATGCGGATGCTCTGGCCATTGTTTCCAATAAAATGGATCAGATACCATCCAAGGATTCCATGCCCGGCTCTCTCTACTCCGATCTGGCCAAGCTGTACGAGAAAGCGGTTCAGTTTCCCGCCGGAGGTTCTATCACCATCATAGCTGTTACCACACTTTCAGGCGGAGATATCACCCATGCAATCCCGGATAACACCGGTTATATTACTGAAGGTCAGCTTTTTTTAAGAACTGATACCGATATCGGGAAGGTAATTGTCGATCCCTTCCGTTCATTATCCCGGCTGAAACAGCAGGTTATCGGTAAGAAAACCCGAGACGATCATGGTCAGGTAATGAATGCAGCAGTAAGACTTTACGCAGATTCTGCAGAGGCAAAAACAAAAAGAGACAACGGATTTGATCTGAGTGAATACGATGAGCGTACTTTGAAATTTGCCCGGGAGTATTCCAATTCTCTTCTGGCTATTGATGTCGATCTGAATACTGATGAAATGCTGGATGTAACCTGGCGTCTGTTGGAAAAATATTTCTCCATAGATGAAGTTGGTATCAAAAAAGCCGTTACCGACAAGTACTGGAAGGGCGCTGAATAATGAGTTGCCTATGGCTGTAAAGTTTCAGTACAACAAGGTGTCCATGCAGGCCCTGCAGAAAGAACTGAAAATCCGTGAAGTCGCATTGCCGACTCTTAAAAGTAAAGAGGCCTACCTGCGTATTACCATTAAAAGGGAAAAACACAGGCTGGGAGATTTTAAGAAAAACATTGATGAGTTGAGAGCTGAAATCGGAGATTCAGAACGTTTGTTCGCTGAGTTTCCCTTGAACTCAATTTCAGTTACATCGGTTGAATATGGATCGGATAATATCGCCGGTATTTCCATACCGGTACTTGGTGAAATCAGCTTTGAAGGAAATGTCCCCTCAGCCGTACTGGCTCCCTCATGGCAGCCCTGGGGTGTCGGTACAGCAAAGGGCCTTATCCGGGCACTTTCTGAAATAGATGTTGCCGAAAAAAGGGTTCATCTGCTTGAGTATGCCAGAAAAAAAACCACTCAGAAGGTTAATCTGTACGAGAAGGTGCAAATCCCTGAGTTTTCCGAAGCTGTGCTGAAGATAAAAAGATATCTGGAAGATGTGGAAAACCTGGAAAAAGCTTCTCAGAAGATTACCAAGGCCAAACAGATCGCATCTGCGGAGGCAGGCTGATGGTTGAAAAGATGAATAAAATACATCTTCTGATGGCTGCAGCTGATGGGAGTAAAGTACTTGCTGAACTTCAGAATATCGGTGTTGTTCATGTTGAAACATCTGCAGTAAGAGATAATTCCGGTGTTATGGAGCTGGAAAGCCGCATAAGCTCACTAAAGAGAACCAGTGCAGAGTTGAAAAAGTTTGCTCCGGAAGAAGAATCATCTGTTCATAAGCCTGAAGTTCATGATATTGAGTCCATTCAGAGAATAACAGGGGAAATTTCATCTGAAATTGCATTACTCTCTGCAGACAATGATAGATATTGTAAAGATCTGGCTGTTCTGAAGCCCTGGGGGCGATTTAAACGCTCCGAGTTATCCCTTTTGGAAAAAGAGGGAGTTCTAATTACCTTTCATGTTCTGAATCCCAAGGCATATATTGCAGCTGATTTCGGTAATCGGCATATTGAGGTGATTAAAGAGGGTAAATCCGGTATCTATTTTGTTGAGATCCGCAGAAATAACGTAGAAGTTGCAGCTGAGCCTCCGTTGTATCCCGAAGAGCGCCTGCCTGTAATCGGCCCTGAAGAACTTCAGCGCCGGATTCAGGATGCAGAAAGGTTGAAAGATGAACTTACAACCAGGATACAGACTCTATATTTCACCCTTATTATCCTTGAAGAGGAAATCATCAGGCTTGAATCAGAACGAGAGCGGATGGTTGCCGGATTATCTCTAAGCGAAGAAGCAGATGGTGAAGTCGTATGTCTTACCGGTTATCTACCAGTCTCCCTGGTGCCTGAGCTTGATGAGTTTATCGAAAAAAGAAGCATAGTGCCTTTGATGAAGCGTTCCCAGGTACCTGGTGAAACACCGATTAAACTGAAAAACGGTCCTGTGGCCAGGCTATTTGAGCCGATTACAAAAATATTCGGACTTCCTCAATATATGGAAATCGACACGACTCCTTTTTTTGCACCGTTTTTCGCATTCTTTTTCGGTTTCTGCCTTGCAGATGTGGGATACGGTATTATTGTTACCCTTGCATCTCTGGCCGGTTTCTTTCTTTTAAAGAAGAAGGCTCTTAAATCCCTGGCCGCATTGGGTTTTATATTGGGTTTAACTACGGTAATCGGTGGATTGTTTCTAAATACTCTTTTCGGAATGAAAATCGACGGACTGCCGAATCTGCCGGATGGTGTTGCATCATTTCTTCTGTTTCGGGATATAAACGATGCGATGACATTCTCCATACTTTTGGGAGTTGTTCAGATACTCCTTGGTTTTGCAATGCAGATTGTAAATAAATGGCGTCAGAATGGCTTTGCTTCATCCCTTCAGCCGGTGGGAACCTTCCTGTTGATTATCGGAGTAGCAATCTGGGCTGTAGGCAATATGGGTGCTTCCTTTGTAATCGGCCCCATCCCCGTAGGTGCCTTGATAGTTTCCCTTGGAAATACAAAAGTTATCGGTCTGGGTCTCGCAGCTTTTGGTGTTCTCCTGATACTGTTTTTTAATAACCCTGAGAAAAAAATCTGGGTTCGCCCTCTTCTTGGGCTCTGGGAAATGTATGGGATTGCTTCGGGTGTACCCGGGGATATCCTTTCCTATATCAGGCTTTTCGCATTATCCCTGGCCGGGGGATTGCTCGGTGGAGCCATTAATTTAATCGCTGTGATGGTTCGCGGTGATAATCCGAACATTTTTTCATGGATTTTTATGCTGTTGATTCTGATCGGCGGGCATTTTATCAACTTTGCACTGGCGGCCCTCGGGGCCTTCGTTCATCCTCTCCGTCTTACCTTTGTAGAGTTCTACAAATCGGTAGGGTTCACCGGAGGGGGAAAACCTTATAAACCTTACGGAGGAAATATATCGTGAATATTGCAGTTATTTTAGCAGGAATCGGCCTGGGCCTTATGGTGGGCCTTTCCGGAACTGGATCGGCTATCGGTTTGGTAATCGGTGGTACAAGTGTTATTGGTGCCGTTAAGAAAAAGCCTGAAGCTTTCGGATCCTCTCTGGTTCTTTCGGCCTTACCAGCCACACAGGGTTTGTACGGATTTGTCGCTTTCATACTGTTCTCCGGGTTTGTTACTCCGGAGATGACCGTTTTTCAGGGAGCTCTTACTCTGGGTGCCGGTATTGCTATGGGGCTTGCTACTCTGTTTTCTGCGATTCAACAGGGAAAAGTTTGTGCCGCTGGTATATCAGCTATGGGAAGCGGACATGATGTATTCGGTAATACCTTCATTCTGGCTGTTTTCCCTGAATTTTATGCCATTCTGGCCCTGGTTGTTTCCATTCTTATTACCGGATTAATGTAGTTTTTTTACAGTTTTATCTGTAACTGACCGCTGGATTGTATTCGGCGGTTTTATCTTGACTTGTATGTTGTATAGTTTCAGGATATAGCAACAATAAGTACCTGAATTTTGAAGGTTGTGACTTATGGTAACCATTCTTTCAATTGACGGCGGCGGTATCAGAGGTTTGCTACCGGCGAAAGTTCTTCAGGAAATCCGATTCCGTCTGGAAAAACGTGGAGAACTTAGAACTTACAGCGAACTTTTTAATCTTGTTGCCGGGACTTCAACCGGGTCGTTGATTGCCCTGGCTGTATCACTGAGAAACAAAGACGGAAGTGAATGCTTTCCTTCGAAAACGATTGTCGATCTTTATAAATCAAGAAGTGCAGAAATCTTTCCACTTTCCTATCGGAGTGCATTGCATACGGCTGTTCAGGCTTTCAGAAATAAATACTCAGCAGAACCGTTTGAAAAGCTTTTACTTGATTTTTTCGGTGATAAAAAACTCAGTGATGCTGAAACTAATTTATTGATAACCAGCTTTGATACCAATTCAATGCAGCCTCACTGCATGAAAAACAGAATGCCGAAAGAGAAGTGGACAGACGATCCTGACTACCTGATGCGGGATGTGGCCAGGGCCTCTGCTGCTGCACCAGCGTACTTCTCCCCTGCATTCATAAGTTCAGTTGAATCTCCGCAGCTGAAGTATTCACTGATTGACGGGGGTGTTTTTGCCAGTAATCCTGCGGGTCTTGCATACGTTGAGGCAACAAAAATATTTCCGGATGAAAAAGAGTTTCTGATTTTATCTCTTGGAACTGGTAAATCCTGTCATGGTTACTCTTTTGAAGAGATACACAGCTGGGGATACGTAGAGTGGGTGAATCCCAAAAAGGGGTTTCCAATAGGAGCCATAATGTCCGCCGGGCAGAGTGAAGCTGTTAATCATCAGCTGAGCCGTTTGGATAATGTTCGATTTATACGCATTAATACAATTCTTCATGAGAAGTCGATATCAATTGATGATGCCGGAAAGGATCATATATCAACTTTGCTTAAAACTGCGGATTTAATGATTAACAGTAACGATGAATTAATCGAGGAGGCCTGTGAGATTCTTTCTCAATCTCATTGAGGTTGTCACCTTCCGGAGTAACTCCCGGGGGCGGGGACTCTTCATGTTTTATAATATGTTGAATCCTGGCGCATGATTCAGGGAAATCACCTGAGAGGCAGAAGCGGCCTATCAATTTTCGATCGATAGACTCAGGATGATTTTTGTAATTCCAGTAAAAGCTGCAGGTTTCCATCAGTTCACATTCCACAATCACTTACTCCCGCAAATAATAATGCAACTATTGAGCCAAGATTCGATTTGATTACTAAAGTATTGTAAAGAATAGAAATAATGCTGAAAAATACAATAGTTGGCTTCTAACAGCCATATGCACTTTACATGGCGATCTTGTGGAATCTGGTAATTACTTTCTGTATATGAATTAATTATGATTTTAAGAACTTAGGGTATGAAAAAAGCATACCACAGAGAGTTTACCCCTCAGTGGTATGCCTGCTTTTAGTAATCCCGGCGGGGGCGGTCGTTATCCCGGCGGGGACGGGCTTCGCTGATATTCAGCGGACGTCCTGCATGATCCTGGTTATTCAATGCCTCAATTGCTTCTAAAGCCTGCGCATCATCTGACATTTCCACAAATGCAAAACCACGGGATCTTCCTGTTTCCCTGTCTGTAATGATACTGGTAGAGGTTACTTCTCCGTACTGAGCAAAAAGTTCACTCAACTCAGATTCATCTGTTCTGAAACT
>Ga0164315_10002660_pt1 | contig 13718 bp, 11 predicted proteins | sample GuaBasSedimGuay6_FD_113737 | JGI IMG/M metagenome (GOLD analysis project Ga0164315, IMG submission 113737) | Subseafloor sediment microbial communities from Guaymas Basin, Gulf of California, Mexico - Guay6, Core 4569-2, 0-3 cm | ecosystem: Environmental > Aquatic > Marine > Hydrothermal vents... | reverse complement strand
TGCATAACTTTTGTTGCCCTGAGTAACCTTTCTGGTAGGGAAACCAAATCCATTGGATGTTTTGAAGAAAAACCGCAACATGATATTTCTGGCAATAAAGTGTATAGTATTCAAATCTTTGCCTTGAAATACGATTGCAACAACCCATATAGCCTGAAGGAAAGGTACAATATAGACCAAGAAATAATTGTTGATGACAGTTATAACTTACGGAAATATACAATCGGGAAATTCAACACAGTAAAAGAGGCATATGTTTACCTAAAAAAAATGAAGGATTTGGGGATAACAGAGGCTTTTATAATAGGCCTCGATGATGATAACGATTTCATTGGCTTTACAGGTAGTAAATGATTGGTTAAAATCCTGGTGGTTTAAACATGATTTGAAAAATGTTCTTTGTGGGTTTATCCACCTTAAACCGATTGTCGATCCGATGGCCCACGATCCAAACTACTTTATCATTGGATGTCAATAACCACGTATCTTCCTTTTCGAAAAGTGAAAACTTATTATCGATAAAAAAATTGCTCAATAGTTTTTTATTGTTCATGCCTAAAGGGAAGAAATGATCCCCTTTTTTCCATTTCCTTAATATTAGGGGAAAAACAAGTTTGTCAAAATCAAAGCTTGCAACTTTTTTATCTTCCGAAAAAGAAAAATCATCGCTGAATCCAAGTTTTTCCAATTTCAATTCTATTGGTCTGGAAATATAATTGTCTGCCAAATGAATTTTATGCTCCTTGCAATTATTGAACTTATTGCCTTCCTTTTTTCTGATCAATAAAAAATCCCTGTCACGGATAAGTATATGCGAATCGGAGAAAAACTTCTTTCCAGATCCTGATTTTAGCGAGTTGGAAATATCATTTGTTATTGCAAATGAAAACCCATATGGTATTAGGAATTCATAAAGATAAGTTTCTAAAGGCTTAAGTTTTTCAAGTTGTGTTATGGCAATCTTTACCTCATTGTTGATATGCTGGACTATTTTCCTTTTTTTTGTTTCTATTTCATTTCTGTAAATTTGTTCGGATTGTGAAAACCGTTTAATGTTCTGATCCATCATATCGGCAAAACCAGGCTTTATTTTCTCCAAAACAGGAATCAAGTTATGTCGGATATTGTTTCGTAAATAATTGGTTTTTTTATTTGAGCTGTCTTCCCTATAAATTATTTTATTTATTTCTGCATAGGTTTCAATGTCCCTTCTATTGGCAAACAATAAAGGGCGGATCAACTTTCCTTGTTTTGGTTTGATGCCATGTAAGCCGGAAATCCCAGTCCCCCTAAAAAGGTTGATGAAAAAAGTTTCAATTTGGTCATCAAGGTGATGGGCCGAGGAATAAAGTGAATATCCTTCCTTTTCAATTATGGATTCAAACCAATCGTATCTTAATTGCCGGGCTGCCATCTGGATTGACAAATTGTTTTTTTTTGCAAATTCACGTGTGTCAAATCTCTTGACAAAATATTTTGCATTTTTTTCTTTGGCCAGCCCCCTTACAAATAGTTCATCTTTGTCCGATTCTTCCCCCCGGAGCTTAAAATTACAGTGTGCAATCGCAAAATCAAATCCCGATGCAGAAAAAAGTTCCATCATCACAACTGAATCAATTCCCCCGCTCACGGCAAGGAGTATCTTCTCTTTTTTATCAAAAAGCAGGTTGTTGAAAATATAATTGTTGAAACGATTTAGCATGATGCAAAGATAAAAAAATCAGGTTCTACTACCATTTTAGTGGGTAAAAAAGATTTTTCGGTAAATTTAAACAATCATTAGAAATGCTTCAATGCTAGAATGCTAGAATGTTAATACTGCTTAAAGCTAATACAATCCCGCAAAAATGCTGGACAGGGTTGTGCTATTTGCGACCCCATTTTTTTATTCCCGCATTGAAGCATTCCTGCATTGAAGCATTAGCATAAGTTATTGTATTATCATTGTTTTCATTTCCATTAAATTCGCAGTAGTACCAGAAATCAAAGATTATGCAATCAACAAAATTTACATATTCATATGTCCACTTTTTGTCCACTCCTTAAGTTTTCTTGCTGTATAGCTTATGAATAGGCAAATTCGTGTTAAATGATTGTACCTAATAAGTGTCTGTTAATATTAGGTAATTAAATACCAGAACCCCGTTTGAAAAAAAAAATTACTTTTGCGCAAAATTTTTAACTAATCGAATAATTAAAAACTACCTAAATGGAAAAAATTAACGAATTATTAAAGAGTTCGCCAGACCTTATTATTAAGTATGGTGGGCAAATTGTAATAGCTATCCTTGTTCTTATTATTGGTCTTTGGATCGTGAAAGTCATTGTAAAATCCCTTAATAAGATTATGGAGAAAAAAGGTACGGATGCGTCATTACGTCCTTTTTTGGCTTCAATGGCCTCTATTCTATTAAAAGTTATGGTGGTAATTACCGTAATGGGAATGGTAGGTATCCAAATGACTTCCTTTATTGCTATTCTTGGTGCTGCTGGTTTGGCTGTTGGTATGGCATTATCAGGGACTTTACAGAATTTTGCGGGTGGGGTAATGCTCCTGATATTCAAGCCTTTTAAAGCAGGTGATTTTATTGAAGCCCAGGGATTCATGGGGACAGTACATGAAATACAGATATTCAATACCATATTAAAAACCCCAGATAACAAAACAATCATTATTCCTAATGGAGGACTTTCAACAGGACCGATGACAAATTTCTCGACAGAACCAACAAGGCGTGTTGACTTTTCTTTCGGTATCGGATATTCTGATGATATAGACAAAGCAAGATTGGTGATTGATGGCCTGATTAAAGCTGATAGCAGGATTCATAAAGACCCTGAGCCATTTATTGCCGTTGGTGAACTTGCAGATAGCTCGGTTAATTTTACTGTTAGGGTTTGGGCCGATGCAGGTGATTATTGGGGAATCCATTTTGATGTGATTGAAAATGTGAAGAAGGCATTTGATAAAGAAGGTGTTTCAATACCATTCCCTCAAACCGATGTCCATCTTTATAATGAAAAATAGAAATTAAATTTAAAAACAATAAAACTATTCACAATGAAGAAAATTTACATTTTAATGTCGGGCATAATGCTTTTAAGCCTGGTTTCAATAGGGCAGAGCGCAGCCGATACTGCCTGGAAAGTTGGCAGTAATGGAAGTCTGTCATTTGCCCAATCCTCATTTACCAACTGGTCAGCTGGCGGGGATAACACAATCACCTTTAATGGTTTTTTTGACCTTCATGCAAATTATGAAAAAGGTAATAAAAAATGGGAAAACCTGTTAAACCTGGCATTTGGGCAAACAAGGGTTGGTGAGCAGGATTACAGGAAAAGTGAAGATAAAATTGATCTCATATCGTTCTATGGTATAAAAGCTTCTGAAAAATGGTATTATTCAGCAAACTTTAATTTTAAATCTCAATTTGCCACCGGTTATGATTACCCAGATGAAATTGATTCAACACGTGTAAAAATTTCAAACTTCCTGGCTCCTGCATACATATCTGCCGGTCTTGGTATGGAATACCGCCCCGTTGATTATTTTTCTATTTACCTTTCTCCTATCACTGCAAGGTGGATTATTGTTAACGATCAGGAATTAGCAAATTCTGGAGCATTTGGTGTAGAAGCAGCCGAATATGATACATTAGGGAATATTACCAAATTAGGTAAAACATTAAGATTTGAATTTGGTGCATATGTCAGGATAATGTTCGTAAAGGACATTGCAAAGAATGTAAACCTGTCAACTAAACTTGAATTATTTTCTGATTATTTGGAGAATCCCGAGAATGTGGATGTAAACTGGGACACTATGATAAATTTATCAATCAATAGTTGGTTGGCTGCAAGTTTTGGTTTACAAATGGTTTATGACGACAATACGCCCATTACCGATAAGGATGGAAATACTGGCCCAAGAACGCAAATCAAACAATTGCTAGGCGTAGGGCTAACATATAGCATAGGAAAATAATTGGATATTAAAAGACCCACAGTTTTGCGGGTCTTTTAATTTTTACTAAAAAATATTTTTTTTTTGCTGAGTTTGTAAATTATACATATCTTTGCATCCTTAAATTAAAGTCAGCTTAACCTTTATTGTAGGATTAGTACTTGAAAACCTGATTGTTAGTTTAATTAAGTTGAAAAAATAATAAATCTCTTTGCGATGAAAAAAATTATTAGAAGTATCATAGTTGTCATTTTTCTGTTGGCAACTCCAATTTTTATGAGTAATTCCTTTGCTGATGCACCACCTGATCCAGGAGGAGGAGGTCCAGGTACTGGTGATTTACCTGTTGGTGGAGGTGCCCCTATTGGAGGAGGCTTAATTATTATGTTGGCACTTGGTGCTGCTTATGGTAGTAAAAAAACATTTGACGCAAAGAAAAGCTTATAGGTTTTTATCGGTAATAATATTTATGGACCCCATCATTTTTTATGATGGGGTTTTTTGACATATTCGATTTTCTACATGAAAGTTAAAAAGGAAACAATAAAAAAGCCTTTCAATAATATTGAAAGGCTTTTTTATTGCTTTTATAGGTTCTACTGTTAATTTAATGGGTAAAAGGTATTTCTCTACTTATTCATAAAACTATATTTAATGCTTCAATGATTGAATGATAGAATAATTACACTGATTAAACTTTTGATCCCGTAGGTACGGGATTACTTATAGCTCAGTTTTTTTATTCTCGCATTGAAGCCTTCTATCATTCTTGCATTAATAAATTAGTAATTCAATCTAGTATTATTGTTTTCCACTAAATTCGTGGTAGTACCCTTTTATAAAATCCTACTCGGCAAAATACTTATATTTCCCAGGTCTTGCCACTGTTTAAAAGATCATCTACAGTTTTAATTGGATTTGATTCACGCTCATTCTCAATTATTTCGTGCAAAGTATCCTCGTAAGTTGAATGTATGACCGACCGGATAACACCAAGGGCGGCTGGAAATTCAGGTGGTTGCATTTTTGCAAGCATAAGATGGATACCCGTATCTTCCGATTTTTCATTATGGATCAGGAGATCATCTTCGGTAACCCCATTTTCACCTATTTTCACAACTTCCAATTGAGTTCCTTTTAATACAATCCCTTTGTCTTTTTCTTTACCAAAAATCATTGGTTTTCCATGCTCCAATAAAATTTGATTATCATATTTTGTTTCCCTTGCGGTAATTAACCCATGGGCTTTATTGTAAAAGATAACACAATTTTGCAAAAACTCAATCAATGAAGTACCTTTATGTTTGGCCGCTTCATACATAATCCGTGTCATCATTTTAGGATTTGTGTCCACAGCCCTGGCAAAGAATGTGCCTTGGGCACCTATGGCAAGTTCCCCAACATTAAAAGGATGCTCTATTGTTCCCTGTGGCGAAGTTTTGGTAACTTTTCCGGTAGGGGTAGTTGGCGAATATTGGCCTTTGGTTAAACCATAAATCCGGTTATTGATAAGCATGATATTAATGTCAAGGTTCCTTCTTAATGCGTGGATAAAGTGATTTCCACCTATCGCTAAGGAATCCCCATCACCGGTAACCATCCACACATGTAAATCGGGATTGGCAATTTTAATACCTGAAGATAAGGCCGCAGCTCTTCCATGTATTCCATGAAAACCATAAGTTTTTACGTAATATGGAAAACGTGAGGAGCAACCAATACCGGAAACTACAACAATATCTTCTTTTTTGAAACCCAAATCCGGCAATACCTTTTGGAATGAGGAAAGGATAGCATGGTCGCCACATCCTGGGCACCATTTTACCATTTGATCGCTAACAAAATCAAGCTTTGAAAGTTTGGGTACGTTTATTACATCTAAAGTATCGTTTGACATAACTTATTTCTCCTCTAATAATTGGTTAAATTTATCTCCTAGTTCTTTTTCCATGAAAGGCAAGCCTTGGATTTTATTATATCGTTTGTAATTAAATTGGGGAAACTTCATTCTTAGGTACAATATAAATTGTCCCATGTTCAGTTCAGGGACGATGATTTTTTTAAACCCCTTTAAAACATCTTCTGTGTTTTTTGGTAAAGGGTTAATATAATGGAAATGGGCAAGGCTTATTTTCTTGCCTTCACCTTGGAGTTTTTTTACTGCTTCAAACATCACCCCGTAAGTGCCGCCCCAACTTACCACAAGTAAATCACCGGTATCTTCTCCCATAATTTCCTGTTCTGGGATATAATTGGCAACACGTTCAACCTTTTCGGCCCTGTATTCACTCATAATCTGATGATTCATCGGATCATGAGAAACATTTCCAATGCCATCTTCTTTTTCAAGGCCTCCAATACGATGACGTAATCCTTCTGTCCCGGGGATTGCCCAGGAACGATTCAATTTTTCAGAATTACGACGATAAGGTTGGTAATCTGCATCGTTTGCTTCAACAAGTGGCGGTGTAATTGATTTAAGATCGCCCACTTTTGGAATCAGGAAAACTTCAGATCCATTGGCAAGGTAACCATCGGTCAAAAGAATTACCGGGGTCATGTGTTCCATTGCCAACCTGGCAGCTTCGTAGGCATAAAAAAAGCAATCTGATGAAGTAGAGGCCGCAATTACAATTAACGGTGCTTCACCATTTCTTCCAAACAGGGCCTGGAATAAATCCGATTGTTCTGATTTTGTTGGTAAGCCGGTAGAGGGGCCACCTCGCTGAACATCTACAATAACTATTGGGAGTTCGGTCATAACGGCTAAGCCCATTGCTTCACTTTTTAAGGACAGTCCAGGACCTGAAGTTGTGGTAACCGCAAAGGCACCTGCAAAACTTGCCCCAATAGAAGAAACAATACCAGCAATTTCATCCTCGGCCTGCAATACCTTGGCACCAAGGGATTTGTGTTTTGTGATTTCTTGTAGGATTTCGGTGGCCGGGGTAATAGGATAAGATCCTAGGTACATCGGCCTTCCTGACCTTTCAGCGGCAGCAAGTAATCCCCAAGCCGTCGCTATGTTACCGGTAATATTACGATAAGTCCCCTTTTTTAGGTTTGCCGCTTCAACTGTGTATGTCACTCGGTTGAGAGCCTCAATGGTGTCAGCATAATTATAACCGGCACGAAGTACTAATTTGTTGGATTTAACAACAAGTGGGTTCTTCTTGAACTTTACTTCAAAATATTCATCCGCTGATTTTAAGTCACGGTTAAATATGAAAAACATAATGCCGAGGGCAAACATATTCCTGCTTTTCAACACCATTTTATTGTCCAGGCCAAGTTCAGCGGCACCATCTTTTGTCATTTTGCTGATTGGTGCCTGGATAAGGTTATAGTCTTTCAGGCTGTCATCAGTTAATGGATTGGATTCATAACCTGCTTTTACAAGGGCTTTATCGGTAAAAGTGTCCGTGTCAACTATTATTGTCCCACCTCCTTTTACCCATATTAAATTTTTCTTTAATGGGGCAGGGTTCATGGCAATAAGCACATCGGCCAAATCGCCCGTAGTGTTAATATCGGCATGTCCAAAATGGATTTGAAATCCGGATACACCAGCAACTGTACCTTGTGGGGCCCTTATCTCAGAAGGGTAATCAGGAAAAGTCATAAAGTCATTTCCAGCTAATGCAGCTGCATCCGAAAAAAGTGAGCCCGTAAGCTGCATACCATCACCCGAATCACCTGCAAACCGTACCACGACTTTTTCCAGTTCTACGACATTGTTGTTTTTGGCAACCATCTGTTTTGTTTTAATTTATCTGGCAAAGTTAAACGATTTATTTCTTAACAATCATAGATAATTTACAATTTTTTACTATAATTATTAGGTGAAACCGCTATTTATAAATGTTTTTAAATAACACCCCGGAAACTGCAATTTTTATGGAAGAATCAGTTTATGTTTTTATAAAATTGAAATCATGTTAATTTTAGTTAAAAAAGTGTTAATTCCCGTTTCCTGATATAATAACATTGGCTTATTACGTTTATTGAAAATAAAAGTTCTTCATTCTGAGAATCTAACTTTCCTTTCTGCCAAAAGAGGATTTGTTTTCTCTGATTGAAACAATGATGAGATTTTTTTCTTGTTTCAAAATGCTGGGATAAAGTGCTTTGTAATTGTGGCACAAGTTTGGTTTTGTCGAGGATGACTAACCAAAATACCAAACAAATAATTATGGTTTGGTGTTTTTCTAAATTTTAAAGTAATGGCTATGCTGAAATACACAGAAACTGTTTTACAAAAAGTAAGCTTTAATAAGGATCTTTTTCGGAAGGAGTTGTCAAAATCCTTAAAGTGGTTAAAAAATGAAGAGGTTACAATACTAAAAACCTGGTGTGTTGTAAATTTTGGGGTGGTTTACGGTGATATTATTTCAGATGTATTTAGCTAATAATTCAGATATTACTACTGATTTAGTGGAAAACAGTGAGTGCTTAATATTAAATATCAATATGGGTTTGAAGTTCGATGATCGATGTTTCCTTTCCGTAAAATAATTGAATTGAGGTGTTAAAGCACCCGTCATCCGACTATCAATTTGTTATTTATCAACTTATCCATTAATCCTATACGTACGGTAACATTAGTGTCAAGTCAATCTTTAAACTACGGTTGTGATTAAGGGTCTTTGTTAAGTTACATCCACTATTCTCTCCCTTTGGAGGGAGATACAGAGGGAGGATAAAAAACAGTAACTTAATAAATACCCGCCATTTCATACTTGACTTGACATTAGAACCATAATGCCATTACATATTATCACTTGCAAACCATTCCACAAAAGATGTGGCGGTTTCCCTCAGTTTTAGATTGTATAATTTAACCCCATCCGGTAATTTTCGGCTTATCCTCTCAGCAAAATCGACAATAATATTTTCACTTGTTGGTTGATATTCAACCAGCATCAACTTATCAAACATTTCATCCTTCCCCTTCAGATGGCTTAAAGGAGTCTTAATATTCAATACAAGGGCATGGTCAAATTTATCAACTACCATCTCTTTTACCACTCTTTTTAAATCCCCAAAATCTATCACCATTCCAAGTTTAGGGTTGTTTTTGTCAGCAATGGGTTTTCCTGTAACCGTAACTGAAAGCCCATAAGAGTGGCCATGGACAAAACGGCATGAACCATCATATCCAAAAAGTGCATGGGCCATTTCAAAAGTAAATTCTTTGGTAACGCGTATAAGCGACATATTCCAGGTGTTTATTAATCTGCTGCAAATGTATGGATTTTATACCTTTGCCAAAAAAAACAAATAAACATTCATGATTGGTTTAAAGGATATAATGGAATGATTAATACATTTCATCTTTTATGGTCTTATATGCCTTTTATGGTTCAAATTGTAATATATGAAATACGTTGGAGCTCATGTAAGTGCTGCGGGTGGTGTGGAAAATGCACCGCTTAATGCCAATAAGATAGGCGCAAAAGCTTTTGCCCTTTTTACTAAAAATCAAAAACAATGGTTCTCAAAAGAACTAACCACGGAAAGCATTAATGCTTTTAAGGAGAATTGCGAAAAGTATAATTATTCAACTTCGCAAATCCTTCCCCACGACAGCTACCTTATAAACCTTGGAAACCCTGTGGAAGAAAACCTGAGGAAATCCAGAAGTGCTTTTTTAGATGAAATGCACCGTTGTGAATTGTTGGGACTCGATCGTTTGAACTTTCATCCGGGATCCCACCTCAAAAAAATGACTGAGGAAGAGTGCCTTACAACCATTGCCGAATCAATAAATATTACCCTTGATAAAAGTAAAGGGGTTATTGCAGTTATTGAAAACACAGCAGGACAAGGGACAACCCTTGGATATAAATTTGAACATTTGAAGTTTATAATCGATCTGGTTGAAGATAAGGACAGGATTGGTGTTTGCCTTGATACCTGTCATACCTTTGCTGCCGGTTATGATATAAAATCAGAAAAGGGTTTTGAAGAAACTTTCAAGGAGTTTGAAAATATTGTTGGTTTCAAGTATTTAAAAGGGATGCACATAAACGATTCCAAAAAAGACCTTGGAACACGGGTTGACAGGCACGATAGCCTTGGTAAAGGGTTTATTGGTGAAGGATTGTTCCAAAGATTAATGAACGATCCCCGTTTTGATAACATCCCAATGGTATTGGAAACGCCTGATGACAGTATATGGGAGGAGGAGATCAAGTGGTTGTACGAACAGGTAAATGGTTAGTATTGTTGTTAATATTATACCAAAATAATGAATAGGGGTATCATTTTCATTCTTGTTTTATTTCTGAGCAGCAATCTTTTAGCACAGCATTCAAAACCCGATACTTTGGTTGCCATGGTTTGCAATGAAGAAATAAAGATTGATGGGAAACTTGATGAACCATGTTGGTCCAAAGCTTTCCCGATTGAGAATTTTACCCAAAGGGAACAAAACGAAGGAAGCCCCGCCACCGAAAAAACCAAGATTGCAGTAGTGTATAATACGAATGAAATCTATTTTGGTATTTGGTGTTTTGATAGTGAGCCCGAAAAAATTTCTGCCCAACAGATGGCCCGTGATTTTAGCTGGGGAAGTGATGATAACCTAGAAATAATGATTAGCCCGTTCAATGATAACAGAAATGGGTATTTGTTTGTCACAAATCCAAACGGTGCCCTGGCCGATGTTTTGGTAGGTGATGAGGGCAAAAGCTGGAACAAGGACTGGAACGGCGTTTGGGACGTGGCCGTGGAACGAAACGAACTGGGTTGGTTCGCAGAAATAGTAATCCCGTTCAGTACTTTGAAGTTCAGAAAAGATAGTGTACAAACTTGGGGCGTCAACTTTGAGAGGAACATAAAAAGGAAAAAAGAACAATTGATGTGGCAGGGTTGGTCGAGGTTGTATGATGTGGAGAAAATATCGCAGGGCGGTAAACTTACTGGCCTCACCAATATTAAACAAGGTACAAAAGTAGAGATAAACCCATATCTGCTCGGTGGTTTTGAGTTTTCTGATGAACCAGCAATAAACACTGGGAAAATAGGTGGTGAACTCAATTTTGATATTACCCCAACATTGAAACTGAATTTTACCGTAAATACTGATTTCGCTCAAGTGGAATCAGACCGAAAGCAAATTAATCTTTCAAGATTTTCGCTGTACTTTCCTGAAAAGCGGCAGTTTTTTCTGGAAGGGAGGAATTACTATGATATGAATGTTGGATCGGTTAGGTTGTTTTATAGCCGCAGGATTGGTATCGACCAACATGCAGAAGTGCCAATAATTGGGGGTGCGAGGCTTTTCGGGAAACTGAACAAAACCAATATTGGTGTTATGTCGCTACAGACGTATGAGAAGAATAGTATCCCTACGACCAATTATTCTGTTTTTAAAGTAAAACAAGATATTTTTAAACAATCGAGCATAGGTTTTATTACCACGCAAAAAGTTTCAGAAAAAAGTTATAACCGTGTTTTTGGGACAGATTTTACCTATTCCACCTCCGAACTCTTCGGGGAAAAAAACCTTCTTGCGGGCGGGTCCATTGCAGTTTCCGAAACAAAAGTTTTTCAAGAGGCCAATAACTTGAACAATGACAACCTTACCTATAATGTGTTTTTAAGTTACCCAAATGATATAATTGAATACGATTTGGGGTTCACTTCGGTCGAACGGGGTTTTAACCCTGAGATGGGTTTTACGAGGCGTAGGGATTACCAAATGTTTTACACAGAACTTCAGTTTAACCCCCGTTTCAAGAAACTGCCTTTTTTCAGGAACCTGATTTTCAAACCAATTGACCTTAATTATTACATAAATGAAGAAACAAAAGAAACCGAATCTATTTTTTATGAATGGCGCCCATTTGGTTTCGTTTCAAAAAGTGGTGAGTTTTTTGAAATCAACATTCAGCATTTATATGACAAACCCAATGAAGATTTTGAACTTATCGACAGTATTTACATCCCTGCCGGCAGCTATTGGGACAATCGCTATGAAATACAATTCAGTACTTTCAGGGGAAGGAAAATAGCGGCAGATGCTTCTGTGAATGTCGGAGAGTTTTATACCGGCCATCGTCAAGAATATGCGTTTTATACCCATTTTAATTTTAATGAACATTTGAATATTGGTATCGACTGGCAAAGGAATTATATACAACTCCCGCAAGAATCTTTTACGACCGATGAGCTGGGTGGACGTATAGATTATGCTTTTAACCCGAAATTGCAAACCAGTATGTTTGCCCAATGGAACAATGAAGATAAGGATGTTCTGGTCAATTACAGGGTAAACTGGATACCCAAAATTGGTAGTTACTTCTATTTTGTGATAAACCAGGAAATATCTACCGAAAATGGAATTGTGTTAGAGCGGACGACTATCCTTGGAAAACTGATTTGGCGGTTTGCATTGTGAAAACCACTAATGCCCATCACAGTTTGTAACTGTGATGGATTTAGACATTGGACAGTTTTTAACTGTTATATTGATGCTGTTTGAATTTGTAGGGCAAATTCTTGCTAATCAACATATACTCACTAAATCAGTCCATATTAATTAGCAAAACTGATTTCCGTCAGTATATTTTAATAATTTCGCAGTTTTATACAAAATTCAAGGTTTTATGCAGTCATATAAAAAACTTAACAATATAATCGGGTGGTTGGTTTTTGCCGTTGCCTCAATAGTTTATATCATCACGACAGAGCCAACAGCCAGTTTCTGGGATTGTGGGGAATATATTGCCACTGCTTATAAATTGCAGGTGGGCCATCCGCCAGGTGCCCCTTTGTTTCAAATGCTCGGGCGGTTTTTCTCCCTATTTGCATTTGGTGACACCTCCAAAGTTGCCCTCATGGTTAATTATATGTCGGCTTTGTCGAGCAGTTTCACCATTTTGTTTTTGTTTTGGACACTTACTATGCTGGCAAAAAAGCTGGTATCGCGTTCCGGTGAAATGACAGAAGGGAAGATGTATGCCGTATTTGGGAGTGGTCTTGTAGGTGCATTGGCCTATACCTTTTCCGATTCTTTTTGGTTTTCGGCCACAGAAGGTGAAGTTTATGCCATGTCATCATTTTTTACCGCCCTGGTTTTTTGGGCTATCTTGAAATGGGACGAAAATGCTGATGAAGAACATTCGTTCCGTTGGCTGATTTTTATTGCATATATGATGGGGCTTTCCATTGGTGTGCATCTTTTAAACCTCCTGGCGATCCCTGCAATAACTTTCGTGTATTATTTCAGGAGATATAAAAACCCTGATAAGAAAGGGATGCTGATAAGTTTTATCATATCCATCGTTTTGGTGGGGCTTATTATGAACGGTATAATCCCAAATATTGTGAAGTTTGCCGGATATTTTGAACTCCTTTTTGTAAATGTATTTGGCCTACCATTTAATATCGGAACCATTGTTTATTTCATTATCCTTGTTGGAGGGATATTCTGGGGGATAAGATATACCCGGAAAAACCAAAAAGCGGTTTTGAACACTGTTTTATGGGGTTTTACATTTATCCTTATTGGTTATTCTTCATTTTTTTTATTGGTGATCCGTTCCAATGCAAACACCCCAATTAACGAAAACAGCCCAAAGGATGCCATCTCAATGTTGTCGTATCTGAACCGCGAGCAATATGGGGATTGGCCAGTTTTATATGGCCAATATTTTAATGCAGAGGTGGTTGAGCGCAAAGATGGAAAGCCTGTTTACCGGAAAGATACCGACAAAGGGAAATATATTGTCATTGATGACAAAAAAGG
>Ga0164315_10002659_pt1 | contig 13720 bp, 9 predicted proteins | sample GuaBasSedimGuay6_FD_113737 | JGI IMG/M metagenome (GOLD analysis project Ga0164315, IMG submission 113737) | Subseafloor sediment microbial communities from Guaymas Basin, Gulf of California, Mexico - Guay6, Core 4569-2, 0-3 cm | ecosystem: Environmental > Aquatic > Marine > Hydrothermal vents >... | reverse complement strand
GCTCATCCCTGGTAATATCAGGAATCTTAACTTTTGAAATGGGTTCAACCCCGAGTGATTGTTGTTGTACAAAATTTGCTCGCATCGAATATTTTGTTTTGAATTTTTTTCTTTGAATAATTGACTGAAATATCGCAAGGAAATTGCATTAATCCCTGATTTTCAGATAAAACTGTTCAAATATACAAAAACAAACTCAAAGATTCTATTAAAATTTAATAAATCCTAAACCACTATTACACTGATAATAAATTAGATATATACGAAATTAATAATTCCGTTCAGGCACTATTTAACAAAATTTACAAAAAACCACACTAATTACAAATGTCAACAAATTAATTCAATGAATTTGGTTACAAATGTAAATTATCATTGTTGTATAGTATTTTACAAATGTAAACCTAACTGTTTTACAATAGTAACTAAGTGATATCAATACAGTTTTTATATTATCAATAAATCAATTAATTATAAGAGGTATATCTAGTAAAGCTTTAAGAATAGTCCAAGAAAAGCATATTTTATTATAAATATGTATACATTTGTCAACAAATTACTCGTAATTTATTGAATTTCAGTATTTTAATGGTAGCAATTAAAGTAATAAATCAAAATATTTTATACATTTAAACTTTTTTAATTAATCAACTGATATCTAAATGTTTATAATTCAAACTAATTGATAATTATCCTAAAATTTATTGATAAAATGATCATTTAATCATTAAAAAAACAATTATTAGGTATGAGTAATATTACTAAATGACTATAAACAGGTCTGTTTAGGCAGGTAGATGCTTATTTAGTTTGAATATTATTTAAAATTTAATCATTAATAACTAATAAACAAAACGTATTCAAACACAGTACAATCCATCTACATTATATTCACAAATGTAATTTTATTTTTTCACAAATGTTACTTTTGTAAACATATTTATTATTACATTTGTAACATGAGTAATAATCAAATAAAAGACCGTATTTTTAAATTACTTAACGAAGAGAATTTGTCATCATCTAAATTTGCGGATATTATAGATGTTCAGCGATCAAGTATTTCCCATATTCTATCAGGACGAAATAAGCCAAGCCTTGATTTTATTCAAAAAGTACTTAGAAATTTTCCTGCAATTAGTCCGGATTGGTTAATAATAGGAAAAGGGGATATGTACCCTGTAACAGAACAAAAAGAAATCATTTTTGAAACGCCACTTAGTAACAAAGAAACTCAAAATGAAGAAATTTTCCCTTCAAATGAAAAAAATGAAACAATTTCTTCTAATAGCATGAATAATGTGAAGAATAATTTACCTAAAGTGAGGAATATTGATAAAATTGTTGTTTTCTATGATGACGGGACTTTCGAAGAGTTAAATCCTAAAAAAACAAGTAAAAAGCCAACATTTTAAGTCGCTGAGAATTGAATATTTAATGGTATGTCTTTATATTGGTGAATGTGTTTTATCCTAAGGAGGTGAAACTCAGTTAAAATTAGATATTATAACTTCTCAGGTTTCAAATTTTAAAATGATAGATTTTAGATTGGGAGAAAATATTTGTTGACAAATTTTTCAGCTTCAAAAACCATAAACTATCTTTGCGAAAAATTTAAATAATGTATAAAAAGATAATACGCCCTATCCTATTCAAATTTCAACCGGAAACAATACATGCCTTTACTTTTACATTTTTAAAAGTTATATCTTACATACCTGGCTTTCCTTATATTCTTAGAAAAATATTTCAGCTAAATAATTCCAAGCTTAAACGAACAGTTTTTGGTATTGATTTTCCCAATCCAATTGGATTGGCTGCTGGCTTAGATAAAGATGCAGAGCTTTTTGATATGTTGGGATATCTAGGTTTTGGTTTTATTGAAATTGGTACGCTTACACCAGAGCCACAGCCCGGGAACCCCAAACCCCGGGCATTCAGATTAAAAAAAGACCAGGCATTAATTAACCGCATGGGGTTTAACAACAAAGGACTAAAACCTGCTATTGAAAAATTAAAGAGAAGAAATTCCACAGTTATTATTGGCGGGAACATTGGAAAAAATAAAATTACACCAAACGAAAATGCAATTAGTGATTATGAAAAAGGATTTGAAAGTCTTTTTCCTTATGTTGACTATTTTGTTGTCAATGTCAGCTCACCTAACACACCAAATTTGAGAGAGTTACAGGAAAAAAAACCATTAACCAATTTATTAAATAGCCTACAAAAGCTTAATAATCAGAAAGATAAGAAAAAGCCAATTTTACTAAAAATAGCACCGGATCTAAGTTTTGAGCAACTTGATGATATCATTGAAATTATAAAGGAAACTAAAACGGATGGAATAGTTGCAACGAACACAACCATATCGAGAGAAGGTCTTTCCTACCCTGACAATGAAATTGAAAAAATTGGAAATGGCGGCTTAAGTGGAAAACCTTTAAAAGATCGTTCAACAGAAATTATTCGATATATTGTAAAAAAATCAAATAATGAATTTCCTGTAATTGGTGTTGGTGGAATAATGACGACAGACGATGCCCTTGAAAAACTAAAAGCCGGCGCAAGTCTTGTACAACTCTACACCGGCTTTATATATGAAGGGCCTGAACTTATTAGAAAAATCAACAAAGCAATTTTGAAATAAAAGTTGCAATTACATCTAAAATATGAACCTTGGAATCTTGGGACTTTGAAACTTGTTCTATTTCATTTCTTCCATAATTTTTACTGTTTCTTCCAGATAGGCATCCTTTCCAAGAGATTTTGTCCATTCCTGTGCACCCGCAATTTTAAGACTATCACCACTTATTCTATCTAAATCCTCTTTCAATGAATATGCAGATACAGAGGTTTTTTCTTTAAAGATATTATCAAATTTTTTCGATTCTTCTTTTAATTTTTTCCGGTTTGTCCGGTATTTTTTTAAATTTAAACTATACGAAGTTATTTCCCTTTGCTTCTTCATTCTTTGGGAATTTTCATTAACCAAATTAAAATCACCATTCTCAGCTACCCGTTTTTCACTTTTTTCTTTAAGGTTGTTTATACCAGCAACAGGATTATTCCATTTTATATAATTTGCTGCATCTATTTCATCCCACGGTATAACATCATCATGTTCTCGTTCCCCAATTTCAATACCACCATATATATCAGGCAAAATAATATCAGCCTCAACCCCTTTTAACTGAGTTGCACCACCATTTACTCTATAAAATTTTTGTATAGTCAATTTTAAAGAGCCAAGTGGTTTAACATCATCATAAGAATTATTTATCATTTGATCAAGATCAACAAATTTTTGAACGGTTCCCTTTCCATATGTGATTGGACTTCCCACAATAATTGCCCTATTATAATCCTGCATAGCTGCAGCAAGGATTTCAGAAGCTGAGGCACTTAATGTATTGACCATGACTATTAACTTTCCATCATATTGAACCTTAGGATCCCTGTCCTTTAAAATATAGGGTTTACCATACCTGCCTTTTACCTGTACAACGGGACCTTCTGTAATAAAAAGCCCGGACATTTCTACTACATCCTGTAATGAACCTCCCCCATTATTACGCAAATCGAGAATAATCCCATTTACATTTTCATGTTTTAATTTTTCAATCTCCAGTTTAACATCTTTCGAACAATGCCGTCCATTTCGGTTACTAAAATCCACATAAAACGATGGTAAATAGATATAACCCGTTTTAAAATCAGAACCTTCCTTTTGAAGGATTGCCGATTTAGCGTAAGTTTCTTCAATAACTACAATATCACGAATAATTGGTATAATGACAATTGAGCCATCTGGTTTTTTAATGGTCAACCTTACTTCTGTTCCTTTCTTTCCACGTATAAATTGTACTGCATCATCAAGTCGCATTCCAACAATATTGAGTGGATCCTTCTTACCCTGCGCAACTTTCAAAATAACATCGCCTGCTTTTAACTGCCCTTGTTTCCACGAAGCACTTCCGGGAATAATCCGTGCAACTTTAATATATCCATCATTTTGTTCTTGTAGTGAAGCACCAATACCTTCAAATTTCCCCGAGATACTTATATCAAAATTTGCTTTATCTTTTGGCGGCATAAATGCAGAATGAGGATCATAACTCGCTGTTAATGCATTTAAATAAGCAGATAGACGATCTTTTTCATTTAAACGATGCAGACGACGGAACATTTCTTTATAATCGTTGGCAATTTTGCCTCTTGCTTCTACCTCTAATGCTTCAAAAGTTTCAACTTTTATAGCAGTATCTTTATCAGCAATTGCATTTTCCTGGATGGTCAATAAATTATTCAATTTAGCTAATGTTTGATATTTTAAGAGTTTCCTCCACCGTTCCTTTCTTTCTTTTTCATTTTTTGGAAAATCCAGTTTTTCAGGATCGGTCTCAAACTGTTCTTTTTTATCAAAATTGAATGGTTTTTCAAGTATTTCAGAATAAATTTTTTCAACTTCAAACTGCCTTTTATTAATGATCTCAACAGTTTGATCAAAAAAATCAAAACTCTTATCCCCAATTTGGTCATCAAGTTTATATTTGGATTTTTCAAATATTTCAATATCCGATTTCAGGAAATACCTTTTCCCATAATCCAAACTTTCAATATATTTTTTATACAAGCGCCCTGAAATGAGGTCATCAATTTTATAACCTTCATAATGACCAGCCTCCAGACTTTTGGTTAAAACTTCCAACAAAATTTTTTCTTTCCTGCCACTCTGATAGATAGTAAAAGCAAAAAATGCAATCAAAATCAATGGTAGCGAATATTGTATAACTTTTCTATTCATCTGTTTCTTTTTTATTACCGAATAAAAATTCCCCATTTAAGAAAATAGCTCAATTATTGAAAACTAACTTAGCTTTCAAAATAAAATAACTGAACATAAATTAATTTAGTATTATCTTAGCCCTTTATTTAACGAAGATTAACATTTTTTTTTAATTCTCAAAACGCTATGAAATCGCTAATACAAAACCTTTTCTATAAAGAAGACCAAAGTGCTAATTAATTTGTTGCAAAACAGAGGCCATTTCATCCATTTATTATAGATTAATCATAATTTCAACATGCTTGTTTCATTTAAACCAATCATCAATAAATTAAGTAAAATACTAATACTCGGGACAATGCCAGGCATAAAATCTCTTGAGGAAAATCAATATTATGCACATAAGCAAAATGCATTTTGGCCTATTATTTATAAATTGTTCAATGAAGAAATATCACAAATTTATGATGATAGAAAAAAAATAATTTTAAAAAACCATATTGCTTTATGGGATACATTAAAACTATGTCTTAGAAAAGGAAGCCTTGATTCAAAAATTAAAGAAGAGCAACCAAATGATATTTTTGATTTATTAGAAAATTATACCAATATTCATTCTATAATATTTAATGGTAAAACTGCTGAAAAATTCTACAAAAAATATTACAACCTACAGGAATCAATTTCTTACTATTCATTACCATCAACAAGCCCGGCCAACGCCAGAAAAACATTTAACGAGAAGCTTGTAGATTGGGCAATCATCAATGAACTGTTGAAATATTGAAAGCATATTGGGTGTTTTTGACTTATAAAAGATGATTTTATAAAAGAAAGTACACAAGCCTAAAACTATATTTCTATAATTTTTTTCAAACGCCAATGAATTTATGATAATTATCTGTTTTTAAAACTTTTACATAACAATCACTTATTACCAACTTTTAGATTATTCCATTTTCCCTCAGATCAATGATGCACAATCGTGGGCAGTATTTCCTTTTCAAACTCATTTTTAAAATTAGGAGTAAAAAGTTCTCTAATCAAGTCCTTTTTAATTTCAGCAACAGACCAAAACCGACCATCATCCAATTCCGTTTTATTGATGATTATTTTCTGCTCAGTTTTTGCAAAAAACAAATATACCAATTCTCTTTCCACATCACTTTCCCAAATATATTTCTTTATAAATTGATATTTCGCTTTCGTTATACCAATTTCTTCTCTTACTTCTTTTTCAAGTCCCTCTTCCAGTGTCTCTCCATCAGAAATATGACCTCCCACAGCCGTATCCCATTTGCCGGGTTGGGTAAGTTTATTTTTGGGTCGTTTCTGTAAAAAAATATCGCCCTTTTCGTTAAAAAAATGAACATGCACAACAGGATGCAAAAGGTTTTTATCCTTATGACACAATGAGCGGGGTGCTTTACCAATGACCTTACCATCTTCATCCACTAAGGGTAGCCACTCTTCATTACTAGACACTTTATTTTTTAGTTTATTACGTAATAATTCAACACCAAAATATACACCAAAAATGATATAAAATAAACCACCACTTATAAAAACCCAGGCTTCTTTACTCATAAAATATGCGGAATAAACTACCATAAGTACATGAGCTGAAAACAACCAAAACATAATTTTCAAACTTCGTTTAAATTGTTTTTCCATAACGGCATTCATTTCGACCCCTTTCATATATCTTTTCCCCATTTTCATCATAATATTATTTCCTGAAAAAGCAGAAATACCAATCAATAAACAAAATAGTAGCTCAATTAAGGCAGGCTTTAATTTGAAAAAGATATCATTATCAAGCAATAATGAAATTCCACCAAAAACAACGAGAAACACAGTATCAACAATTACAAACTTCTCAATTCTTTTCTCCCGAACATATATAAATATTAATTCGAGTAATCCAAAACCAAGAGCAAATAGTATCCCGGCTTCTGTTCCTAACCATTCATCAACAATAATAAAAACCAACAAGGGTAAAAAGCCAGGGAGCATTTTTTTTAATAAGTCTGCTTTATTCATTTATTCAAATTATTTGGATGACGAAATTAAAAAGAATTAGCAAGGCATAAAACACATATTGATAAATTTTATACATTTGTTTACAAATATATTATGATACTAAAATTAGAAGAATTTAATGATTGCTAAAGATATTAGAATAGTTTTTATGGGTACACCGGATTTTGCCGTAGCACCTTTAAAAGAACTTATTGATAAAAATTACAATGTGGTAGGTGTTATAACAGCCGCGGACAAACCTGCCGGAAGAGGGAAAAAGCTGCGTGAGTCTGCTGTAAAAATATATGCGAAAGAACAAGGTATTACCATATTACAACCCGAAAAATTAAAAGACCCTGAATTCAATCAGAAATTAAATGACTTAAATCCTGATTTACAAATAGTTGTTGCATTTAGAATGTTACCAGAAATGGTATGGCAACTACCTAATTTGGGTACCTTTAACTTACATGCCTCTCTCCTGCCCCAATACAGGGGAGCTGCTCCAATAAACTGGGCAATTATAAATGGTGATAAAAAAACAGGTTTAAGCACATTTTTAATTGATAAAGAGATAGATACAGGTAAAATTTTGTTACAAGAGGAAATTAATATTGAAATTTCGGATAATGCAGGTAGTCTTCATGATAGAATGATGCAGAAAGGTGCAAAATTGGTTGCTAAAACGGTTAATTTAATTTCTAAAGGAGGAGTCAACCTTAAACAACAAAATGAGCTAACGCCTAATATTTCAGCTCTTAAAGCAGCACCTAAAATATTTAAAAATGACTGTAAGATAAATTGGGGACAAGCAGGTGAAAAAATTTATAATTTCATTAGAGGATTAAGCCCTTACCCTGCAGCCTGGACAGTATTTCAAAGTATGAACAGCGATAAAATCCTATCAGCCAAAATTTTTGAAACGGAATGGATTAAAGAAGAGCATGAATTATTACCTTCGGACGTTGATAGTGATATGAAAACATATTTTCACATAGCTGTTTCAGGTGGTTTCATTGCCATTAAATCTATTCAGTTAGAAGGGAAAAAAAGAATGAATATTACTGATTTTTTACGAGGTTTTAATATTGAAGACTATTTAATCGATCCAAAACCTTCGTGCCTGATATAAATGAATATTGATTAATTAATATTGATTGATAATTTGAAAGTCATTGATTATCAAAAAATAGTCATTGATTGTCATTATGTTGTCATTAAATCTAGCTGCGAATCAAATGACCAATGACAGCGAAGCGAATGACCAATGACTAATTATAGCGAAAAAATTAGCATTAAAAAAAACAGTTAAGTATATACTATTAAGACAATTACCTATTAATAAAGATATGATTAAAAAAGAAATAACAACGATCATTTATGAATATGATTCTGTTCAGGAACTAAGCACTGAAGATCAGCTTTTAGTAAAAAAGGCCAAAGAAATTACAGCAAATTCATATGCACCTTATTCTCATTTTTATGTAGGTGCGGCATTAATATTAGAAAATGGTAAAATTATAACAGGAACCAACCAGGAAAATGCTGCTTATCCATCGGGACTTTGTGCTGAAAGGGTGGCTTTATTTTGGGCAAATTCTGAATATCCGGATGTCCCCGTAAAAACAATTGCCATTTCGGCAAAAACAAATGGTGGTTTTACTACCATACCTGTATCACCATGTGGTGCATGCCGTCAGGTTCTTATGGAAACAGAAATACGTTTTAAAATACCAATAAAAATTATTCTGGCAGGAGAACAAAAAGTAGAAGTAATTGAAAATGCCAGATCTCTTCTACCAATCAATTTTGATGAAGAATTTTTGAAAAAGAAATAGTCACCAGTCTACTGCCTACTGAAGACTGCTTACTGAAAACTGCCTACTGATTTTTCATCTTCACAAATTCATTCCACAAAACATCATCCGGCGGATTAGCAGAAATACTAAGTTTCTCTTTACTTACAGGATGTATAAACTCAATACTTCTGGCATGTAAATGAATTCCACCATTAGGATTTGACCTTGGGAAACCATATTTAAGATCACCTTTTATATGACAACCTATTTTTGCTAATTGTGCCCTGATTTGATGGTGTCTACCAGTATGAAGCTCAATTTCAAGAAGAAAATATCTGTTAGACTTTGCAGCCAACCGATAGCTTAAACTGGCCTCTTTAGTATCCGCTTTTTGTGTATCAAAAGCATAGGATTTATTTTGTTTTGCATTTTTTTTTAGATAATGAACTATGGTTGCCTCATCTTCAGGTGGTTGTTTATCAATAACAGCCCAATAATTTTTTTTAATTTTTTTATTCTTAAATAAATCATTCATTCTGGTCAAAGCCTTACTAGTCCTGGCAAAAATCACAATTCCACTTGTCGGCCTGTCTAAACGGTGAACTAAACCAAGAAAAACATCGCCCGGTTTTTTATATTTTTCTTTAATATAAGACTTTACATCATCAATCAGCGTTTTGTCCCCTGTTTTATCGCCCTGTACAATCTCAGAACAGGCTTTATTGACAATTATAATATGGTTATCTTCGTGGATTATCTGCATAAAATGGACTTTTATCTAATTGGCAATTGTGAGATTGACCAACATTCAATTTACGATTTAATTATTTATCAACTAGTTACCAATAAATTAATTACCAGTTACTAATTTGTTTGCCGCATTGATAATTGAATTCTTTTCCTGGGAATATCCACACTAATTACCTTTACTTTCACATGTTGATTTAGTGAAACCACATCAGAAGGATTACTAACGTACTCATCCTTTAATTCAGAAATATGTACCAAACCATCCTGTTTTACGCCAATATCAACAAAAGCACCAAAATTCGTAATATTGGTCACAATTCCGGGCAGTTCCATTCCATCATACAAATCTTCCATTTTATGTATTCCCTGTGCAAATTCAAAAACAGTAATTTTAGTACGAGGATCTCTTCCAGGTTTTTTTAATTCATCTGATATGTCCTTTAAAGTAAGCATCCCAACATTATCATCAACATAATTTGTTAATTGAATATTTTTTCGTTTATTTTCATCACTGATTAATTCTGAAACAGTGGTTTTAAGATCTTTAGCCATTCGTTCAACCACAAAGTATGATTCTGGATGTACTGCACTATTATCCAGAGGATTTTTAGCATTTGGAATACGTAAAAAACCCGCAGCCTGTTCAAAAGCCTTTGCTCCCATTCTCTTAACTTTTTTTAATTGTTTTCGCGATATAAAAGCACCATTTTCTTTTCTGTGATCAATTATATTTTGAGCCAATTGAGGTCCAAGTCCTGAAACATAGGTCAACAACTGCTTACTTGCTGTATTTAAATCTACACCAATTGAATTTACACAACTTTCAACTACTCCATCCAGACTATTCTGAAGTTTCGTTTGATCAACATCATGTTGATATTGCCCAACTCCAATAGATTTAGGATCAATCTTAACCAGTTCAGCCAAAGGATCCATCAACCTTCGACCAATAGATACTGATCCCCGAACCGTTACATCATATTCAGGAAATTCTTCACGGGCAATTTTTGAAGCAGAATAAATAGATGCACCACTTTCATTAACCACAAAAACCTGAACATCTTTATCAAATTTAACCACTCTTTTAATAAAATTTTCTGTTTCGCGTCCGGCTGTACCATTACCAATAGCCAATGCCTGGATATTATAGGCACTAACAAGATGCCTTATTTTTTTGGCAGCCTGAATCGTTTCGGATTGTGGTGGATGCGGATAAATAGTCTCATTATGAAGTAAATTTCCCAGGGCATCAAGGCAAACAATTTTACATCCACTACGAAAGCCCGGATCAATTGCCAATACCCTTTTTTCACCCAGAGGTGAACTCAAAAGTAATTGTCTCAGATTTTTTGCGAAAACGGTAATTGCCTCTTCATCAGCTTTTTCTTTTATAATATTTCTAAATTCTGTTTCAATTGATGGTTTTAGCAATCTTGCGTATGAATCAGATATAGCCACAGAAAACTGTTTTGAACATGAATTATTAGCCAAAACATATTTACGTTCTAGACGATAAATAGCTTCCTCTTTTGACGGGGAAATATTCAATTTCAATAGACCTTCTTTTTCCCCCCTAAACATTGCCAAAATTCGATGAGATGGGCTTTTTAACGCAGATTCACTCCATTCAAAATAATCTTTATATTTTTGTGCTTCTTCATCCTTCCCTTTTTGAACTACTGATTGGATAACAGACTCATTTTTAAACTGTTTACGAATAATGTTACGAGCCTTAACATCCTCGTTTATTTTTTCAGCAATAATGTCTCTGGCTCCTTGTAGTACCTCTTCAACAGTCTCCAGTTCATCGTTCAAAAAGGTTTCAGCTTTAAGCTCAACATCAATGTTTTCTTCTTTAAAAATAATATCCGCCAAAGGTTCAAGGCCTTTCTCTTTTGCCTTAACCGCACGAGTTTTCCTTTTTTGTTTATAAGGAAGATAAAGGTCTTCCAGTTCATTCATTTCCTGCGTTTTCATGATTTTTCCACGCAGTTCATCGGTTAATTTACCCATTTTTTCAATGGCGTTCAGGATACTTTCCCTACGTTTTTCTATTTCTGTATATTTTTCCTGTAAGGATTTAATATCAGAAATTTGAACTTCGTCAAGATTTCCTGTTCTTTCTTTTCGATATCTGCTAATAAAAGGTATTGTTGCCCCTTGCTCAAATAATTCCAGCGTATTAACAACTTGTTTTTCTGAAAGTTGTAACGCTAGACTAATTTTTTTAAAATATTTATTTTCCATCTTATTAAATTTTCGCACCAAAGATAATAATTTGTAAAAATTATAGAACAAAAAGTAAAATAAACCATGAAAATATCTTATAAAAAATTGAATTTCTTTATTTCAGCAACATTTATTAGAATTTTAATAAGCTTATTTTAATTAATTTTACTTAATTTTACTAAATTGCATGAATTCCTGCCAAGCAGAATAAATAATTAACAAGATGTTGTTTTTGAAGTTTTAAAAGTTTTAACTGAAAGTTTCAGCTGGTATTTTGATTCAAATTTTTCAAGAGACTTGCAACTTTTTCATAAAATTAAACATATTATAAAATCGTATCATTAAATTAATTAAAAGTTATTAATATACGAAAATTTGAAACAGGACAATTTAAATAAAGATAAATCAGAGATAAAAAAAGAAAAATTTGAAGCACTCAAGTATCAAATTGAGGAGCTTCAGAATATGGTTAATGAGCTTCAAAAAAAACAAAAGAATTTAGAAACTTTAGTAGAAGAATCTGGTGAAGCTTTTTTAATAGGAAATAAAAAAGGACAAATCATTACGTGCAATAAAAAAGCAGTTTTATTATTAAAATATAGTAAGGAAAAACTTCTTTTAAAAAAAGTAAGTGATGTATTATCTAATCAACATATCCCGGAAAGCTTTTCACGTAAAAAACCAGATGAACCAAACAATGAATTTTCATCTGAACAAATATTAATTCAAAAAGGCGCAAAAAAGATATTTGTATCCACCCTGACCACTTTATTACCAGATGGCCGGTATCAAATAGTATTAAGAAATATTGATAGCCGGAAAAAAGCTGAATTAGCACTTATTGATAGTGAACGACGATTCCGATTACTAACGGAAAATATACATGACGTTGTTTGGACGACAGATAATAAGCTAAAAACCATATATATAAGCTCTTCAATCCTTAACCTAACAGGATTTGTTCCCGAAGAATACTATCGAAAACCCATTAATGAACTGGTTACCCCAATTTCTTACCGTTTAATTCTGGATACTTTTCGAAAAGAAGTTGAAAAACTTAAAGGAGGCTTTAAAATGGCTAAAAGAAATTTTATACCTCTGGAAATAAAACTTCTACATAAAAGAAATGGAAATGTTTGGGTAGATCTTAAAGTAACAGTTTTACAAAATCAATTTGGCGAAGCTGTGGGTTTTCAAGGGATTATGCATAGCATTGAAGATAAAAAACAATCACTGGAATTACTCACCAAACATAAAAAGAAATATGAATTTGCTCTCAAGTATACACAGTCTGGCGTTTGGGAATTAGATGGGAGCTTATTAAAAATAAAACTAGATAAGAACCTTTTTCACCTTTTGGGATTTGAAAACAATGAATTCAAACCTTTATTAAGTGATTGGATAAAAACAATTTACAAAGATGACAGAATATTTGTTGTTGATATTTTACAGGAAATTCTTGACAAAAAAATCTCGCAGAAAACCTTTGAATACCGTAGAATTCATAAAAACGGATACATTGTTTGGTTTAAAGATTATGCAAAAGCTGTAACTGATGAACAAGGTAATGTTGTTGAAATAATTGGTACCTCAAAGGATATATCCCGTGAAAAACATATTGAAGATAAAAAGTTTAAATATTATGCTGGTCTTCAACTCTTAATTGACAGTGCTATTGAATTTCTACATTTAAAAACGTTTAAAGACATTAGCAATTATATTGGCGAATCGTTGATTAAAATAATTCCAGACAGTATAATTATTCTTGCTTCAATTAATGAAACAGAAAAAACCGCATTGCTAAAAAATGTTTATGGTGCCAATATGCCTAAACTGATGGAAGAATTCAAACAACTTAAATGGAATCCGTTTGATGAAAAGATGGATATTACTGATAATTTCTTAACTAAAACAAAGCAGCGTGTTTTAACGAATTATGAAGGTGGTTTTGAAAAATTTTATGAAGAAATTTCTAAGAGAAAAGTAAATGAAGAAGTAAGAAAACTATTCGACTTCAACAAAGTTTATTTAATAGGGATTGCTGCTGAAGATAACGTTTTTGGGAGTATTGCGATTTTATTAAAAGACAATGTTAAAATAATAAGTCAGGATTTTGTTGAAGCATTTATTT
>Ga0164315_10002658_pt1 | contig 13723 bp, 10 predicted proteins | sample GuaBasSedimGuay6_FD_113737 | JGI IMG/M metagenome (GOLD analysis project Ga0164315, IMG submission 113737) | Subseafloor sediment microbial communities from Guaymas Basin, Gulf of California, Mexico - Guay6, Core 4569-2, 0-3 cm | ecosystem: Environmental > Aquatic > Marine > Hydrothermal vents... | reverse complement strand
TTGTCTAAAAGCTCAAGTCACCTAAAGGTGACTAACATGCAGCCCGTTTTTGCTAAAACGGGCTTATGTAAATGGATTTTTACTTCCAAAAAAGCGCAAATTATAATTGTGAATAGTATTCACTATTTTGTTATAATAACGATGCTAAAAAATAATATGTGGGGGGATGTAGTCACCTTTAGGTGACTTGAGCTTTTAGACAACTGCTTTAGCTGTTGGCTCTCTTGATATTTCTTGATATTTCCGCTTTCTTGCACTAGGGTGTTCACTGTGAGCTTTTTTTGTTCATCTATTTAGCTCAGCTTTCCTTCGTTTCATCTGGGTTTTCTTGCGATTGAAAAAGAAATAAACGCAAAAGGCGCAAAAGACGCTAAAGACGCTATGTGTCAAAACGAAATCGAAGCATCTCTTGCGTCTCTTGCATCTCTTGCGTCTCTTGCGTCTCTTGCGTCTCTTGCGTTATAAATAATATTGACATAAAACCAGCATGATTTAGAACAAGCTTTAGCTCATGAGTAATCTACAAAAACAGGTGATTTTATGGGTTTGGAACGCACATTATTAGAGCGACTGGATCACGCTCAAACTGAAGCTGATCAAAAGTCGTTATTAGAGACTCTTGAAAACAATTTGAAAGAGTTACTGACGACTTGTCAGGAAGAAATTAAGGATTTACCTAAAGGCTATGGCTTGCTACCGCTTAATGATGTCTTTTCCAACTCCGCTGAACCGATTGACGAAATCCGTAAAGCGATTCGAGAAAAGCTAAAAAACCATGAATCTAAGTTGGCAGAAATTCAGGTGAATGTTCTCTCTGTAGATCGATCACCTATGTTTGAAATCAAAGCGAAACTGGCCTCTAGTCGATTTCCTTTACTAGATACGCTCATCTTCAAAGTGTCGTGGGATAAAGAAGGGCACACCGTATTAAAGCCAAGCTATTCCTATAAAGAAAAGGCGAGACGTGAAATGATACACAATTCGATCAAAAAAAATCTGAAAAATCTGTTCAACACCCGCCAGGGTTCTGTTATGATCTTACCGGAGAGTTACGGCTTGCCCGATTTTAATGACATCGCCCAATTTTCTGATCCGACTACAGCAATTTGTCAGGCCGTTCAAGACAATATCACTCAATATGAGCCTAGACTAACAGAACCCATTGAAGTTGAGCAGATTCCAGATGACAATCAGCCGTTAGATTTACAGTTTAAAATCACAGCTCAATTAGTAGTGGGAAAAAATAAACCCACCTCTACAATCTCATTTACAACCGCCACCACTGAATCTGGACATTTTTCATTAGAGGAGTAAAACTCAGTTGACCGCATTTAATAAATACTACGAAAGTGAACGAGCTTTTCTGAATGAACTGGGTGATGAATTTGCCCGTAAAAACAAAGTATTAGCGCCATTTCTAGGTAAACTAGACGACGATCCCGCAGCTAATGATCCCGATGTAGAAAGATTGCTAGAAGGCTTTGCTTTTCTCACCGGGCGTTTGCGAGAAAAACTAGAGGATGAACTGCCTGAATTAACCCATTCGCTCATAGACTTGTTATGGCCACACTATCTTCGGCCTATACCCTCTATGTCCATTCTCCAATTTCAAGCTTTAAATGAACTTGATACTCATGTCAAACAGGATTGCGCGGTAGATTCTGAACCCATCAATGGTACCAAATGCCACTTTAAAACTTGTTATGATGTCGATATTTATCCATTAGAATTAGAGCAGATCACGCTCGCGCCATCGAAGACGGCGCTCACAATACATTTTCTATTTAAGGAAGGTGCCGATTTTAGCAATATTGATTTAAAAACACTGCGTTTGTTTCTTGATGGGCCCAATGCTTATACCTTATATCTTTGGTTATTTCGGCATTTGAAGGACATTCAGATAGGCCATATCGACGATAACGAGACAGAACCGACTGAACCTGCTCATGATACACAACTTGTCAGTCCGGTTGGTTTTGTGGAAGAAGACAAATTATTACCTTATCCCACTAACGCTTTTGCTGGTTACCGATTATTACAAGAGTATTTTTCACTACCAGAGAAGTTTTTATTTGTTGATATTAATGGATTGAATCCGATTAACACAATGAGCAATACAGCAGGATTCAAGCTGATTTTCAACTTTCGTGATCCACTTGAAACAACGGTTGCCTTCAAAAAAGAACATATCCGTCTGCATTGTACCCCGATTGTCAACTTATTTGAACATGATGCCGTACCGATTGCCTTAAATCATCAACAAGTAGAATACCTCATACGCCCTGAAGGTAATCTTGAACAGTATGAAATTTATTCTGTTGACAGCGTGCAGGGGCGGGATAGCAATAGTACAAAATGGCAAAATTATCCTAAATTTGAAGATTTTCATCATGCAGAGGAGGGGCAAGCCCAAACCTATTATCGAACAAAATTACTTTCTAGTGTCGTCAGGGAAAATAGTATTGATACCTATATTGCCTTTGTCACACCTAAAAAGGACAACGTTTTACCCACCACAGAAACAGTCTCTTTAGACTTGATCTGTACTAATCGACAATTACTCCATGAACCGAATAACAAACCAGGTATTATCTGCAAACCGACCCAAGATTCTCCTGACTCGATGAAATTTGAAAATATTACCTCAATCAAACCGTCTGTGCCACCGCCTTTAAAAGGCGGGCTACATTGGCGCATGATTTCTAATATGTCATTGAATTACAAGTCATTATCGGATGTCGATGCCTTGCGGGAAATCGTATTGAGTTATGATTTTGCCGCTCATATCAACGAGAGAAAGACTGAAGAAAGACGTTCATTTCTGGAATGTATTAAAAGAATACAGTCCTCTACCCTAAATGTATTAGTCAAGGGTAGCCCTATTCGAGGCATCAAAACCCACATTGACATGGTAGAAAGCCAATTTCCCAAAGGCGATGGTGAAATGTATTTATTCTGTTGTATCCTCAATGAATTTTTCGCCCTTTATGCCAGTATTAATTCTTTTCATCAACTGGAAGTGAGAGGAGTTGAGCGAGGAGAAACTTATCGCTGGCCACCCATGCAGGGCAAACAATACCTAAACGGAGTAGAAATCTGTGAAGAACAAAGCAGCCGTCATATCTGAATTGATTGAAACTTTACTTCAAGACAGCAAGTTTTACTCTTTTTTTCAATTGGTTTACTTACTCGAATCTTATGGCAGCGATATAGATTTTGTAGGGGGGCAGGAATCGGAGCAAATACCCTTTCGTTTTCGTTCCGCAGCCCATCTGGCTTTTCCAGCATCAGATATTGAATCGCTTGAGCGTGATCCTAATGCAGCGGATCAACTCCTTTTGACTTTGAATTTTATGGGTTTATATGGCCCAGCCTCCCCATTACCCACTTTTTACACAGAAGAAATTCTGACCGCTGAGATAGAACAGGGGCAAAGTCTGCGCCGTGAATTTTTAGATTTATTTCATCACCGTTTATTTTATTTGCTGTATCGTGTTTGGAAAAAATACCGCTACTATATTTTATATGAGCAAGGCGCTAAAGATCCCTTTTCTCAATGGATGTTTTCACTGATTGGTTTAGGGGAACCCCTAAAAAAGCTGCGTGAATCCGGTCATGTCCAATGGGAACGATTGCTGTCTTATGTCGGCCTGTTGAGTATGCGAAGCCGCTCAGCGGCCCTCCTAGAAAATATCCTATCTCATTCTTTTTACGATATTCCGGTGAAAATTGAACAATGTATCGAGCGTTGGGTAACGATTGAAGCGGATCAGCAAAACGGTTTAGGCGAAAAAAATTGTACATTAGGTGATGATTTGACAGTAGGTGAGCGCGTTTTAGATCGAGCCGGAAAATTTCTTATCCAACTAGGGCCACTAGATTTTGATAGACAAAACCGTGATTCCGACGAAAAACAAGCCACATTTCAAGACTTTTTACAGACAGGGCGTTATCACGACACAGTACGTGAATTGGTTAAATTTTTCCTAGTTGATCAATTAGATTTTGATATCAAATTGGTTTTAAAACAATCAGAAATGCCTTATAGTTTACCCGCGCCGAATGCTTCTGAAAAACTGTATCTGAAATTATCAGAAAGCAGTCCTTGTCAATTAGGTTGGTCAACTTGGTTAGGGTATTATGATGAAGGGGATGGTGTCGTCGTTTTTCAGGGCCGTTTGTAGGGGGTAATTCCTTGTGGTTGCCCTTTTGAAAATAGACTTTTAATCGCTTGTGAAATTAAATCTTCTATGAGTCAATCCGATAGGCATATTTTTGAGAAAACAGTTCGCTTTTATGAACAAAAACAGGCCCGACAAGCGAATCGAATGATTGTCATTTCACCAATGGTTGACGATAATGCGCAGCCCTTAGCAAAAAGACTGGGCATAGAAGTTTATTCTTATGTAGAGGATGTTAATTTATAAAAAACACTTGCAAAAAAAGTGGTTTATAAGCGGCGCATTTTATAAAAAAATTGCGAAGGCCTTTTTCGTTCCAAATTTATTTTGCGAAGGCCTTTTTCGTTCCAAATTTATTTTGCGAAGGCCCGATTGAACGCCAAGAATAATGTTAAAATATTAGTGGATACACAAAATGTATCCGCTCTACAGATTAATTATTTCTGATTATAACGGATTTTGGAGACACATTTAAAAGGGCGAACACGTCGGTTCGCCCCTACGTCAAATTAATAATTCATCATTCATCATTCTAAAATTCAGATTATGTTTATTTATAAATCGTTCAATAAATTGTTTATTTTACTTATTTTTCTGTTTTTGGCAGGGTGTCCTAGCCGTCTGCCGACAATTGATTTAGATTGGCCTAATCAACCATGCAAACCACCGCCGTCCAAAATGACCGGTATTGATGCCATGTTCACAAGCGATCCTCAGTTGAATCCTTCTGTGAGGGGCATCGCTTCACCGTTAACGGTTTATCTTTATGAATTGAAGGCACTTGATAGCTTTGAAAAAACAGACTATTTTTCATTGGATGAAAATAGTCATACCGTTTTAGGGGCAGAATTGTTGGCCCAAGACGAACTCAAATTGGAACCGGATCAGGCGCGTCATTATGTGCGTGAATTACAGCCTACCACCCGTTATCTTGGCATTATAGCCGCTTATCAGGATATTGATAATGCCCGTTGGCGTACCCATGTGGACATCGTACCTCATGAAATCACGAAGATTGTGGTACGTTTAGATGCTAAAGCGGTTTCTGCCAAAACAGTGGAAAAAGAAACACTGCCTGATGAACATAAAGAACTTAAAGTCTGTTCTGAAGAAATCATGAAAAATATTAAATGATAACTTCAACGGATTAAACAATGCTTGCGAGAATGGAGAGCAAACTTTAGTTTAGTTTGCGGTAATTAAAGAGCAAACTTTAGTTTGCGGTAATTTACGTTCCAACTTTAGTTTGCAGTAATTTACGTTCCAACTTTAGTTTGCGGTAATTTACGTTCCAACTTTAGTTTGCGGTAATTGGAGTGTAATTTACGTTCCAACTTTAGTTTGCGGTTTATGTATAGGTTATTGGAGTGACTGCAATATTTAGGCACTTAAACTTGTAACATAAACCTGCAAAATAACAGGCACTCCGATCTGCAAACCAAAGTATTTTAACTGTTTTTAGGAGAATAATAAAAAGTATGTCTTGGCACGATAAAGTAATTTGGTCAGAGGGACTTTTCCTTCGGCCCCAACATTTCCAACAACAAACTCGTTATTTTGAACATTTGATCGAGGCCCGTTGTCGGGATATACGCGCCCATGCGTGGGGTATTTTGAAACTTGACTTCAGCCTACAAGAAAAAAAGCTGGTTTTGTCAGAGTGTGTGGCTATATTAAAAGATGGCACGGTGGTGGAAGTTTCAAAAAATGATTCTCAACTGCCTGAAATGGAGATTGACCAAAATGTGAGGAATGAGGTAGTCTTTTTGGCGGTGCCAAGTAGGCATCAAGCGGTGGAGGCATTTGAGGGCGATAAAAATTCAAAGGACGAATTAATACGTTATAGAAGGGAAAAATATGAAGTGAGAGATAACAATGCGGGAACACAAAGTATAGAAAAATTGCCTATAGGTCAGTTATGTGTGCGTCTGATGTTAGAAAGCGACCCACAACGTGACAACTATACTTGTTTAGGCATTGCCCGAATTCAAAAACGAGAAGGGACAATGGTCGCCCTAGATGACAACTTTATTCCGCCTACCTTGGATTGTCATATTGTTGCGGTATTAGCCAACGCCATCAGAGATATATTAATTAAAGTCCAACAAAAAGGGGAAGGTTTAGCCAAATTGGCCTCAGATCAGATGAATAGTATTTCACAGGGCATTGATCTCATTATCTTACGGTTACTTAACCGTTCCGAATCATTACTTTCGCATTTTAATCACAGTGCGACTCGTCTTCATCCGGAAGTCCTTTACCGTGAAATGCTGCAAATGGCGGGAGAATTAGCGACCTTTGCCCATGAGAATAAACGCCCGCTCCCATTTCCGGCCTACGATCACGATAAATTACAGGCCACATTTCAGCCGCTAATAGAAGATATTCTCACCTCTTTAGATAACATAGAAACGGATAAGTATGCTGTTCAGATACCGCTGCAGATTGAAGATGGGATTCATCTTGCGCTGATAAAAGATATGCCAACTCGTATTAATTTGCCCAACCTTTTAGAAGGGTGCCGTTTTATACTTGCCGTTAAAGTAAAGGTATCAGCCTTTAAATTGCGCGACGAGTTTCCTAAAGTGATTAAAATTGGCGCATTCGATAGCACTCGTAACGCAAAAAGTCAGATCATAGTCTTGGTGAATAAAGCCTTACCCGGCGTGCGAGTCGAGCCGATAGAACCGCCTGAACAACTTAAACGTCATGCCGATTTTCTCTATTTTGAACTAGAACGCGGCAGTGAATACTGGAGCGAATTGTCAGAATATGAGGGTATTGCTATTCATGTAGGGGGTCTGTTTAAAGATGCCGAACTGGAATTGTGGGCAATTAAGGGGACAAAATTATTTTAAATAGGGGCAATCTTTTGTGGTTGCACTGAAATTTGTGATGATGTAGGGGCAATCCTTTCTGGTTGCCCTGAAATTTCTGATGATGTAGGGGCAATCCCTTGTGGTTGCTCTGAAATTTATGAACATCTATACAAGGGTACTATTAATGAGTCTATCTGACGATGACACCATAATCCAATCGAGCCCTCCATTTTCTAATGATGAGACTATAATCCAAAAACAGATGTCTCAAAACGTTAGCAGTAGTCCACAAGTCGGATTGAACCCGCTTGTTGAAACGGCAACGAAACTACTGTCATTAGGCGCTCAAATTCAACATCTTCCTCATCATGGTGATGTGGAAAAATTACGCGAGAAGATTGCCCAAGAAATTGAATCTTTTGACTATGAGATTAGAAAATTTTGGCAGGATAGAACGTCTATAAACTATCCCAGTTATGTGTTATGCACTTTTATTGATGAAATGGTTTTAGGCACGCATTGGGGATTTAATAGTGATTGGCCTAAACACACTTTGCAAGTTCAATATCATCAAAAAGCGTCCGGGGGACAAGATTTTTTCGATGAGGTTTTGCACGATGCCAAACAAAATCCAGGGCGTTCTTCAAATATAGAACTGTTGGAATTGCTTTATATTTGTCTCACTTTAGGGTTTAAGGGCAAGTACAACTATCATCCCCATGAATTGAACGAAATTCGCCAAGATATATTTGAGCAAATTCGTAGGCAAAAAGGTGAACCTCAGTCTGCATTATCGCCTCAATTACAGCGTATCACTCAAGGTGATTCAGTTAAAGCGGGTTTTCCAACTTGGGGAATGCTCCCCATTACGCTTTGTTTGTTATTGGTGACGTATATGGGGTTTAGTAAAAATATTGGTGACATCAGTTATGAGATGAAGGGTTATTTGAATAGTGTCAAGCCAATACCAGAAATTCTGGGTTATGTTCCACAGCTACCCTCCTGTCTTTTTAAATCGAATGAGCTGATTCTGGTAACCCAGTTTGCCATGAATCAATCCAAACTGAGTAAGAATGACAAAAAACTTCTTGACGAGTTTATTGTGACGGTTCAAGCAAACCCTGAATTTCGTATTGGTGTTGATGTGATTGGTCGCGCTTCTAAAATCGGTAGTAAAGCACACAACAAAAGCCTTTCAAAAAAGCGGGCTGACAGTGTGGGCGCTTATCTTTTGGATAAAAAACGCTCTAATCTCAGTATCATCTCAGTCGAGGGTATTGGTACGGATAATCCATTAGGTAGCCCAGCGGATAAGAATTACCATCAACGTAATCAGTCTGTCCAGATTAAAGTGAGTCATCAAAAATTACCTGGCAATAAAATTTGTCAAGATTAACGTTAACGAGAATCGTCAACCGAGAATATCAAAATGCGTTCCTTTTTCAAAAAACATTGGGGTAGCCTACTGGCGCTTATCGCCCTGTCTTTATTGGTTTGGTTTGGCCAATACTATATAGGCTTTTTAGAAAGCCTAGCCAACCGTTTGTTTATTATTTTTATCTTGGGATTATTCTGGATACTGTACTATTTCTGGACGGAACTCAAGGCCAAGAAAGAAAACGATGACATCATCGATGCATTGGAGAACAATGCTAAAGAAGAGATTGACTATTTGACAAGTCGTTTTCAACAAGTCTTGGACACGCTTAAACAAACCGTTCAGAGAAAACGGTTTGGCAAAAATTATCTTTATGAAAAACCGTGGTATATCATCATTGGCCCACCGGGCTGTGGTAAAACGACGCTGTTAACCAATTCCAGTTTAAATTTTCATTTTAAGGAACTGGGCTTTGACATAGAAACCAGTGGCAAAGGCGAGACGCGCAATTGTGACTGGACTTTTACTGATGAAGCCGTGTTGCTTGATACGGCCGGTCGTTATTTTAGCCAAGACAATGAGAAAAAGGTAGATAAGTTGGCTTGGGAAGGTTTGTTAGATTTATTGAAAAAACACCGTCAGCGTCGGCCCATTAACGGCGTCATTGTGGCCTTTGATATCAACCAATTAATGACTGAATATGATACAGAACGAAAGGATCATGTCAACCGGATGAAGTTGCGCTTCAAGGAGTTAGAAGAACATCTGAGTGTGCGTTTACCCGTCTATTGTGTTTTCACGAAATGCGATCTCATTGCCGGTTTTCGTGACTGTTTTGATCGTTTCAGTCCGCAAGATATGGGGCAAATATGGGGTTTCACTTTTCCAGAACGGACAGAGAAAACATCGGAAGGGGTGATTGGATTATTTAGTCGAGAATTTGATAAGCTCATTGAACGTTTGAACGTTCAACTACTTGGGCGACTGCAAGCAGAAAAAGGCAGTGTGGAACGACGGGAGAAGATATTTAATTTTCCGCAGCAGATGGCCTCTCTCAAGGAACCGCTGAATAAATTTCTAACCCCCATTTTCACACCGAGTCCGTTTGCCAAAATTGAACCCTTTATTTTACGAGGCGTTTTTTTTACCAGTGGTACTCAAGAAGGTTCGCCCCTAGATGTTTTTATTGGGGGTTTAAAACGCAGCTTTAATATTATAGATGAAGGCCCGATTGCCCTAGAAGAGAACACAGGCCGTAGCTATTTTATCAATGATTTACTCAAGCAACTGATTTTTAAGGAACAAAATTTAGTTGGGTTTGATATCCGACTTGAAAGAAGACGCAAATTGATCTTTTCTGGGGCACTGATAACGGCGTTCTGTGTTCTGATTTTGTTCGGTGTGGCGTGGACAACCAGCTACTACGAAAATAAGGCCAAAATTCTCGTTGAGCCAGACACGCAAGTTGAAACAAGGCCTCATCAAGCTGATGAACAAATCGTCAGAGACGATCTCGATGCCTATGTCAATAATGATGCCATTGAGCCTTTTAAGGAAAAACTGCAATACAGATCGGATGGCAAAACAATCGTGATTGATGCGAAAGTACCGATAACAGAAGAAATTGATTTTGCGGCCATCTTACCCGCTTTAAACCATCTGTGGAATGCCACCCGGGTTTATGCCGCTTACGAAGAAAAAGGTGAGCCAGTGCCTTGGTCAATGTATTGGGGATTGTATCAAGGAGAATCTTTACACCCCTATACACAGCAAGCTTATCATCAGATGTTGGATAACGTCTTTCTGAGACAGATTATGGCTTATCTTCACACTCAGTTAGCCGCACAAAATGAGGAAACAAACGACAACAAAACCCTGAAAAATTTTGACCGGTTATACCAACTGCTCAAAATGTATTTGGTGCTACGAGAAGAAAATCTCTCGCATTTGACTGACAATAAGGGGGCCATCAAAACACAATTAATGGCTGAAATGACGGCAGCCTGGAAAGCCGATAAACCCCGTATTAAGTCACAAGACGAGCCATTGTTACGGGATCACCTAGACAGACTGTTAACGCGTTTAACAGAGGCAAAAGAGGTGAATGCCATTAAACCAGAAGATATGGGAGAAGCGGGGGAACAATTAATTGATAACGCTCGGATCACCTTGAGAAAACGAGACTTGGCGACTCAATTGTACAGCGAATTAAGCAACCTGATGAAAACCAGTCTCACACCGTTAAACTTGGAAAGTGAACTGGGCCCCGTGTATGGCGTTTTTGCCCGTCGCACGGGCACCGATTTCAAGGCCAGTGTGCCGCTGTTCTACACCCAAAAAGGCTATTGTGACTATTTTGAGACTGAAAGCACGAACATAATAGAAAACCGTGCTACCGAAAATTGGGTTTTAAAAACGGCCTCTAATCAAGTCGAGGCTGTACAAGACAAGGTGGGGTTGAGTGAAAAAGCGCAATTTAAACAACTCCAAACCGATATGCAGAAACTCTATTTTGAGGATTATATTGAACTGTGGAACCGCTTTCTGAGGGATTTAAAAATCACGCGCTTAAACAATAAGGATGATGCGGTAGCGATGTTGTCCAATGTCGTCGCACCTCAATCCCCCTTACGCCTGTTACTTGAAGTGGTTGCCAAAAACACAACGCTAAAATGTGGCTCAGCAGCAGGAAAGGCATCTCAAGATGCCGGAGGACTAAAAAAGGGACTTGATGCGGCCGCTAACATCACGGGTAGTAATAAACTCAGAAAAGGAGCCCACATCACTGGACAAGTACAAAGATTAGCGCCTGGTGGAGAAAAAGAGGATCCTGCCAGCAAGGTAACCAGAGAATTTAACGACTTAAATAAGCTGGTTGAAGGCCAAGAAAATACGGCCTTAGAGTCGTTAATGAAGCCCTTCCGGGCATTACGGGATTTACTGGCTTTAAGTGACATCACTTATGATGAAATGAAACGCTTTAGAAATATCAAAGCGAGTTTGGAAGGTAGAATTGCCAATTTACCCGAGCCGGTTAAAAGCTGGATGAGAGACATTATTGACGAAAGCAAGCGATTAGTGAATCACGCTCATCAGGTTTGGTTTCAAGAACAAGAAAAAATCAAACGTGCCAAGCTGAAAAAAGAAAAAGCAGAACTGCTTGCCAAGCAAGAAGACGATGCCAAAAACCAGCGTACCCAACAAAAGGAAGCGCGGGATGAACTGAGTACCGCATGGAAAGATGAGGTTTACGCCCTTTATGAGGGAACCATCCATGATCTTTATCCCTTAGGCCCTAAAAAAAAAGGCGAAATCACGCTAGCTGATTTCACCGTTTTTTTTAAACCGGGGGGGCCCATGGAAAGCCATTTTAAGGAGGCAGAAAATCAGCTTGACCAACAAGAAAAGGCGGTAAAAAACATGCGTGAGCAGCAAGAAAAAGAACGGAAAGCACTTGATCCCCACTGGAAAATGAATCATTTAATCTCACACAACGGTCAACTGTCTCCTCAAGTGCTTGATTCCGTTAAAAAATCCAAAATCATCCGACGTTTTTTTTCCCGTCCTAATGGTGACTTGTCAGTGGGTTTTAAGTTGCGAGCGTATGATGCCGATCCGATGGTAGACACCGTCGCCTTAAATTTTTACGGAGACAAATACTTACATACCTTTGGGAAACCGCCAAAATGGAAAAAATTGGCATGGCCTGATGAGAACGGTAATCCTCAAGTGAGAGTCGAATTTAAATATAAAGATGGCAGTGAAAATACCCAAACTTATGAAGGCGATTGGGCCTGGTTTAAATTATTAGACGAATCCGAACTCATCGGCACCGAAAATCAATTTCAACTCACCATAACACTTGGAGGCGCAAGCGTCATTTATAAACTGAAACCCAATAGCAGAATCAATCCCTTTAACCTGATGAAAAGCCGAGAGTTAGAATCATTTCATCTCAGTTCTCGTTTATTTGAATAATGAAAAAATTGTTACTACTCTCAGGCTTTTACGGTAAAATCCCCAGTCGGGGAGACTTTATCAAACGAGGCCTAACCATGAAGTTCATAGAACCGTGGTGTAAATGGATACAACACAGTTTTTTTCATAGTCGTGAACAACTGAACGACACATGGAAAGAGCATTATTTGAACAGTCCGATCTGGCATTTCGTCTTCTCTGATCCTCTCTCTGATAACTTATGGTTAGGCTTGATGATGCCCAGTACAGATCAAATTGGGCGGTATTTTCCATTAATGATTGCCGTACCGTTGCCCAAACAAACCCCTATCAGTGCCTTAGGCGACAGTGCTGTATTAAATTGCTTGATTCAAGCAGAGCAATTAGCCTTATCAACCCGCGAACCCTCTTTAACTTTAAATTTAGATGATTTTAATAGACAGATTATTAAGTTGAGCCTCTCTCTGTATTATTTATGGGAGCGTTACCATAACCCCTTTTTCCGTTTGAAATCTTTTTTAGCCAAACCCTTTTCTAATCATGGCGAAATGACAAAACAAAATGCTTGGCAAATACCCCTGTCTAAGACAGAAGATTTACCCGAATACTATCAAAATGCCGAAAAATATTTACAAGAAAGCCAATGGGAAACGTATAGTCTGTGGTGGACAATCAATAGTTCATCCTTTCCCAATCGTTTTTTGGGTTGCAAAGGATTTCCCCCAGTTGACAAATTTGCAGCCTTATTAGATGGGCAATGGGAACGGTGGGGGTGGGAATGACCTAGTTTGGAGTAGTACAAATTTTGCTTTAGGTGCTTTCTTGGGAAAAACCTATCAAAAAATGCGATATAACGCAAGAGAGGCAAAAAATTCGTTTTTTCTTGACAGACGTTCTAGTGCAAGAAAGCGGAAATATTCAGCCCAGCCACGACATCTTTAGCGTCTTTAACATTTATTTCCAGATCCACCTATCAGTTTTGCGTGATGCTTTCAACACAGAAAACACAGAGTACCACAGAGTGCCACAGAGAATAAGTCATTCACGCTTTCTTAGCGTCGTTTCGCGCAACTTTTGCGTGAATTTGATTTTTAATGATATACTTAGCCGGAAAATTTATCAAGAAGCCGAGGCGCGATGGGAAGGCGAGGCACGTCTGCAAATATCGAAGCGTGACGGGAAGACGAAACACGGGCAAGCAGCGCAACGGGAAACCGAGGCATGGATGCAAGCGTTAGAAAAGCAGGAATTAGAAGAAAAAATAGGCCAGGGTGAGCGTTGCTCACCCGACTACAATTATGGTTAAGGAGGTTACTATGAGCCTTGATGCACAAACCTTAAATCCATTGTTACACGGTTTGCTGTTTGAAAAGACGGATAACACATTG
>Ga0164315_10002656_pt1 | contig 13729 bp, 11 predicted proteins | sample GuaBasSedimGuay6_FD_113737 | JGI IMG/M metagenome (GOLD analysis project Ga0164315, IMG submission 113737) | Subseafloor sediment microbial communities from Guaymas Basin, Gulf of California, Mexico - Guay6, Core 4569-2, 0-3 cm | ecosystem: Environmental > Aquatic > Marine > Hydrothermal vents... | reverse complement strand
GACATATTGTTTAATGAATCATTTCCTCTGGCTCCATTACTGGACAACTTTTTAAGATTTGGGCAGTTGGCTCTCGGGGTTCCTGTACAGATTGAATTTGCAGTGACTCTGGAAAACAAAACTATTAGTCTTTTGCAAATTCGTCCTTTGGTCAGGCTTGCAGCGAAAGTTGAAATTACCGATGATGAGCAGGATGTTAGAAACAGGTTTCTTATTTCTGATGAGGTTATGGGAAATGGTATTATAGAAGGTGTTTCAGATATTATCTATGTTGACCCTGAAAAGTTTGATAATCTTAAAACACTTGAGATGAAGGAAGTTATTTCCCAAATTAACAATCTTTGTCGTCAGGAAAAGCGAAAGTTTTTACTTATCGGTCCCGGTCGATGGGGCACAAGAGATAAGTTTCTCGGAATTCCCGTTGCCTGGCATGATATTTCTATGGTTTCGGCAATTGTTGAACTCCGAATTCCAGGCTTTCCTGCTGAATCTTCTCAGGGCAGTCATTTTTTTCATAATCTTGTTGCAATGAATTTAGGGTATTTTGCTATTGATATTGCCAAACAACCGGAAAATATCGATTTAGACTGGATTAAAAAGCTCGACCTCATATCATCAGATGGAGCTGTGAGTCATTATCGCTGTAAGAACTCTATAACTATCAAGATGGATGGCACAAGTCAGCTTGCTGTTATAAGCAGGTAAAAACATACTAAAACAGGCATAAACAGGTAATTGTTCTAGCTTCTGGTTCTTGAAACATAGAGAATTAGTTTGAATATTTTGATTGTTGGTAATTTGCTATGACTGAGAAAAACCCCTTACTCATAAATAAGAGTAAGGGGTTTATTGATGAAGATTCTTTATCTATACGAAGCCCTGTTCAATCATTGAGTCTGCAACTTTTACAAAACCTGCGATGTTTGCTCCTGCAACGTAGTTTCCAGTGAAACCATAGCGTTTGGAAGCTTCAATACAGTTATTGTGAATGTTGACCATGATTTCGTGAAGTTTTGTATCTACTTCTTTTGCAGTCCATTTTATTCTCATGCTGTTTTGTGACATTTCAAGACCTGAACATGCAACTCCACCAGCGTTAGCTGCTTTACCGGGTGCAAAGAGGATTCCTGCAGCAATGAACATTTTTGTAGCATCAAGTGTTGTAGGCATATTCGCACCTTCTGTAACACAGATACAACCGTTATCGATGAGCATTTTAGCGTCTTCTGATCGTAGTTCATTTTCACAAGCACAAGGCATGGCAACGTCTACTTTAACTTCCCACGGGCGTTTTCCACTGTGGAATTCAACACCGAATTCATTTGCATAATCTTCAACACGGTCATTGCCACTAGCTCTCATTTCAAGCATATAGTCAATTTTGTCATCTTTAATTCCATCGGGATCATAGATGTATCCGTCAGGGCCTGAAAGAGTTACAACTTTTCCACCAAGTTCATTAACTTTTTGGGCTGCACCCCAGGCTACGTTTCCAAAACCTGAAAGAGCAACACGTTTTCCGTCGAAACTTTCATTTTTTGTTGCCAGCATTTCTTTTGCAAAATAAACAGCACCAAAACCTGTAGCTTCCGGACGAATGAGGCTGCCTCCCCAGTTTTGACCTTTTCCTGTAAGAATGCTTTCAAAACTGTTACTGATTCGTTTGTACTGGCCGTAAAGGTATCCAATTTCTCTTCCACCAACACCAATGTCACCGGCAGGAACGTCTGTATCCGGACCAATGTGACGATAGAGCTCAGTCATGAAGCTTTGGCAAAAACGCATTACTTCCAGCTTGGATTTTCCACGAAGATCAAAGTCTGATCCGCCTTTTCCTCCGCCCATAGGAAGACCTGTGAGACTGTTTTTAAATACCTGTTCGAATCCAAGAAATTTGAGAACGGATAAGGTTACAGTAGAGTGAAATCTGAGGCCACCTTTATATGGGCCTATTGCACTGTTGAATTGCACTCTGTACCCACGATTTATTTGAAGTTCACCTTTATCATCATGCCATGGAACACGGAACATGATTACGCGCTCAGGCTCAGTCATTCTTTCTAAAATTCGTTCTTTTTTATATTTTGGGACTTGTTTTATTACCGGCGCAACAGTTTCCATAACTTCTGTTACAGCCTGAATAAATTCTTTTTCCCATGGATAACGTTTCTTGATGTTTTCTACGATGCCTGATACGTAATTTTCCATTACACATCTCCTTCTGTTCTGTTTAGAAGCCTGTCTTATGATGAGGCAGACTCCTGGAAGGTCGTTTTTCTCCGACTTCCTGTTTACTGTAAGACAACAATGCGGTTTAAGAAACTAAATTTACGCCAACAGTTTAGTGCTTTTTCTGGGTTTTGCAACAAGAAGTTCCTCTCTTTTAGTATTATTTTTAAAGCAGTATTTATTACCATTTTATTTGCGGTGATTATTAATGTTATTTGCGGTGATTATTAATGTTGTTTGAGGTTTAGAGTAACATTTATAGTTTGTTCCACGTATCAACCTATGGTTGAGAAAAATTATTATGAATGTATCGTTGAATTATTATTAATGTATTGTTGAATTATTATAAATGTATCGTTGAATTGTTGTAAATAAATAGTTAAGAGGTTTTTATGAGGTATGGTTCTATAAGACTTATGATTGTCATTTTTTTCTTTGCTTTTTCTGTTTTGGCTCCTATGCCACTTGCCGCAGCAGATAATCTTTATCATCAGGCTCAGAACAATGTTCAAAGACAGGCTCAAATGACGGATGATGACTCTCGTTTTCAAAATCAATTTCGTTCATTTAAAGAATTTTGGAAAAATGATTGGCAGCAGACTAAGAATGATTTTATATCCATTAAACTAAAGCTTTATAAGCTCAGAAAAGATCTGTTTAACAGGAATCGTTCGTCGTGGGCAAAAACTTTGGATAAGTTAAAAGGAAACCTCCTTACAAAGGCCAGCGATACAATTGATGAAATTGGTCCCCGCAATTTTCATAGAATGGTATTTGAGGTTTCAGGTCAAAAGCTTCTTCAGCTTAATGCAGATATTGATTCTCCGGTAAGTGATCAGGTTCTTGCAGCGAAGATGATGAAAGAAATTTCCACTACCTTTGATGCTGTTGCTTCAGATTTATCTAAAGCTGGTCCCGAAGAACTTGATCAGGTTCTCGAACAGACAGAAGCAATTGTTGATCGTCTGAAAAAAGGTGATTCACAGGAAGATATTTCAATAGCTCTGCAAAATGAAGTAAATATGGCTGAACACGGAAACGGGCATTCTCAGGGAAAAACAAAAAGATTTTTCAAAGCTGCATACAGAGTATTTATGGCTTTGTTTATGACAGCCTCAGTTGGCGCAATAAGTCTTGTGTCTTTAGGTTTTTTGTCAGCAGCCGTTGCCGGTGGTTCAATATTGTTTGCTGCCCTTGGAACTGCTGCTACAATCGCCTGTATTATAGGGGTTGTGAAGTATATGAAAGAAGGTATTGCTGCAATTAAGGGGAAGCCTTCTCTTACTTATTCTCTAAGCACTAAAGGTATTGGAACAGGAAAGCTTCTTGTTCCAATGAATTTTGAGTTTAATGTTCCTATGAATTTTCAGTTTAATATGAAAGGGGCATACTAATGAATAATTTGTTTGAGGATATTGATTTGTCAGTAAAGAAGAATTATCAGCTGGTAAACAAGGTTGTGGTTTTATTTTGCCTGGTAACCTTTCTCGTCTTACCTCCTTTCGTATCTGCTGATGATTTGTTTTCTGGTTTGAATATGACTAATGACCTTTCAATAAATGGTGATAGTCAGTCTGGTGATTCGGCCAATCAAATTGTTGCTAAACTTGCAGGATATGAAATTACCGGTGAAGGGAAAGTGGTCAGTCATAATTATTTTGAAAGAGATCTCGATGCTCCTCCATTTTTTAACTTTCTTTCTGAAGAAACGAATACAATAACCGGTTTCAGTATGGTAAATGGTGGAACTTGCTATGGTATTTCCATGGTTGCCATTCGTTATTTTCAGTGGTTTATTCTTCCTTCACTTCTTGATGATGAGGCTCTTGAAGAAGTTCGTGGCAAAAAATTATTTGGCTTTGGGAAACCTAAATCTAAACGACCTCTTCCGGCATATGCAAAACGAATTGGAAAAGACTTTGATCTTCCTTCGTGGATGTTTGAGTGGCCTGAAGGTTCTCAGGCACAAAGGACAAAAAGAATTGCACCATACAGGTTTCGTGCATTCTTAAATAAGAATAAAACTCTCGCAAAAAAGATTGAGAAAGCTCTCAAAAGTGATGAAGTGAACAGTCAGTCAAAAAGATTAAATTCAGATGTTGCCAAAGAACATGCAATACGAATGTTTGATAATCAAAAAGGTTTAATGCGCAAAGGCGCACAACTTTATGAAATGATAAGCAGAAAAACACATGATTATGGTAATTCTGACAGCAAGGTTTTTAAGGCTGTTTTCGGTAGATGTGCTTTTGATACGATAAAGAAAAATATCGACAATGATAAACTAGGTTGCAGTGAAATAGGTTTTTGGGGCTCAAAACTTAAGCCTATGTGGGGCCACAGTGTTGTAGCATTCAAAATTACAGAGTTTGAGGCAGAAAATAGTAAGACCTCAGAAAAAGTTAAGGCTTTCAAGGTTCATATTTATGATAATAATGATCCATTTAACACTTCTGATAATGTTTTCTGGTATTTTAACGATGTTCAAAAATTTGCCCCCGCAGAACAGTATGCTGATTTCTATGACGGAGACTCTCCTCTTAAACCAAAAGGTAAAGAGTTTTTAAATGCTATTCAAATGGGCCCAAGTACAGAAACTTTCTCATTAAATTTTGAATCTAATTTGATGAACAGGTTTTCTCATGTATTTGAGAAGGTTGAAGTTAAAAACTGAAACTGACCGTACTTTTTCAACGATAGGAACATTTATAATCAATCTCCAGGAGTTCATCAGGGGAAGAGATTTCAGGAATGTTTATGCTCCGACAAAGACAGTTTTCTTTGTTGGTTTTGGTGCTTTTACTACCATGAATTGCAATGGTGCATCACTGTCATTATACCAGCAATGGAGTATGTCTTTCGGGCTTTCAATAAGTGTATCTTTCGTCACTTCTAGTTTTTCGTCGCCTACTTCTACAGTTCCTTTTCCTTCTAGCACATAAAATGCTACATCAACAGGAGTAATATGGCGTTTTAATGCTTGCCCTGGATTTAACGTGATTATAGTAATCATTGCATCATTTGTGCTGTACAGGTTTCGAGCATCTACACCATGAGCATTTTTCATTATTTCAACTTCAGATAGTTTTTTTGTAATCATTGGAGACTCCTTTTTTTTTGAGATTTTAAAAGCATAAGATGAGATTTTAAAATCACAATATATTGTAGTAAAGGCTAATATTAAATAGTGAACGTTGTGTTAAATTAACAATCTAACTATACTTAAATTAACAATCTAACTATACTATAATTATTATATATGATCCAGAGAACTCAATCATCCCATGTGATTCAGAGAACTTAATGGCATTAATTTGTAGCAACCAAAGAATTATATTTAAATTTCATTGATAGCCGTAGAAGCGAAATTTCTATAAGTGACACAAGGAGGCAAATAGATGAATCCTATCACTCACTTTCTTATTAGTGCAAATGTGTCACAGTATTGTGATTTGGATCAAAGAGATGCAATTTTGGTGACAACAGGTGGAATTATTTGTGATCTTGACGGGCTTGGGGCTGTTGGGGACTTTTTTTTTAATAACCAGGCGCTTATCACCGGTTCAGGATTGTATGCAAGATATCACCATATACTCTGTCACAATATTGCTTTTTGTTTAGTTTGCACTTTCTTTGTATATCTTTTTTCTAAAAGAAAATTTCTCACATCAGCTCTCTTTGCTCTGACCTTTCATCTTCATTTGCTTTGTGATATTTTAGGTTCAGGAGGAGGAGACGGCTATCGTTGGCCTATTCCCTATCTCTATCCATTTTCTATGACACCACAGCTTGAATGGGCCGGGCAATGGGAGCTTGCATCGTGGCAAAACTCTGTAATAACTCTTGTTTTTATTGTTACCACTTTGATGTTTGCTCAAAGAAAAGGGAGCTCACCTTTAGGGTGGATATCTAAAAAAGCAGACAAAGCACTGATAGATACATTGAGAAAGAGATTTCCATTGGCTGATGACAAGTAGGTTTTAGTTAACTCTGCTTGTTGCAGCTTAAACCCGTAAGCCCCATTCTGTAAGAGTCTTAATATTTATCATAGCAGTTTCTTTATCTTTTGGTTCCATTACAGGAAAGAAGGAATATCCTTCTTTTATAAGGTTCTTCAGATCCTTTTCCGGATCCCATCCATTTCCTTTGGAAAGAGGTAGATGAGCATCATAATCTTTGTAATTATTGTGAAGATGAATTTCGCAAAGGTGAGGTTTTACAGCTTTAAACCATTCAGGGGCAGATACTTCAGAGATAACTGCGGCATGTCCTGGATCGATGCAGATACCTGTGTCATCCCAAAGTTCTGCTCTTATTTTCAAGAGCATCTCAGGGGTTGATTCACGTACATTTTCAATAAGAGGTCTTACACCTAAACTTGCATAATATTCTGTAACCTTTGCAAGACCTTTAACTTTTTTGGAAAGCCATTGATCTATAGTTTCACCGGTACGGGGATCAAAATTTGTATGAATTACAGCAGAGTCAGCTTTTAATGTTGATGATAGTTCAGCTGAACCCATAAGAACTTCCTCAGTTCTTTTTTGCATTTCACTATCCACATTATCCCAGAACATACTGATAAATGGTGCATGAACCGTACACCCACCGCAGCCTTTACAAATTTCATTAATTTCTTCTATCAGGTTATCATCTCGATTTAAAACACTGTCAGATGTAAGAAGAACTTCCGGTCTTAAATTGAACTTTAAAAACACAGGAGCATATTCAACTGCTGATTCAAAGGGAAGGGTACATCCTAATTTTAGCAGAGGTTGTTCTTGAAGTGGTGGCATTGGTATGTTTGTCATAATAGTGCGAATCTCCTGTTTGTGTGAATATTCTATTTCTTTGAAATTTTCCTGTTTCTGTCCAACGGTTAGTCTTGAGATAAATCTCTGGCATCATCAATGAGCATGTTCGGTATGTCATCAATAACAGCATATGACAGTTTACACTTCTTGCAGTGAAGTTCTTCCGGCTCTTTTTTGTTTCCAGGTTTTTTATAGGATAGATCACCTTTGCACTTTGGACATACAAGAATGTCTTTTAATCTTTGATCAATCATAGTGGTAAGCTCCTTTGTTGTCAGTTTATTCTGACTTAACTCTTTGTGTTGTTTTATTGATACAACGAACAATACAACATTAATGGAAGAAAAAAAATAATATTCAATAGCAGGATAAAACTTAAGAGCATTATATTGCAATACCCTCCTCTAATCTGTTAAACTGGTACAGGAGAGTCAGATCTTCTCTGTTTTTTTGTTGCGCAGTTTTTTTTAGATAAGTCAGGAAATCAAGCTTTATGAAATTTGATATTATTCCTCTCGTTCTTGCAGCCGGTAAAGGTGTTCGAATGAAGAGCAAATACCCCAAGGTTGTACATCATGTCTGTGGAATATCTATGATTGAACGGGTTCTTTCAAGTGTTAGTTCTGTATGTAGTGAACCTCCTGTGGTTATTATTGGTTCTGGCGCAGATTATGTAACAGAAGAAATTATCTCCTATAAGCCACGGCTTGTATATCAGAAAGAACAACTGGGAACAGGTCATGCAGTTATGCAGGCTCGAAAAGAACTTGCAGAATCAGGGAAACCTGTAATTATCCTCTGTGGTGATACTCCTTTATTAAAGGCATCAACACTTTCTACTCTTATTAAAGATCACATTGCATCAGAGGCTGTGGCAACAGTAGTTTCTGCTGAAGTTGATGAACCTGCAGGTTACGGGCGAATAATAAGATCCCAGCATAGTGGTGCATTTATGTCTATTCTTGAGCATCGAGATTGCCAGGAACAGGATTTACTGGTCAATGAAATTAATGCCGGTCTCTATGTTGTAAACAGTGAATTGCTTTTTCAGACTCTGGATCGTGTAGGCAGCAAAAATGATCAAGGTGAATTCTACTTAACAGATGTTTTTGGCATTTTAGCTGCTGATGGCTTAACTGTTAATGCCTGGGTACTTCCTGATCCTTTAGAAGTATTAGGTGTAAACAGCAGGCAACAGCTATCTGAGGCGAGTGCAATTATCAATCAGCGAAACTGTGAAAGATTACAGACTGAAGGCGTTACTTTTGTAGATATTAATAGTGTGTGGGTAGAAGATGAAGTAAAAATAGGAATGGACACAACCATTGATCCTTTCGTTCATCTTCATTCTGGAACAGTGATAGGCGAAGATTGTCACATCGGTACCGGTTCGGTCATTAAGGATTGTACTATTGGTAACAATGTTTCCATTAAACCTTATACTGTAGCTGAAGGTGCTGTAGTAAAAGACAAGGCGACTGCCGGTCCTTTTTCCAGACTTCGTGAAGGTGCAGTACTTTGTGAAAAAAGTAAAGTCGGTAATTTCGTTGAACTGAAGAAAACAACTCTTGGTGAAGGCAGTAAAGCCAGTCATCTTGCATATCTTGGTGATACATCAATAGGCAAAAATGTTAATATCGGTGCAGGAACAATTACCTGCAATTATGACGGAATAAATAAGCATCCAACAAATATTGGTGACGAGGTTTTTGTTGGTTCTAATTCTACACTTGTTGCTCCTTTAAATATTGAGCCTAGAGGTTATGTAGCGGCCGGTTCAACGGTAAACAGAACGGTACCATCTGATGCACTTGCAATAGGCCGAAGTAAGCAGGTTAACAAAGAAGGTTACCGAAAGATTCTTGACAGCCGTATGAAAAAAGGGAAAAGCAATGACTAAATTATTTGGAACTGACGGCGTTCGAGGCAAAGCTAATGTCTGGCCAATGGATCCTGCAACAATTATGGTTATTGCAGCCTGTACCGCTGAAGAATTATTGCTTTTATCTCCTCATAACTCCAATAGGCATACAGTGGTTATTGGTAAAGATACAAGGGCATCATCTGACATGCTTGAATCCGCTGCTGCTGCTGGTTTTGCAAGCAGAGGTATTGATGTCATACTTGCCGGTGTAGTTCCTACTCCAGCTGTCTCTGCATTTGTCAGGGCTAAAGGTTATCTTGGTGGCGTTGTAATATCTGCCTCCCATAATCCCTGGGCTGATAACGGGTTTAAAATTTTTGGTCCCGGAGGCTGCAAACTCGACACAGGCACAGAAGCTTCGATTGAAAAAAGAATTGCTCTTTACGATGAAACAGACAAAGGTCTTACTGCTTTGCCTACTCATTTTCACACGACTTTAACAGGAAGTATTTGCTGTCTTGATGATTGTAAAGATCATTACCGTAAGTTAATGGTATCTGCAGTTAAAAAACTTTCTCTTAATGGAATGACTATTGTCGTTGATTGTGCAAACGGTGCCTCAAGTGAATTTTCTCCTGCCGTACTTTCTGAATTAGGTGCAAAGGTAATTGCTGTTAACACCAAACCAGACGGTAAGAATATTAATTTAAATTGCGGGTCACAACATCTAAATGTTACTTCTAAGCTTGTTGCAAAACATAATGCATCAATTGGAATATCCCACGATGGCGATGCTGATCGGGTTTTATTTATTGATGAAAAAGGTCAGGAAGTTGACGGTGACCATATTTTATCTTTTTGTGCTTCCTGGCTATGGAAAGACAAAGGTGGCATCCCTGAGGGGAAGGTAGTTTCAACTGTTATGGCCAATCTGGGGCTTGAAAATGCCCTTAAAGCAGAAGGTATCACACTTTTACGGACTGATGTTGGTGATAGATTTGTAAAGGAAGTTATGGATAAAGAACATGCTGTTTTAGGTGGTGAACAGTCCGGTCACATTATTTTTTCGGAATATTCACCTACCGGTGATGGCCTGTTAACCGCTTTGAAGGTTCTTGAAACAGTTAAAATTTCAGAAAAATCTTTGTCTGAACTTGCTTCATCTGTTACCAAATATCCTCAAATACTTCTAAATGTGCCGGTTCATTCCAAACCTGACTTCACTACAATTCCTGATATAATGGCTGTAGTTTCGAAACAAGAGGAAGCCCTCGGTACGAAAGGCCGAATTCTTCTCCGTTATTCGGGAACAGAAAATCTGGCACGAGTTATGGTTGAGGGGTCAGATAGCGAACTCATTTCAAATGTTGCAAAGGTTGTTGCTCAGGTTATTGAGACACATTTAGGAGAAAGTTAAATGAAGATAACTCTACTCATTCACGGACATAAACCTTTAGGCACAAAGAACGAGGAAATAAAGCAATGGTATGAAAGTATCTATGCACCTTTGTTTTTTATGATAAGAGAGCGACCAGAGCTTAAGCTTGCCGTATATAATAATTATGTTCTATGGAAATGGCTTATTGACAATGGTAGCGATTTTACTGTTCTCCTTGCCGAGCTTTTAGCTGACAAACGTGTTGAAATTCTTGGAGGAGCAGCTTATGAACCTTTGCTTCCTCTATTGTCAGAAGAGGACTCAATCGCTCATTTAGGCGAACTATCAAGGCTCATTGAAGGTGTTTTTGATGTAACACCTCGTGGAGTATGGCTTGAGCATACCCTTTGGGAACCTTCAATGACAACGTTGATGTCGAAAGCAGATGTTGATTATGTTGTGTTAAATGGCAAGGCAGCAAAAGGTAATGATTTTGGCCCTCTTATTGCGGTAGATCGTGGTAATGTTCTTAGAATCTTCCCAACCCACTCTGTTCATAATGATGAACAGAAAGATTTGTCACGATTTCTGAACAACAGTTCATCATCCGGTTTAACACAGGACAAAACGGTTACTGTAGAAATTGACGTATCTGAAGCTTATAAACTGTTATCATCACAAGATTCGATTGGATCTTCCGAGATATTTTCTTCTGCTCTTGATAACATATGTCAGGTTTTACGGCAAAAGACTATGGAAGCAACTTTGTTTTCGGAGGTCTGCGATAACAAAGCCTCGTCAGGCAGGTTTGTTCAGGATTTATCTCAGATTACACCGGTACGGGAAAAAATAGCCAAAAGACCAGGTGTCTTGTCTATTTATCGTAAGATGATACAGGTTGGACGGAAAATTGAGTTTTCCGGCAGATCAACCAGACAGATAAGAGAATCTGTACTAATGGGTCAGTCTGCAACAGGTTTGTTTAACGAAAAGCTTGCAGCTACTTCCTCTTTTCGTGATCCTTTGTGGTTTAATCTCATAAACGCAGAAGATGAGGTTGACAGCAGACTTCACGGGAAGGGTTCATGGGTTGATGTTGAAGAAGTTGATTATGATGGTGATGGAAATAACGAACTTCTGGTTGGTAGTCGTCAGTTGAATGCATATTTCAGTCCTCATCGAGGTGGCTCTTTGTTTGAAATAGATTTTAAAGAGAGTCGATCAAATCTTCTCGATGTTATTGCTTCTGATTTATCCATATTCTCAGGTGCCTTCATTGATTTGTTTCCAAATACAGATGATATTGCCTCATTGGATAGTTTAATTAAGTCCTCTGTTGATTCTCAATGGAATTTAAATTCAGTTTATGAAAGCCGGATTATTTCAGATAGAGATACAAGAATAGAATTAGGCCATACCGGCGAAATACTTCAGGGTAAAGGTGATAAACAGTCAAAATGTAAGGTTGCCCTTGAGAAAACATTTAGATTTGTGGCTGATCAACCTTCCTTTAAGGTTCGTTACAGGTTAATCAATCATAGTGATATTAATCTCGATGTTCCATTTGCCGTTTGCTTTGGAGTAAAAGCACCTGACGGTAATCTCGGTGATTTTGTTCTTATAAATGAAAGGCCCTGTGAAAATCTTTGTAACGGTCCTGCCCCTGAAATGGTGCAGTCATTTACTGTGATAGATAAGCAATGTGGATATCGATTCCGGGTTCAATTTACTATGTGTTCTGAACTTCTTATTGTTCCTCCCGGTGATCCTTCCGTTGGTGCAAGTGGTATAGGTTTTGTTCCACAGTGGTCTGGCCCATTGCCTTCCGGTGAAATTCTTGAACTTGATTTTACCGTTGATTTTGAAAAATTTGGAGGCCTGTAATGCGTAAAGCAACAGCAATCGTAGAAAATAAATTTGGTCTTCATGCCAGGGCCGCTGTAACAATCGTTAATGAGGCCTCAAAATATTCGTCTGAAATATTTTTTACTAAAGGTGATGATAGAATAAACGCGAAGTCAATTCTTGGTGTTATGGTATTAGAAGCAGTAAAGGGAACGGAAATTGATATTGAAGTTGATGGTTCTGATGAGGATGATGCCATAGAAGCGATACTTTCTTTGTTTAAGGATAAGTTTAACGAAGAGTAATATTTTAAAATACGAGGAAAAATTTAAGTATTAATAAGGTTAGCAATTAGGAGTGAAAAGTTGAAAAGGGATTTAAAAGGATTAGCTGTCAGCCCCGGTATAGCCATTGGCAAGGCCGCTGTTGTTCGTTATGATATAAATATTCCTGATTTTACTATTCCTAAATCAGATGTCCGTCTTGAATTGTTAAAATTTGATGCTGCATTGGCTAAATCGAGAACCCAACTCCTGTCAATTAAGGCCAAAGGTTTAAAAAACAATCAGGATATTGAAAAGCTTCTCGATTCCCAGTTGTTAATACTTATCGATCCCACCTTTGTTGGTAAGGTTATTACAACGATTAAAAAGTCCCCTCGTAATATTGAAAAAGTTGTTTCTGATGTTATAACAGACATTACACTTACCTTCGATAATATGGCTGATCCCTACCTCAAGGAACGGGCTGCTGATATTCGGGATATAGGTACCAGAATTTTACGAAACCTTTTAGGCGAAGAACCCCCACCTCTTCATTTATTGACTGAAGATACTATTCTGGTTTGTGATCATCTTAATGTTTCAGAGGTTGCTCATCTCGATCCTGAACGCGTTTTAGGTCTTGTCTCTGAAATTGGCGGTGAAACATCTCATCCTGCTATTCTTGCCAGATCACTGGGGATTCCAGCAATTGTTGGTGTAAGAAATGCAACAGCCATCGTAGACAGTAATGATGTGTTGATTCTTGATTGTCCATCTAATGTAGTAAGAATAGATCCTTCTGCACAGGAACTTGATTTTTACAAGGATGTAAGAGAGAAGTTTTTTGCTTCCTGGCAGAAGATTCTTGAAGAGGCTTCAAGTGATGCCTGTACTCTGGAAGGTGTTCCTCTCACATTTAATGCAAATATTTCTGCATCTTCAGAAGTTGGTCATATTCACAAATATGGTGCAAAAGGCGTAGGTCTTTTTCGCACAGAGTATGTCTATATGGAACATTCTTCATTTCCTTCAGAAGAGGTGCAGTTTGATGAATACGATGCAGTCGTAAAAGCTTGTGATCCTCATGTTGCTACAATTAGAACTCTTGATATTGGTGGTGACAAAGAACTACCTTATCTTTGTTTTTTAGATGAGCCAAATCCTTTCCTTGGCTGGAGGTCAATCAGGTTTTGTTTTGATAATCCACAAATCCTTAAAGTTCAGTTACGGGCTTTACTTCGGGCATCTGTCTCCGGTAATTTGCGAATAATGTTTCCTATGATTATTTCTATTTGCGAATTAAGGCAGGCGAAATCAATTTTAGATGAGGTTAAAG
>Ga0164315_10002655_pt1 | contig 13732 bp, 9 predicted proteins | sample GuaBasSedimGuay6_FD_113737 | JGI IMG/M metagenome (GOLD analysis project Ga0164315, IMG submission 113737) | Subseafloor sediment microbial communities from Guaymas Basin, Gulf of California, Mexico - Guay6, Core 4569-2, 0-3 cm | ecosystem: Environmental > Aquatic > Marine > Hydrothermal vents >... | reverse complement strand
GAAGCTGCTCCCGGAATTGCAGCTGTCTCTTTCCATCCAAATGAAAACAAGGTTATTTTCATTCACGGGCCTGGACTTGATGAAGTGAAAGAACGTGGAACCTACTCTATCCGCAACCGTACGGCTCTTGTAGTCGATGGCAATGGGGGAAAAAATGCCATAAAAGTTGATATGCGTGATATTTCCAATCGAGTTACTACTCCCGGCGCACACAGGGGAGGTACTCACCGGCATGAGTATTCAAAGGACGGCACGCGCATCGGATTTACATATGATGACTTCCTTGTTCAGGATTACGACCGGACCATTGGTTTTATGCAGCCGGACGCTAATGTGCCTGAAGGATATACACACTATTTTGCAGTGATCCTGAAACCGGCAAAAACAGGGCTTTCCTTAGCCGGCAAGATAGAAAAGGCCTATGGGGATTCTTGGATTGATGAAGCTGGATCTATGCGGGCCTTTATTGGAAAAGTAAGGGCGCAAAATGGCATCGATTACGAAAATGATCTGTTTGTGGCGGATATTCCGAAGGATATCAATATTGGCACATCAAGTTCGGGCACACATGATCACTATCCGGAACCGCCTGAGGGAATTGCCATACGGAGGTTGACAGAGGGCATGAATGTTACAGGCATTGTACGTGGCTCTCCCGATGGAACTCAAGTTGCATTTGCTGCTCCGGATAAAGAAGGAATTGACCAGGTGTATATCACAAATGCGCTTGGATCGGACAAACAGCCCACCCTGCTTACCAGGCTTGCTTCACCGGTCTCCTCCATTCGCTGGCATCCATCAGGTGAATGGTTTTTTTTTATAAGTGATGGAAATGTATTTGTAACTTACCATGGAAGCAGACCCGGATCCGGGCCTACCATTCAATTAAGTGATGATCGGCTGCAAAGAGACCAGCTGGTCGTATCGCCGGACGGAAGCCTGCTTGCATATATCATTCCTGTCCCGACACAGGATAGTTCAGGAGCCATCGTTAAGGATGCTGGCGGGAGTGATTTCAGACAGATATTCTGTATGGAACTGGATTGGGAAAACTTAAGATTAAGGTTATAGAAACAAAGAGCAAACAAGCTGCAGGAGTCCGTGTGGATACACCGGATGACCTAGCCAGGGTTGAGAAATTAGTCAGAGGAATGAAATTATCTTAAGAGATTTCCCAATGAATATAAACAGGGAGTTTATCAAACAATTATATAATGATCTGGAGCCATCAGTCAAAGCCGTGGTTGACAGCGCAGTAGATCGCATTGTCGAAACTAAAAAGCGTAAGGGCAAAGTAGTTGTCGTCACTGGCAGCGGGCCGAATCTTCATGAAGGAGTAACAACCCTTATTGCTGAACTTATCAATAAAGGGGTGATTGATGGTGTAACCACAAGTTCGGCCGTTGTGGCGCATGAAATGGCGGGTGTTTTGGATGAAGTCCTTAGAGTTGATGGCAAAAAACTGGGGTTTCCCGGGAAGCTGCTGCCACATGGGGATACTTTCGAAATCACGCTAATGTCAGGGGATTTGCTTGATCAGCTGAAAAAAGAGATGATCATCGATACCGACTTAATTGACAGGGCCCATACACTTGAAGGTAAAGTGATCATCAAGGCGGCCGGGAATATGGCCTATCCCATGGGTTTACGAACGGAGACTCTGGCAAAAGAGATTCTGTTTATCGCAAAATCCTTAGGGCTTCCATTTGAAGTTATTGCGGGAGCAGGAGCGGATGAGCGTACTATGCTGGGTGCCGCCAGAAAGAGAAATATTCCATGTCTGGTAACAGTCCCCCAGCTCATCGGTGGCGGAATGCTTGGTGTTGCCCTGGCCGATTCGATTTCAATCATGGAAAGGACAAGCAAAATCGCAGCAATGTTGAGTAGTGCAGATCTTATTATTGAGTCTGCTGTCGCATTAACCCAGGAAATTCATGACGGCCCCTTTGAAACATACACCGGTCATGGGATCTGGTCAAAGTGGGAAGGATTCCCAACCTACAGCCTTGAAGATAAGACCCTGATACGAATTGATCTCGATCCGAATTTGAAAAAAACCTGCGATTTAGAAAAAGAATCCGGCACTGTTCAAAAGGCAATTGATAAAGGAATGCCAAAAACAAAGTTAATGAGCATCCCCTTTCGAATGGAAATGTCCGGTTTCGCCCGCTTAGAAAATAGCATTCCCATCGTGGGCGACATAGGAATCATCTGGCCAATCATGGCTTATTTCATCGAACAGAAGTTGGGGATAAAACTAGATTTTATCTCTTATCCGCAGCAAAGCCAGGAGGGACAGGAAATGAGAAAATGGATCGTAGAGAATATCCTGCCGGTCAAAAAAGAAAAACTATACCTGTAGTCAGGATTTACTAATTTAAATACCATTGGTATGACGCTGATCAACAAATATTTGAGTGCTATTTCCGGTATTCTGTTCATCACTTCAATGCCTGCTCTCTGTGGTGAAGACCCTGGTCCGTATGCAGAAATTATCTCAAGCAGGGTGATCTGCAAACAGCCGGGAAAATACATTGGCTGGCCAAGTATTACACAAACCCGGTCGGGCGAATTGCTGGTGGTCTTTTCCGGGAACCGTGATGCCCATGTTTGCCCCTTTGGAATTACCCAGATGATTCGCAGCACCGATCTTGGTCTTACATGGACCGATCCTGTAACAATAAACAATACGCCATTGGATGACCGCGATGCGGGAATTCTTGAAACCAGCAAGGGAACTTTGCTGGTCAACTGGTTCACCTCCCTGGCATTTGATACAGAAAAGCATTATGACAGGAATCCATCATGGAGACGACATGCTGATAAACTGGGAGATGAAACAAAAAAGTACTGGCTGGGCAACTGGACCAGGAGGTCCCTGGACGGTGGTCTTACTTGGGAAGAACCAGTAAAACAACTTGTTTCTGCACCTCATGAACCCATAGAACTTTCAGATGAAAGATTATTATATGTGGGCACTGCCTATCTTCAGGATAAGAAAATTATCGGGGTCGAAGAATCCCTGGACGATGGTCAGAGCTGGCAGCTCATCTCCACCATCCCGATGAACAGTGATGACGATGTAGCTTTTGCCCATGAGCCCCATGTGGTTGAGCTCTCAGATGGTAAACTGGTGACTATGATTCGGTATAATCCCAAAGACCATAATCAGTCCTACCTCCGGCAATCTGAAAGCTACGACGGGGGCAAGAGCTGGACCACCAGCCACATTACTGATATATGGGGTTACCCACCCCATTTGCTGCACTTAGAAAACGGCTTGCTTCTGGTCTCTTACGGAGTTCGCCGGGAAACTTTTGGAGAAAAGGCATGCATCAGCAGGGATGGAGGTGAAACTTGGGAGACAGATAAGGAAATAATGATAAATCCGGCCATCAATGGTGACCTGGGATATCCGGCCTCTGTTCAGCTTGAGGATGGTTCAATCCTGACCGTCTATTACCAGATTGATAAAGCAGGAGAAAAAACCTGCCTGATGTGTACTCACTGGAGGCTAAATAAAGCTTTTCAAAAATGAATTTGTTCTATTTAATATTGATAACGGCATTTTTAAGCATTGACAGTCCGGAATCCATACGTTTAGAACATAATAATCCCGGCCTGATAGTTGATCTTGGTGTGGGACTCTGGGCAAATCCAATACCGGATGACTGGGATCAGGATGGGGATACCGACCTGCTGGTTTCCACCACTGATAAGCCTTCGAACGGACTCTATTTTTTTGAAAACGAAGGGAACAATATTTTCAGTCCCGGCCGGCTGATAGCCGAGGGTAAGAAACAAATGACTGTTTCCTGGCCCGATGGCAGAATGGTCGTTTGTACTCCCGGCACTATCTATCAGGATTTCAGGGGACAGCTGTACAGTAAGCCTGCCGGTATCGCTTATAAACAGAGGTTTCACAGCGGACGGGCCAATCAGTGGAAATATGCCGATTACAATGGCGACGGCATCCTTGACCTTATCATCGGAGTTAGTGACTGGCGTGAATATGGATGGGATGATGCATACAATGCTGAAGGTAAGTGGACCAATGGTCCCCTGCACGGCTACGTCTACCATGTCATAAATCATGGAAGCAATGCTAAGCCTGATTATGGTAAAGCCAGGAAAATTCTGGCAGATGGTCAGGCGCTTGATGTGTACGGCAAACCTTCCCCCAACCTTGTGGACTGGGATCAGGATGGAGATCTTGATCTTATTTGTGGAGAATTTCTGGACAGGATCACCTTTTTCGAGAATACCGGATCGCGTTCAGAACCAGTATATGCAAAGGGCCGGTTCCTGCAGCTGAATGGAAAGACACTGCACCTGGAGCTTGAGATGCCCGAGGTGGTGGTTTATGACTGGGAGAGCGATGGGGACCCTGATATCATTGTGGGTAAGGAAGACGGTCGTGTGCTTCTGATAGAAAACAAGGGAATGGATCAGGAGGGCCTGCCTCTTCTTGCTGAGCCTGAATATTTTAAGCAAAAAGCTGCCTATGTCAAATGTGGCGCCCTTTCCACTCCATGCAGCTATGACTGGGACGGGGACGGGGACGAAGATATTATAGCTGGCAATACTGCCGGCTTTGTTGAATATATCGAAAATCTGGACGGTGGGGATCCACCAAAATGGGCCGCGCCCGTAAGGCTGAAAACAGAAGGTGAATCCTTCCGGATTATGGCCGGCGAAAATCTATCCATCCAGGGACCTGCAGAGGCAAAGTGGGGATATACAGTGCCTTTTGTTGCTGACTGGAACATGGATGGCCTGCCTGATATAGTTCTGAACAGCATTGAAGGAAAAATTATCTACCTACGCAATATTGGCACCAGAGCCGAGCCGGTTCTGGCAGAAGCTCAGGCAGTAAAGGTCAACTGGCAGGGAAGCCCACCCAAGCCCGCGTGGAACTGGTGGGATCCGGAGCCTGAAGAGCTTGTTGTACAATGGCGTACAAGGCCGCTTGTGCTTGATTTAAATAAAGATGGATTAAATGATCTGGTGGTCATAGACCATGAAGGATATCTAAGCTACTATCAAAGAGAAATGAGTGATGAAGGGCTTGTCCTTATGCCTGGTGAGCGAATATTCTATGAGGATCAAGGCAATCTCTTACAGCTCAATTCTAAAAAAGCAGGCGGCAGCGGCCGGAGGAAAATAGATCTTGTGGATTGGGATGGGGATGGGGACCTGGACCTTCTGGCCAACTCTGTGAATGCTGAGCTATATAGAAATATTGGCAAAGACGGGGAATTTATATTTCAGTTTGAGGGTGACCTATCATCCACTCAGCTGGGAGGACACAGTACAAGCCCCACTACAGTTGACTGGAATAAAAATGGGAACCCCGACCTGCTGATGGGTGCGGAGGACGGATTTTTTTATTACCTGCCAAGAAAGGTGCCTTGAAATAATTACTTTTTAATCTGCAGTAAATCAATTTTTTTCGATCACATAATCATCAAAGTAAGTTACTGCATCTGCCTTTGTCCAGAGTCCAATTTTTCCTGCATCGGGGAATGTGCTGTCCTGCACCTTGAAAAGCTCTTTGTCATCAAGATAAACGGTGAAAAGATCATCTTTTACAGTCAGTTTCATGGTGTGCCAGGTATCTCCCAGAGGTGGAACATCTACTCCGTAAGTTCTTCCTTTGTCTACTAAGGGAAGGTCGGTCCGCTTTCCTTTTTCCATCTTGTACAATACCATATTGTCCTCTTCCGGGTTCGACCGGACCACATAGTAATTATCCTTATCGGTAAACCGCCAAATAAAACCACCCCCCTTGTCGTGTTCGCCTGTCACTCCTTTGATCCTGACCGAAAGGGTCATGTCTTTCATGCTCAAGGCGTCATTCACGATGACATTAAAATGCCCGTTGGGATTGTCAGAATAGAGTTGAGCCAATACTTTATTGCCCTGATCATCCACCACTTTCCAGTCGGTGCCACCCGGACCGGTATAATACTGGGACCAGCCTTCGGGGAGTTGACCGGAAACATAATTTTCAAAATCAAACCTGGTATCAGGTCCTTGCTTTACGGGTTCATTCATCTCTGTTTGGGGAGTGGTCTCCTGAACTTCCTCTTGCGTAGTTTTTGGGCTTGAATTGCCACAGGCAACAGCAATTAAAACGATTGCCACAACCGGTGTTAGTACTTTCAGTGCTGTTTTCATAACATTTTTTTAAAGTTTCATAAATGATCTTACAAAATGATTGCTTGAGTTTTCTATTTCCTTCTTTGTTCCAGCAGCCTCGATTACCCCTTCATTCATCACCAGGATTTTGTCACCGGTCTGCATGGCTTCCTGATGATCGTGGGTCACATAAAGCATGGTAAATCTGAACTGTTGCTGCAGGAGTTTGATATGAGTCAGAATGTTTTCCTTTACCTTTACATCAATGTTTGCCAGGGGTTCATCCATAAGAAAAATCTCAGGCTGATGAACCAGTGAACGGGCAATGGCTACCATCTGTTTCTGGCCACCTGAAAGCTGGTGCGGATATTTATTTGCCTTGTCGGCAATGCCGAAAAGATCCAGAATCTGAGTTACCTGATGGGAGACTTTTTCCGCTTTCCGGTCTTTTAAGCCAAATGCAATATTTCTAAATACCGTAAAGTGTGGCCAGAGTGCCAAATCCTGAAAAACAAAGCCAATTTTTCTTTTGTGGGGAGGGATAAAAATTCTCTCATTCTCAGTGGCTACAGTTTCATTGATTTTAATGATCCCCTCCAGGGGAGCTTCCAGGCCGGAGATCAACCGCAGAATGGTTGTTTTTCCGCATCCGGAAGGGCCAATCAAACAGGTGGTTTTTGCCTCCTCAAAGGAGAATGAAAAATCCTCCAGCACCTTATTATCTCCATATCGATGAGTAATATGTTCCAGAGAAATCTTATGCATAGCTGAACCTGTTAAATAGTATTTTCCCAATGAGAAAGAATAGCAGTATAAAAAACATAGTCACCCCAAAGCTAATCAGGGTCATGCTGCTGGTTAGCGCCAGTGGAGCATTGGCCCCTATGGTAAATATTTTCACGGGCATTAGTTCAGTGCCCGGGGGATAGATCATGATGGTCGTTCCCAATTCACCCAGGCACAATACAAATGAGAGTACAAAGGCCGTAAAAATTGAAGGGAGAAGCAAGGGGATGCTGATGCTGAAGAATCTTTTCACGGGTGGTATTCCAATGACCCTGGCTACCTCTTCCAGCGAACCGGGAATTTGTTTTATGCCGTTCCCAATGATTCTTGCTGCGATAAATCCAAACCTGCCAACATAAGTGATCAGCAAAATGAAGATGGTTGTGTAGATAAAATTAGTAGCAGGATGGTTATAAAATTTAATCATGGCAACACCTAAAACTGTGGAAGGAATGATGAAAGTCAGTAAGAGCATTGTATTCAGGTGAGGGAAACGGGATCGTTCTTTCAGGTACGCTACCCATAAACCTATGGCAGAAATCAGTGATGCGCCTAAAAAGGCCAGCTTTGCGGACTGGAAGATGGTTGGGCTCAGGAGTTCCCAGGCCCGGGAAAAGAGCATCTCCCTGCCAGAAAGGGCTTGATGGCTTAGCATGACAACAGGTAAAACCAGCACAGCAATCAACAATATCCACAGCAGTACGTGGAGCATAGTTAAGCCTTTACGGAACGAATAATGTTTTGTGCTGCTCCCTTTCACATGAACTGAGAAAAACGGAGCATCGGATAAATACTTGTTTTCGGATAAAAGGAGCGTAAGACACAAAAGGACCAGTAAAAAGGATTGACTGATGGCAAGCTGGTGGTTGTAAAATGCTGAGAACTGGGTGAATATCTCCGTAGTGAAGGTGTTGACCCCGAAGAATGCAGGCACGGAGAAATCACTCAGACTGATAATCAGGATCAACAGGAAAGAGATTGTCAAAGCCGGCCGGATGAGTGGCAGAATAATTTTTATCAGCATTCTGCGAAAGGAAACCCTCATCAGCCCGGCCTCTTCGAGACCTGAGTGAATTTGAGACAGAGCAGTGCCGGTGATTAGCATGGCCAGCGGAAAAAGCACCAGCGTATGGACGATGATCATTCCAACTTCCGGATTTATGGCAGTGCTATTGCCAAACAACCATTGGAACCCGTCCTTCCAGGCCACAGCAAAAATGTAAGGCGGAACAAGAAGAGGAAGCAATAAGAGTATTTTATAAAAACCCCTGAATGAAAATTTGAGTCTGTAAAGCAGGAATCCGCAGATGGTACCCATAAGACTTGCCAGTACTGCTACCACGCAGGAGAGCAACAAACTTTTACCCACAAGCAAAAGGGTCCCGGCATCGATAAAAGCCAATAATGAGAGCTTGTCCGAACCACTTAGCCAGCGGACAAGCAATGCCAGTAATGGCCCCAGCAATAACAGGGCCAGCAATAAGGCCGGAACATTCCGTGCTAATTGTCGGCTTACTCTTCCACCCATTTTTTCAACCAGGGTTGTATCTGTTCTAATATCGCAGAGCTTTGTGCATAATCAATTTTCATGGGGATGATGTGATCCAGTGACGGTACAATATCCGGGATTTCCGTTCCCTTTATTAATGGCATCTGTGCACAGGAGATGGCCAGTTTTGCCTCAGTTTCCCGGCTTAAAAGGTAGTTCATCAGTTTCTTACCGTTTTCACTATTGGGCGAATCCTTAATCATACTAAGGGCATTGGGCATGATCAGGGTCCCCATACCCCCTGCTTGCTGATCCAGAAAAGCATAATCCACATCATCGCTCTCTTTCTTCGCTTCAAAAGCGTCATCTGTGTCGGTGAGACCAAAAGCCAACTCTCCGGTCATGACCCGTTTCTTTACATCCCCATTGCTGGTTGCGATGACCACCTGGTTCTTCTTCAGGTCGTTCATCCACTGTTTAGCCGGGGCCTGACCCATTCCTGCGAATAGCGCGGCCATATGGAAGGTGGTTGTGCCAAACAGGGGATTGGCAATGGTGAATTGACCTTTAAACCGGGGGTGTGTAAGTTCAAGGATGGATTGTGGTAACGAGTCAGACGAAATAAGGGTTTTATTGTAGATCAGCACCCGTGCTCTTGCTGAAAACCCGGTCCAGTGATACTCCTTTTCTCTAAAGTCGCCGGGGATCAAATCTGTCTGAATGGACTGGTATGGAGATGTAATGTCTTTCGATTGCAACACAATATTGCGTAGAGGATCACCGCTCCAGAACAGATCGCACTGTGCATTGTCTTTTTCGGCAATCAGCCGGTTCATCACACCTGTGGATTTGGTCTCTTCGGTGTCAAAGACAGCCCTGACTTTAATACCTGTCTCATTCTCAAAATCTCTTAATATGGGTTCAGAAAAAACCTGGTCCACGGTGCAGTAAACCACCACCTGGTGAGAAGATGGGGTACAAACAGATAAGCCAATCATGGCTAAAAGTATAAAGGTGACAATGAATGGTCTCATGATTTATGCGTTTTTTTATATAACAAATCTCCAAATTAACTTTCCTACGATGGTTGTGCGTTCTAACTCCCAACGATTGAGAGAAGTTCCATATACCTGGTTCACGATGAAATAGAAGTCCGCTCCAATAATGGGGATCCAGTGCAAGCGGAAATTGAGGATTGCCTGCTTATCTTCATTGTTCCACTGTGAAAATAAGGAGCCAAACAGGTTTGGATTCACCGCATACTCAATCCGGCTGCCCACCAGGTCTGTATCGAAACGACCTTCCGGCAGGTCAACCCAGTATTTTTCGTAGTTGGCATTTAATTTAATGAACCGGCTGGCCCGCCAGGTAAAGCTGTATTCCATTGTTGTGCTCTGACCTGTAAAAAAATCACCCCAGCTGGTCTTGCCAGCGATTGACCAGGGTCGTCCTCTGAAAGAGGATGCCTGTATTTCCATGCGATTGAACCAGTATTCCCCCATAGGAATCACCACTCCATCAGTTATCTCAAAAGGTTCCAGCAAGTTCTCTGCTCTTATTTGAAGGTTAAATTCAATAAACTCCCCACTGCGTGTATCAAAGCTCAGTGGTCTGATCTCATAGAAAAATGATTGCATTTCTCCTGTATTATCATACGTATAATAATTCATATCCAGCGCTTTAAATCTGAATTGTCTGATCCATTTGAACCTGTTTTTTGGACGGGGTCTGAATTCCAATTCGATATAATATTCCTGGAAATTATCCCTCCGCAAAAAACCTACTTCCGGATTATAAGTGTTGGCACTTCTTTGCCAGGACATATCAAATTCTACCTGGTCGTTGGGATAACTAAGATATAGACGTTGTGCATTGGCATTCGCATCAAAACCATCGGAATTGAAGTTTTGTGTATAGGAAGCCCCGATGTTCAGGTTTTTAGAACCAAATAAACTGGAGGTGCTGAATCTCGTATAAGCCCCTGAGGTGCTGTGCAAGCGCCCATTTTCATATTTGTTGGCTGATAGAACGCCTATGGTTGATTGCTTCAGCACATCCTGACGCCAGCTAAGCACTGTATAGTTGTTTGATGGTATGCTGTCCCGGCTTGCTGTTTGAAGGGACATAGCACCGATGGTGGCATTCTTCACTTTTCCCAACAACCTGGCACCGGCAATAATGGGTACAGTGGAACGATCCTCTGCCAAACCGATTCTCTGACTGTAAAAAGGGATGATTGTGTTACCCATACCCATATCAAAATAATCCTGGCCTTCAAGGAAAAATTCTCTGCGTTCAGGAAAAAACAGGGGAAAGCGGGTCAGGTTTATTTGCTGTCGGTCGGCCTCTACCTGAGCAAAATCAGTATTAAAGGTAAGATTCAGTCGAAGGGTGGGCGTGATCAGGTAATTAATATCTCCACCGGCGTTTAACAAGGTTTCTTTCTGTCCAGTCCCGAATTCCCCGCCGGCAATAGCATACGGTTTAATTTCAATAAATTTTTTACTGCGAATATTGTCTAAACCGATTAGTGTTCCGGCATGATTCAACAGCTCCAGTTCCGAATCCCTTGACCAGCCCTGCCACAGGAGCTGCTCGCGTTTTCTGCGGATGTTTCTTTCAAAATTTATTCCCATGACCAGAGGATCTGCATCCGCACTAAATTTTAAGGTGGAGAACGGGATTTCTATTTCGGCAAACCAGCCTTGATCCGTGATGATGGTCCTGGCATTCCATACGCCATCCCAGTAAATATTAAATGACTCGCCATTATCAAGCACCTGGGCATCGGCACGGGCAGCATTTGGATTGATCACAAAAAGAAAGCCATTGCGATCATCGTTATAGGTATCGATGATCAGTTCGAAGTTATCCTCCTGTCCCCATGAAAAGTCACGCTTCATCTCCCGGGCTACCAGTTTATCAGGCTCCCGATCATATCCCCAGAAACCGATATAAAGAGTTTTGGATGTATAAACAATTGCAACCTCCGTACGCTCGGTGGCAGGTTCGTTTACATTCAGTTCCCGTTGGGTGAAGTTGCTGATGTGCATGGCTTGCTGCCAGACAGGCTCATCCAGTTTACCATCCAGATGAACAGGATCCTGGGTGAAACATGTAATAATGGTGTCAGGCTTGCTTGTTTGAGCAGAGGAAATAAGAACCTTTGAAAGCAGTACAATGACAATAAAAAAGCACCTCATGCTTTCTGGTATATAATTGAATGCTCTCTTCATGATTCTCAAGAAAAATAAGTATAAGTTCTGGATTTCTTTGCTGAATCACGGAAATAGCTGATTTGAGTGTGAAATCCAACCAGCAAGCAGGGAAGAATCCTGTATCGAATGATAATTTGACTCCGGAATTGTGGTGCTGATCAGGCGATCTTCAGCCTTAAAAGAAGGAATTTTCAAAAACATTAATTCTGAAGTAAAGTTATTTTTCAATCTCTGAATCTGTTTCTTCAACAGATTTATCCTCCAGCTTGGGTTGAATGCCTAAGAAATCGAAGAAATTATTGCTCGAATCACACAGCTCAAAGTGAATATATGTTTGAGCTAAGGACCCCGCTAATAGAATCCAGCTGTACCGATTTCTTTAAAAAATCAGAGAACGCATCAAGGTAAAGCCTGTAGATGAAAATGTTGGTATCAAAAATACCTTTCCCGGGGTTAAGCTTCAGTGAGGACTCGAAATAAACCTCATTAAGGAAGTTGAAAATGAAGTCAAACTGAACAATATTGGTGCTTAATCCTTTGAGGTATAATTGCTCCAACAGCTACCATTCCCAACCAAAGCCAGTATGGAATACATAATCGATTTCAGAAGCGCCTTCCACCGGCCTGTTGTCATAGTTCAGGGTGAAGCCAAGTTTTATATAAAAGTCCATGGGTAAATCATATTTCAAATCGAATTTAAAATCACTACGCCATCTTCCTGCTTCGGTAAAACTGGGGAAGGCTTCAAGCTTGGTTAAAAGGCTCAGGTCCCCTATATCAAACATATTCAGCTCAGTGCCAATAAGCCCCTCCATACTGCTGTGATCATCATCATCGCTGGAGAATTTTTCGTTGTTGAAGTTGGCTCCAACTGAAAAACCCCAGTATGTTTTGTTGGTATGTAATACATATTTACCTATACCGAGGTTTGTTGTGGTTCGTAAATCAAGTTTCTGTTCAGTGTTTGACAATAAGTTTACCGAAACAGGAATATACCAGTCACTGGGAAGATAATATTTAAAGGTAGCACCTCCTTCAGTCCTGCTGATATCGTCCGTATCATCCTGCCTGGTATTTAATGTGTTAAAAAACAGATCTACAGAATATCTTTCGGCCAGGTAGCCCATGGAGCTCCTTGTGGAGAATTGTTTAAAATTATTGGCTTTTGTCAGATCCAAACCTATATCAATGCTGGCATATACCTGATCCCAAAAGCCCTTATCAATTGATTTCAGGTATACAATGGTATGGGATTCAGTAACAATTGTGCCTTCATCCTCAGTAATTATTCTAATTTTCCCCTGTTCGGATGATTCCAACCTTCCGTTTAGTCTTGTTCCATCGCTCAGGGTGACTAAAAAATGAGAGGTGGTATAGATCTCAGTGACCCCCCCCCATTCAATTTTAAAATCATCGTCGCTGTAGTCTGTTTCTATGGTAAGAACTCCACGGTCCATTTTCTTAAGCTCTCCGACAATGTAATTGCCATTGCTGAAGATCATAGAATCTACCTGAGCGTATAATCCGGCTCCAGCCAGTATAAAAATGATTAATAAGAAGTATTTCTTCATTACGTCCTGGTTTGTTGGGTTAAAAGTGCAGGGTTATTTAATAGAATGAAATTTAGTATTTCAAATAATTATGACAACTTCAGAACAAAAAAGTTCAGAGGTTTCCGGGCATCTGAGTTCTGGAAGCCTTTCGGCCTTTAATAAATCTTGCCATGGGAGTTCAGCTGGATGGATCCCCTTCCTCTTCCTCTTCCTTTACTTTCTTTTTTGAGGTAAACATCCCCATGATCTCTTTGAAAAACGAGCCCATTAAATTATATCTGAGTATTTGAAAGTCAGCTTCGATTATGGTTTTATCAGCTTCAATTTTACCCTTAATCAGCTCTTTCTCCTTCTTTAAACCTTTGATATTATTTACATCGTCCATATCAAGTTCAAACACAAGCACTATAAACCTTACAAATAGATTGGTGAACAGGGGGGTGCTTGTTCTGAGAATTTTCACAATAAGCAGAATGATCGCCAGCAGGTAAAGGCTTGCAATAATTACGAAGCCCCAGAATTCACTTGCCAACATCTTATTTAAT
>Ga0164315_10002654_pt1 | contig 13739 bp, 14 predicted proteins | sample GuaBasSedimGuay6_FD_113737 | JGI IMG/M metagenome (GOLD analysis project Ga0164315, IMG submission 113737) | Subseafloor sediment microbial communities from Guaymas Basin, Gulf of California, Mexico - Guay6, Core 4569-2, 0-3 cm | ecosystem: Environmental > Aquatic > Marine > Hydrothermal vents... | reverse complement strand
TAAAAAATACATTAACCATCTGGCTACCAATGGAGCGGGAATCATCCATGACTGGGAATTCGCCTATCAGGGGAAAAGCAGTGAAGATGTCCGAAGCAATGTGGATAAGGGACAATTCGGAATCTGGGAAGAAACCGGATACTACCTGAACCTGGCCATCGCCGTCGGCGCCTATGAAGGTAAAGGCTATGGCGAATCCATCGGATCCATGGTAATGAGAGATGGACTCGAGATTCCCTCAGCTCTGGACTTGAAATCTGAAGCGGCTCAGCTCCTGGAAACCGACCCTGCCCGGGCTGCTGCTGCAGCAGATCTACTTTCTCTGATTGTGGATTTTGATATTAAACCCGGCTTCCTCGAAATCAAACACAAGTATAAGGAATACGGACTTCAGGGAGAGGCCTTCCGCCTGGGTGTTCCTTTTACCGGTCATCCCATGTTCGGCCACGATATTATTTACACCCACCCGATAAACTGCGGGGCAGCCATCGGCCGTGCAGCCGAGCGTGATTTTCTGAAATACGCTGAAAGTGTTTCTCGGCTGGAAGGTGGTGTGTATTTATCTGTGGGTTCGGCCGTTATGTCTCCCATGATTTTCGAGAAATCCTTATCCATGGCCCAGAATGTGTGGCTTCAGCAGGGGAAAAAGATTGAGAATCACAGGATTTATGTGGTGGATCTGGCTGAATCATCCTGGGACTGGTCCAAAGGCGAACCGCCGGCAAGCGATCCAGCTTACTATCTTCGTTTTCTGAAAACCTTCAACAGGATGGGCGGGCAGATGAACTACATTTCGGCGGATAACCGGGATTTTCTGCTTGCACTGTACAGGGAGCTTGAAGGGTAGAAACAGTGCCGAGCTACCTTTACAGCGGGGCCAATTCTCCATTTTCAAACCGGAAAGACTTACGTTGTTTTACCGTAGGGGTGTCACTCATGCTCTCACCGGAAGCCCGGCCGAGATAATCCACATGTACCTCATCATCTGAAATCTCAACGGATTCCACCGAAACCCGGTCCCCGATGAGAACAGCATCAAGAGCTGCCGGACTGCCGGAGTAATCAAGGACAACTGCAAGATAGGAAAATGTTCCGCTGCCGCCCCCCTCTGCATTCAGAATAATGGCAGCATCGTCGGTACCCTCTCCATTGATATCGCCGAAGACTCTCGGAGTATCCAGGCGGACAATTATCTTTGAAGCGGATCCCGGAGCTGCACTTTCTTCATAGATACCATCCTTGAGTAAAGCCCGGCCCGATTCCGTTATATCGATGGCATACTCGGTATTTGCCGGATCAAATGAACAGGCAGAGAGAATAATGAGCAGAAATAACAGCTTAAAATATGAAAAAATACCGGACCTTGCCATTTAAAGGATGATGCCTGCCAGAAAGTTGAACACCCCCCCGGCCCAACGCCCCAGGGGAAAAAGGTTCATCGGCAGAACCCGGTCGGCGAGAATGATAATCAGTAGAAAATAACCGCCGTAGCGGTTGTAGGGAACAACAAGATCGGGCCGCTTGTGCAGGGCTGCTGTCACCAGGCGTGAACCGTCCAACGGCGGAATGGGAATCATGTTGAAAACAAAGAGCATCACATTCAGAAATGCCGCCTGCTGCAGTATTTGAAAAAGTGACGCAATGAAAGCTGAATTAACCACCTGAAACAGGAAGATAAGTTTGAAGAGGAAAAGAATCACAACTGTAATTGCCAGATTGGTGAGGGGGCCGGCCAGGGATGTAAGAATCAGTCCCAGATTGCGGTTTTTATAGTACCTGTCGTCTATCATCACCGGACGGGCCCAGCCGAAACCCGCCACAACCAGCATCAGGGTGCCGATGGGATCCAGATGGGCTAAGGGGTTGAGTGTAAGACGACCCTGATTTCCAGGAGTAGGATCGCCGAAAGCGGTGGATACTCTGGCATGTGCATATTCATGGACCGAGAGGCTCATTATCAGCAGGGGGAGGATAATCAGAATATCCCTTATATTCATATTAAAAAGCATAACGCGGAGTATAAGGGAGGAAGGGCGATGGGCGCCAGAGGTCAGTGTGGTTCAGTACATCAAATCCGAAGGCAATCAAGAACTGTTCCGTTCCTGTACTCAACCACAGCGCAAATCCTGCTTCCCTCTTCAGGGAAATCAGGAACGCCTGTCAGAGCATAAATTCTATTTATAAGTTCTTCAATGGAGATAAGATCCAATTTTGAATCAGATAAACGGCGAAGTAAATCCTCTCTTCGGGGGTTAACGGCTATTCCACGTTCTGTAACAAGAATATCAACAGTTTCCCCGGGGGTACAGACGGTGCGCACCCGAGTGTTAACCGTCGGAATCCGGCCTCTGAAAGACGGCATAACAACCATAGTCAGCCCCGCTCCCGCCGCAGTATCCGGAGCCCCGCCCAATGCTCCGAGTATTCTCCCGTTGGTACCTGTAATGGAATTAACATTGAAATCTCTGTCAATCTCGGTTGCCGAAAGAATCATTATATCAAGCTCCTCAGCGATACAGCCAGGGTACTCAGGACTGGCATAACGTGAGGCACTCATCTCCCGGTGAAAAGCGTTTTCTCCAAGAGAGAAGGAGGCAGAATCATCAAAACTCTGTACATCCCAGAGTGTATCAAACAAACCTTCCCTGCACATTTCAACGAGGTTTTCTGTTGCTCCGCCAGATGCAAAACTTCCAGTGATACCTGTACCAGTCATGTAGTCTTTCAGAAAGGATGTTACAAGCAATGAGATTCCGCCGCTGCCTGCCTGATAGGAGAATCCGGGTTGAACTGCTCCTGATGCGATAAGAACATCCAGAGCCTTCCGGGCGATCAGTTTTTCCACAGGTCTGCGGGATACTCGGATTGAACCTCCTGATATCCCGGCTCTGTCGCCGATGGATTCCACCTTTACAATCTCATCCACCTGATTACCCGGAATACTGATATGGTTCAGACACTTATTGGATACTGAATCGCTTATACCGATTACATAGGCTGCATGTTGAGCATCCACCATGGCATAACCCATGGAGCCGAATCGGTTTGGCCCCTGAGAACCCGTCAGATTACCTTCCCGATCTACTTCTGAAGCTGCAATGAAAGCTGCAGCAACCGGAGTTTCTCCGCTATCAATAGCTCTGGCCCTGCCGCCATGAGAACGGAAAACTACGGGTTCGGGAATTTCTCCGGCCAGAAGAGCTTCGGACAGTGGAGATTTCAAACCGGTGGTTTCAATCCTCCGGAGGATACCTGCACGGACGGCTCGGAGCACAGCATTGCTTGCGGGTCCCATAACAGATGAAACACAGAGAATGAGGTCTCGGTAACCCATTCGTTCAAGTTCGAGGAGAACCTGTTCAACCACCCTGTCTCCCAGACGAAGGTGATGATGAAAGCTGATTCTATCTCCATTTTTTAAACCTGACCTTGTGATTGATTCTTCCATATCTCCTGAGATTCGAGTAGTTTTTTCAGGCTTTCGGGTGTTGTTTTTTAAGTTTCCGGAAACCACTCTCTTAACGGCTTCTTTTTTGTACGGCCGCAAGTGTCCCAATCCATCTACTGCATCCGGAATCTGCCTTCCAGCATCATTCAGCATCTGTCGATTCCCGAATCCCGGTTTCTTCTGCCGATTGTAGTATTCTTTCCGCCCGGAGGATTACCGGGCGGTCGATCATTCGTCCATTGAGAGAGCCTGCCCCGCCATCCATGAAAGCCGCTTCTTCAAGTATATTCCGGGCATCCGCAAGCTCATCCGGTGTTGGGGAAAAAACTCTGTTCACGAGTTCAATCTGATCAGGATGTATAAGTGACTTTCCCTTAAAGCCCAGACTTTTCGCTCTAAGGGCATCTGCAGCCAACCCGGTTTCATCATCCAGAAAACCCCAGACCGTATCATAGGCGCTGAGTCCGAAAGCTGCAGCGGCTGATGCAATCCGGCTGCGCGGATAATCCAGAGGGAGCAAATCCGATCCCCGTGGTATTCCAACTGCGGCGCAGTAATCTTCCGCACCGAAAGATAAAGAGCTGATACGAGAAGAGCTACCGCCCAGAACGAACGCATTTTCCACGCCCAAAGGGGTTTCAAGTATACATTGAAGTACAACTTTCCCGGTATCCATTCCGTTGTCAGCTTCAATCCTATCCAGAAGATTACAGATTCTGTGAACCTGTTCAGGATGTTCAACCTTGGGGATTCTGATTATCAAGGCTCCCGCCGGAATCATTTCTTCCAGATCTTTATTCCAGTCTTCGGTTTCAGGCCCATTAATTCGAACCGCAGATTTTTCCACCGGTACAATACGTTCTTTGAAAGCCTGAGCCAGCAGAATTCGAGCTTCCCGCTTCCGATCGGGTGCTACCGCATCTTCCAGATCGAAGACCAGACCGTCAGCGCCGTATATCCCCGCATTAATTATCATTTTCGGGCTGTTTCCCGGGCAGTAAAGCCAGCTTCTCATACCTTACACCCGGCCTCTCTCATCTCCATAACAACAGCTTGAATCCGGGCCCGGATTACAAAATCCAAGGCATGGTTGTCTTCAATCCAAACCCTCCCATTAATCACATTCAGCCTTGAAAGCTCTTCCCCTGCCGCCTTCCGTACAGCCTTTCCGAAGAGGCCCGAAACAGAGGAACGGACTTCCAGCTGAAGAGTACAGTTTTCATCTGAGAATCGTACCAACGCATCCTGCTTTGTCATAAAACCTGCACTTACTTCCATGACACTACAACTCCATGCAGGAAAGAGTAAGAAACCGGGTTCTTCCACCATCAAGCTTGGCCAACCCGGCCATTCCGGAGGGCAGAGGGTTGTTATCTGTGTAACTCAACACTTCCCTGTTATTGACAAAACAGCGGATCAGTCCACCAGTAATTTCGGTGCTTAGAGTGTATTCCATTCCGATATCCCATGGGAAATTCAGCTCTGCCAATAGTTCGGTTTCATGTTCCTTTTTCATCAGAGCTATCCGGTTTTCCCCGGAGAAACCGAAGAAGTACCCGGTTTCCATTCCACCGGAATGTGTCATCAGCAGATGGCTGCCTCCATGTTCGGGTATCAGGCGGGTTTCTGCCAGACAGTCACTCTGATAGTAGGGTCCGGAACAGAGGTAGAACGAGTCCTGGGTTAATACATGCAGGCTTTGCTGTTCCAGCTCCCAGGCTCCACCGACACAGGAACAACGGCTGAGCCCTCCGAATTCCTTCTTCTCCAGATTAAAGTCAACAAAGAACATTCTTTTCCCCGAAATTTCAAACTCACTGATATTCAGATGGCCGAGATATTTTTCACCATCAAAGTTGCTTACCAGAATCCCAACCTCATCCACGGCAAACGGAACCTGAGGGATTGTCCATTTCAATTCAAAATCCTCTCCGGATTCCGGGAAAATATAAGCATCACTGAAGATTTCTCCGCTTTCTGAATCCCGGACATAGGGGGTAATGGCGATTCTCTGACCGCTCATTTTTTCCACATCACCTCTGATCCGTAAAATCTGTCCCGGATAAACCTGGGGCGTAAATGTTGGAGAATACCTCTGATCATCAAAATCTTCAGGGCGATAATAAGGTTTATGGAAAATCCTTGCGGTATCCCCGCGTACCAGCCTGTCCAGCAGAACAGAGACACATCCCTTCCGGTAAAATTCATCTCCCGGTCCGATGGGGGCCAGATATTCCGAGGATGTTCTTATACCGGAATTGGAACCCGGTAGTGAAAAATCAAAGTACAGATCGTCAGAAAAAGCGCCTTTCCGCCACTTTTCGGGAACGGATTCTTTCATCTGCTCCAGACCGAGAATTACCATCTCCCGGGAAGCCGTGGGAAGATCGATGATATTAAGGGCACCGGAAATACTGCTGGCGGCATGAAAATCGTTAATCGGCCGGCGGTATCGAAGGGGAATTCCTTCGGGGCCGTTCATCACACCGAGAATGGCACCGACATTTCCGGCATTGCAGTCGGTATCCCAGCCGCACATAGTGGCGATTTCTATACTCCGGGCAAAATCTCCCTGCCCATAATATAGTGCAAGGGCGCAAACCCCTGCATTGGGAATCATATGGCAGACCCCGGGGTAACGGTTATATCCGAAATCACTTTCCAAAAAATCCCGGCAGAGGCGCCAGTCACCGGGATTGTTCTGATGAAAAGCCCGCACTCCTTCAACAACCCGGGTATATTCGGAATCCTCAGGTATCCAGGTTAGAGCCTCATTAATAATCCCGGAAATATCCCGTTTGCCAAAGGCCAGAGAGATACAGACGGCTATGAAGATACCACCGTAGATCCCATTCCGGTCATGGCTGACACTGGCAGCCATCCTGGCATATTCAGCCGCTTTTTCAGGATTATCAGGGAACACCCAGCCCCAGGAATCAATGAATATCTGTCCGCCGATCTGTTCGGCAACACTGAGCCCGTTTACTTCAGCACTCCCCGATTCCGGAGCATCCATGCCGGCCTTCAGATTCAGATAAGCCGTATGTTCCGTACTTCTGCCGTACCCGCCCCACCAATAGAAACCGATCCCTTCCCTGGTGTAGTTGAGCCAGGTACGGCCGATCTCTTTTGCTGTTACCGATCCTTTGGAATCCAGCAATGCGCGAATGAAGAATAACGGCCCATTCACATCATCATCAGCGGCAAAATTTGTATAATCTTTCACATAGCCGGAAATCTCACCGTAGGTATCCCTGATCCGTTGATAAGTCCAGATTGTCGGCTCCACCGGAGCGCCAAGGCGGACACCCGCACATTTTCCCAGCAAGCCGCCGTATACCTGTTCCAGATATCGATTCTTATCCAATTCTCTTACCTCTGCTCTTACCTCAAGACAAAAAGAGGAGCCCGGAAATTTGCACACCCCCGGGCTCCATGAAAGGTATCATACCCCAGGGCAAGCCCTGGACCCGGAGCCGCTCACGCGGCTCCCGTTCCGCGGCAAACCGCGGGGTATGAAACCATGCTTTCCCTGCGCTCCTTCGGGAATGAACAAGTTCACTCCTCTCATTTCGCTTGGGAATCATACTGCAAATGTGAGTGTTTAATTCAGAACCGAATTCGCATATTCGGTTACCTTGTCACCTCCGAGTTTATACCACTCGGTGACATAGTCGTCAAACTTGTCGATGGAGTACTCTCCACTGATAATTTTGAAGCTGTATTCCTTGTAAAGATTACCCAGGGCGTCCCATGTCGGAGACAGTTCTTCGGGAATGGGGAAATCGGGGTCGCTGACCGCATAGTCAAGGATGAACTCCCAACCCTTCAAACCGGAGGATCCCAATAGAGGAGTCGGAGCATCCCAGCTCATCACCTCATGAAATCTGGGCCACCAATCGCCTTTTTTATCGGTAAACACCACGGTGTTCCCTTCCATGTTGTAATGAACACCCTCGATTCCATAGCGATCCAAAAACTGACCTTCATCGCTTGCCAGGAATTCCAGGAGTTCAAACACCAGATCGGGAATTTCGGAAGTGGTACTGATTGCCCAGCCGCGGGTTTCTTTAGCGGATGAAACCGCGTATCCCCGTCCCACACCGTCTGCCGGGGGAAGTGCCACAACTCCGACACCCTGTCTTTCCATCAGTCTATCATTGTAGATGTCCAGAACAATACCTGCGGTACCGAAGACTCCGGCTACCTTTCCAGTGTAGAGCTTGTCCTCCATGGTGTCCCATTTGGTGGTGATGTATTCGTTATCCAGAATACCTTCGGCGTAGAGTTTCTGGTAGAACTCCAGTTTATCTTTTTCCGCCTGAGAAACCTTGCTGGAAACGTACTTGCCTTTCTCTTTCACCCAGGTGGCCGTGATACCGAAAGCCTGATTGAAGGTAAAGTCCATCCTGCCGGTATTGCCGGTATCGGTAACAACAGCCGCTTCGGGATGATTTTTCCTGATGGTGCTGAACAGCTGGTAGTAATCGTCTATTGTTACAGGAATTTTACCACCCGCTTCATTGAACCAGTCTTCCCGGATTACCGCTGTCCTGGCCCGGGGAGGCGCAAGCCAAAGCAGGTAGGGGTAGTTGGCAAGACGCTCTTTATTGAAGTCCATCAGGACATCCTGCATCACATCAGAACCTGCAATGTAGTCGGTCATGTCCACAAGAAGACCCTGGTTGGCGATGACTTCATCGCCTCCCTGGAAGTAGATGAGATCGGGAATATCACCGGCCAGGAGCATCAGGTTCAGTTTTTCACCGTATGCTCCTTCAGGAACCGACACGAGATCAAGATTCACTTTTTTACCGGTGGCAGCCTCAAACCCCGCCTCGATATTCCGTAAGAGCTGAACATTCACTTCCACGTCGGGAGAGAAGTCCTTACCAACGATCCGAATGGTCGTCACATCACTGCTTACCGTGGTAGCTTCGTCAGTTCCCCCGGCGAAAAGACCTGAAACCGACATTGCCAGAATCAGACAAGAAAGAAGGATCCTTTTCATACTTAAACCTCCTATGAAAAATAGAAACCCACCGCCCTTAAGGCGGAAATTAAAACCTACTCTTTAACTGCCCCCTGGAGCCTTCCCTTGACGAAATACCGGAGTACGAAGGGATAGAACAGAAGGATCGGAACAATTGCCAATATAATCAGAGATGCCTTCAAGGCCTTGAATTCGATAGTTACCACACCCGTGGATTGAAGGTAGCTCATGGCACCGATAAAGGATGCTTTTTCCATTGAAATAATCAGCTCTCTTAAGATCACCTGCAGCGGCCACTTGCTTTCGCTGGACAGATAAATCATGGCCCGGAAATACTCGTTCCAGTGGAATACACCGTAAAAGAGGCTGATGGTTGCGATTCCCGCGACACTGACGGGCATCACGATTTTGAAGAGTATCTGGACATTCCCATAACCATCCAATCGGGCGGCTTCCAGCATCGATTTCGGGACCATATCGAAGAAACGCATCATGATGATGAGGTAGTAAGGATTAACCGCCTTAAACAGAATTACAGAGGCATATGTGTTCAGCAGATGCAGGTCTCTCATCAGAAAGTAGTCCGGAATCAAACCGCCTTCGAAAATCATGGTAATGACTATCATGATCATGAAAAAACTGCGGCCTACAAGATTCCGTTTAATCAGCACATATGCGCCGATACTTGTGAGCAGAATGTTGACCACCAGTCCCACGGCGGTGATGAAAAAACTGTTGAGAAGCCCCCTGTACACCTTCGGAATCGCAAGGACACTGGCATAGGTACTCAGGGTGAATCCTTTTGGTATCAGGGTAGCTCCGTCGGCAGCTGAGATGTGTTCGGGGCCCGTCAGGGATATCACCAGCTGATTGTAAAGCGGATACACCATTATAATTGCCAGGATGAACAAGATAACAACGACGATCCAATGACCGATACCGGCTTTTCTCTTATCCATTACCACACCCCCTCACCGGAGACTTTCCGGCTGAGACGATCAGTCCCCATGATCAGAAAAATCCCGATAGCACCCTTAAAAAGGCCTGCGGCGGTTCCAAGTGAGAAATTACCCTTGGTTAAACCCACTCGATAGACATAAGTGTCTATGATGTCCACTTTATTGATGACCGCATCATTCATCATGTTGAAAACCTGATCGAACCCGGCGTTCATGAAGAACCCCATGTTCAGAATGAATACGGTAATGATTGTGGGGAGAATACTTGGTAAGGTGATGTGCCTGGCCTGCTGCAGGCGATTGGCCCCATCAACAGTCGCGGCGTCGTAGAGTTCCGGAGCTATACCGTTAATTGCCGCGATGTAGAGTATCGAGTCCCATCCGATACTCCGCCATGTTTCGGAGATGACAAAGATCCACCGAATATGCTTTGTGGAAGTCATGAAGGCTACCGGTTCTCCACCGAAGAATGTGATGATCTGGTTGACCACTCCCAGGGGGGAGGAGAGCAGGGAGATAAAAATACCCGCAATAACTACCCAGGACAGGAAGTGAGGAAGGTATATTACGCTTTGGATAATTTTCCTGTAGCCGGAACTCCGAATCTCATTGAACATGAAGGCCAGAATGATAGGCAGGGGAAAGAAGAAGCCGATCTTCATAGCGCTTATGGCTAAGGTATTCAGGAACACCCGGAAAAATACAGGAGACGAAAAGAGCATCTTGAAGTGCTTCAGACCGGTCCATTCGTTGGTTCCGATGTACCTCACATCCTGAAAAGCGATCCGGGCTCCCCACATGGGGATGTAATGCCAGATGATGAAGTAAAGGAGAACGGGGAGGAGCATCAGATAGAGGGCGCGATCCTGCTTGATCCTTTTTTTACGCAATTCCCAATTCATGACTAACCTGCCTGTTTAATCGCCTGAGCGGCGAGTTTCAATCCGAGATCCACCATGTCCTCCTTCGCAGCAAAGCGTAGACAGACACCCGCTGGATGCCTCACCTGTTCAATCCATCTCTCCGGGATAACCGATAAGCCCTGACCGGCCGCACAGAGGGCGAGAACCAGGGCACAGATTGTGTCCGCATCCCGTCCGAAGTTGGCCGAAAGAATGAACCCTTTGCGAAAATCTCCCCCGGAGAGTTTGTACAATCCGTAAACCTGAGGAATTGCTTCAGGAGAAGATGAGTGCTTAGGTGTCCAAAGAAGCGTATGAAGCGCCTCATAAGCATCATCGGGATCGTCGGTTTCATTCAGCATGGCAAAAGTTTTATCCATATTCCGTCCAAGCCAGCTGTCATCAGGAATACAGGCCCTGCCGGCCTCAATCACTTCGTCTACGGACCCGCCCATCAAAGCGATGGTGGTGCTTGCCGCAATGGCCTGGGCTGCCCAGATACCGTCGTTATCATGACTTACTGAAGCATCCACCGCTGCCAGTGCCGCGGCTTTCTTCGTATCGCCATATCCAACTATTCCGAATGGAACCGAACGCATCGCCGCGCCGTCGTCCACATTGAAAACATTATCTATTCCCGACAGGGGAGGATTTATTCCTCTGGCCAGGTTTGAAAGGGCGCCGTATAACGGCATTCCACCCCGATCCCTGGCACCACCATCGGACAGCACCAGTTTTCTCCATGTTTCGGCGACAAATTCGGCGTTGAACTCCCCGGGGCATTCAAGGATGCTTCGTGCTGAAAGCACTGTGAATTCCGTATCATCGGTACTTTTTCCTTCAGGAGGAAGATTGATCAATACGCCGTATTTCTGACGTGTCGCATCATCCCGACCGAGATCTCCCGCCGCGTCACCCACACCCAGGGCCACCATGGCAGCCACAGCCCGATCGGCAAACTGTTTCTCATCAGGTTTGGCGAAAGTCTTTTCAATGGTTTCTCTTATTTTCAATTTCAACTCCTCATCTACGTTACCGGCATCGTTCCCGGTAACGTTACCGGTACCGGGCAAAATTAACGAATTTACAGGACCGCCACTCACCCCAGCTTCCTCACTGAGTCCCGTTCAATTAACTCTGCCTGAAAAACCACCTCTTTATTCAATGGTTCACTCGCCTGAATCTCTTCAATCAGAAGATCTACAGCTTCTTTGCCGAGTTTGGATTTAAAAGTGTCTATCGTAGTGAGTTTCGGTCTGAGATAATGGGATATGACAAGATTATCATGGCCGATGATGGATACATCTTCCGGTATGCTTAAACCTTTCTCATATACCGCATCATAGGCGCCGACAGCCATCATGTCATGACTGGCAAATACCGCTGTCGGCGGATTCTCCATTTCAAGAAATCCGGACATGCATTCTCTTCCGGAATCAGGATTGTTTTCCCCTATACAGATGAGGTTTTCATCGAAGGGAATCCCGAATTCCTGCAGTGCTTTACTGTAACCTTTTTGCCGTTCATACCCCGACTGGGCATGTTTCCCTGTAGTAATCAAACCAATTCTTCGATGTCCCTTTTCAATAAGATATCGGGCTGCCATTTCGCCAGCCCCTACATTGTCCAAAGCTATAGTTGAGATGGTTGATCTGGAACTTTTCCGGTAGATCTGGACAACTGGAAACTGTTTCTTTTTCAGTTTCTCCAATTCGTCCCTATTAGCCTCGTCAAAGGATAGAATAATCCCGTCAACCTGATTTCCCTGCATTAAATTGATGGCTTCTTTTTCCACATAACTGTCATGGTCGGTATCGTAAAACATGACAGAATACCCAAACGATCTGGCCCGCATTATGATGCCTCTGGCCAGACACGGAAAGCTCGGATTTGTGATATCCGGAACAATAAACCCGATGACATGGGATTTCTTCAGGACAAGGCCCCGGGCAGCATTACTTGGTCTGAAGTTTAATTCGCTGATCGCTTTGTTGATTCTTTCTCTGGTTGCTGACTTTACATCCGGTTTGTTGTTGAGAACCCGGGAAACCGTAGAGACTGAGATTTGAGCTTTTCTGGCAATATCACGAATCGTACTCATTGATTTTGCTTCTCCCCGGAAACTGGTAACGTTACCGGCAACGTTGCCAGAATAAGACCGGTAAAACCATTTGTCAAGCATTTTCTCGATTAAATCGCTTTTAAAACAACTCATCGATGTCTGCGGGGATTAGTCAGCCTTACTCAGCAGATTTTAAAGCCTTCAGCAGCAACTGATATTCCTCTGCACAGTCCCGGCAGAGCTTTAAATGATCCTCAACCAGGCGGATAATTGTGGTTTTCACCTTATTTCCGGAAATCAAAGCATATTCAGCATAAGTACCGAGATTCTCAAAAACCTCTTCGCAGTTCAGCTCCTCGCCACAAGTTCGATCCATCATCGAAACCAGCATATCGGTCTGCCTGATACCCAGAGACATTTTCTTTCCCGGTTTTAATTTCACTTCATAGTCCTCTTCGTCTCTATAATAGACGCCGTTCTCCCCTGAAATCTTACAAAGAATCCCTATCCAGTTCCGCTATATCCTTCGGGCTGATGTCCAAAGACTCCATTTCCCGTTTCAGCTTCTTCCGGGCATCATGAAGTAACTTGTATACGCTGTTGCGGCTGGTTCCGGTTCTCCTTGCAATTTCATCCAGAGGCATCCCGTACTTCATATGATACACCAGTGCAAACTTCTGTCGATCTGTTAGTGAGGTTTCAATCAGTCGGTTACAGATTTCCGCCATATTTTTACGCAACACATTCTTTTCTGTAGAATAAAAGATTCCGCCTCCCCGATTGGTATCCAGAAAGGGCTCCGAACCGTCCAGGGATTCCAGGGAAACATTTTCCCAGGATTTCTTCCGTATCTCCGAGAGAACAAGATTGACGGACACCTTCATGGCCCAGGTAGTAAATCGGGCCTGACCATTATAGCTGTCAATTTTTTCAAGTATCCTCATAAGCGAATCCTGGCAGAAATCCTCCAGGTTCTCAGAGCTGATTTTACGGTGCCCTCTGAATGATTGAGAAAGCCCCTGCATCAGATACTCTCTCAAATCAGTTAATGTCGAATTAAACTCAGGATGGCTCTTTGTAAGTCGATCCAGCCAGTCCTGGTTATTTCGGATTCCAGCGTCCATAGGATGATTGTAATTGATTGAGAGATGTATTTGCTCAGTTTATTACTATATTTATAATATTTATTGGTAAGAAAAAGACTCACCTCGGCGTCTAGGGATTAAAAGGCGGGTAACTGCCTGCAATTTGTTTTCAAGGAGACACATTATGACTAAGACGGGATTAATTCTATTAACACTACTGGCATTAATGGCTTCGCCGATGCTATTTGCCTCGGGAGCACAGGATGAACCGGTACAAGCGGAACCAACCG
>Ga0164315_10002652_pt1 | contig 13743 bp, 13 predicted proteins | sample GuaBasSedimGuay6_FD_113737 | JGI IMG/M metagenome (GOLD analysis project Ga0164315, IMG submission 113737) | Subseafloor sediment microbial communities from Guaymas Basin, Gulf of California, Mexico - Guay6, Core 4569-2, 0-3 cm | ecosystem: Environmental > Aquatic > Marine > Hydrothermal vents... | reverse complement strand
TTATTTTTTTAAATACAGTTTAAACAAGACATTACTTTATATTAGAAACCAAAAGCCAAAATTTTTTACATACGAATCAAAGCTATGCTAATTTTTTCATTTTTAAAAATCTTAATTATGACTTTTGTTCTTGATTTACATTTAGATTTTTAGTAAATTGTGATTTTCAAATAAACATCTTAAAAACAGTAAAATGAAAACATTTGATAAAAACGGAATGCTAATTATTCCTACACCTAAAGAAGTGAAAAAAGGATGTGAATCAGAAGAAATACTTGTTATAAAAGAATGTTATTGTCAAAATGGGCATCAATTAATTAATAAAAAAGTTTGCTTTATTGATTTTCCAGGAATTTTACTGAAAGCAAAAAACAAGAACGATAATGAAGGGTTTATTGCTTTAAGTCCTGTATATAATTGTCAATTCAGAGTATCAATTGATATCGATTTAATAAAAGGTGAAAGTTTACAGTTATTCTGTCCTGAATGTGGTGTGGAACTACCTGTATATGCTGATTGTACGTGTTGTGAAGGAAAACTAATAACGGTTTTTTTGGATAACACTGCTAATTATAACAATTGTATTACTATTGGAAATACAGTTGGTTGTAAAAACTCAACGATAATTGCAAGTAAAGAAATACTTGACGATATAAGACATATTATTACAAGATAAAGTAAATCTATTTTTTTACCAACGATAAGTATTGCCTTAATCATTGGTTAAGACAAGCTATAAGAATTTTAATCGAAAGAATTCCTCGATGCTCAGCCTCGGGGAATATTTATTTTTCTCAAATTGTTTTAATTTCCCCTTTCTCAAGCCTGATTAATTACCTACCTGATAACCCGTTTTGCTCTCCTACCGAATGTCTGTTTAAGTCATATCATTAATTAATAAATATCAAGGAAAAAATTGACTAATCTCATAACCTTACTTAAGGTAAGTCCTTCAATATTAGTAGGAAATACAAGCACTTCATTTTAACTTTGTAGTAAATAATTATTAAAGAATTTGACTTATCACTGAAGGATTTACACTTTTCTTATTAATTTTTTTTGCTATATCATGAAATACCTCTTTGATAATCATATTTGATGAATCAAAAATTGTTTTTCCTGTATTCCCTAATTCAAAGACTTCACTTACGAATGGTATTTGCGCTACTAAAGGAATATTTTGTTCTTTAGATAATTGTTTTCCACCTTCTTGGCTAAATAATTTGTATTTATCATCAGGATGTTTTTCAGGAATGAAATAAGACATATTTTCAACAATACCAAGAATTGGAGTTTCAAATCCACTATGTTTAAACAATTTTATAATTTTTTGGCCCTTGGTTATTTCGGTTTGCTGTGACGTAATAACTATTAGGATCTTAGCCCCTGGAAACTTTTGAGCAAGAGTTAAAGAAATATCACCGTTTCCAGGTGGTAAATTGAAAACAAGATAGTCAAGTTCACCCCAATTTGTATTCTTTATTAACTGAATAAGCATATTCGAAGCTATCAACTTGAGATCAATGACATCTTTTTTGTTTATAAGAAATCTGAGAGACATAATTTTAACACCAAATTTTATAGGTGGGGAGAAAATAATCTTTTCACCTTCCTGAGCTATTTCCGGACCAATGCCTTCAAAGTCCTGAATTAATGGAATTGTTGATCCGAATAAATCCGCATCAAAAAATCCTGTGGCATAACCTTCATTGGAAAGAGTTATTGCTAAATTTGCGGCTATCGTCGATTTTCCAACTCCTCTACTTCCTGATGCTACAAGAATAATATTCTTAACACTAGCCAATATACTGTTCATGGTATTGCATTTTATTCTGTAGTTCAAATAAATTGTTGTTATTGTCTTGAATAAAATAACTAATACGTTCACCTTTTTTCTGTAGATGAGAGCAATAGTTCTTTTCACAAGCCTTCTTAAATATTTCTGATACATTATTTAAAGGCAGGAGTAGGTGTTCGAGACTGTCCAGTTCAAAAGCCTCATATACAGTTAATTGAAATTGCATCTTTTGTAATTTGAGTTCATATACCTTTACTTGCTGAGGGATATTAAAATTTCTCATTGCATCCTCCATGTTAAGTGTGTAGGTACTTGTGATTTTTCCACCAAGAACTCCAACATAGAATTCGTGAATATCACTTTCTGTTGTTTTTAATACTATTTGTTCTAACATCTTGTATATATTTAAATTAATTAATAAAATATTTAGCTTCTGTTTTACTATTTTCAATGCTATGAGTATTATTTATTAAGCAAATCCTTGATTAGAAAGGCAATAAATCTTATAATTTATCCAGAGCATTCTTTTCATTTCTTCCTAATGGTCACAACAATTATCACTTGTTTCAAGTATTCCGGTTAAATAATCTTGTACTAATTCTTTTGGCGATTTTGCTGGAACGCCAATAAACACATTAACTTTGTTTTGATTAAATAAAACAATTGCCTTTTGGCCCATGCCACTGGCAATTACATCAGTTACTCCCAAATCCGCAAGCCATTTCGGAAATACACCCGGTTCATGACCCGGCGGTGATAAAACAGATTCACTTTTTATTGAATCATTTTCAACTTCATAGACATAAAATTCCTGATTCTGTCCGAAATGATTGTTTAATTGTCCGTTAACAACCGGAATTGCAATTTTTGTCATAGTAATTTTTTAACGTTAGTAAATAAATCCCGTGCTTAAACACTGGATTACAATTGAAATAATCTTACATACCTCTGTTTCTATTTTGATTTCCTCGTCCTTTACCTTGCCCTCGTCCTTTTCCTAATCTTCTCCTGTAAGATTTATTTTTTTCAGAGGATTTCTTTGAATCACAATTACCTAATCCTCTACCCGTTTTTGCTCCTTTTTCTTCTGGAGCCTGTTCCATCATTGTTTGGCCTGTTGACCTCCTTTTTTTATTAATACATGTTGATACAAAGTTACGGTGAGAAGTAATAAGAAAATGATTTTAGGCGTTCGGATGCCTTAACATAAAAGCTTATATATCTTAATTATTTAGTTGAAATATTAATATATTTGTAGACTATTGGCTATTTTATTTTTGTATTTTTCCAAAACAATTAATTTATGCCGGATTCTAATAATTGCAATGATTGTAAGATTGGATCAAATTGCTTTAAAAAACTAATTCCTTTGGAGTTAGAATTTATCAATAAAAAGAAGATCCAAGTCACTTATTCTAAGGGAGAAAACATTTGCAAACAGGGAGCTTTTGCTTCTTCCGTATTATATATTTCAAATGGATTGGTAAAACAATATTTAGAAAACTACAATAAAAAAAACACAAACATCCGAATACTAAAATCTTCTGATTTTATTGGGTTATCATCTATTTTTGGGGATAACATCTACAATTATTCAATAATTGCATTAAAAGACACGGATATTTGCCTTATTGAGAAAGAGGCGCTAAAAGAACTATTAGAAAATAACGGATCTTTTGCTTCTTCATTAATCAAAAAATACTGTGAGAAAGAAAGCCATCTTTTAGAGAAGTTTAGAAGTATAAGTTATAAGCAAATGAATGGAAGACTAGCAGATGTGTTGCTCTATTTATCTTCAGACGATCTAAAGGAAGAGCTGGTTTTTCATTACATTAACAGAAAAGATATCGCTGATTTCGCTTGTATGTCAAAAGAAAGTACAGTTATGCGTTTAACAGAGTTTAAAAATGATGGAATAATAGATATTAATGGGAAAGATATTACTATAAAGAAACTGGATGTTTTAAAAAGCATTAGTAAAAGAGGATAATTTATTACTTCTACTAATTTTTTTCTCGTCAGAAATATTGTAAAGCTATAGCCAAAAAGTATTCTCTAATTTGATAAGAAAGATTTTTAAGGTGTCAGTAGTATTCAATAATTGAAAGTTTATTTTGCCTGCCATTAACTCCTAACAAATAAACCACTCCAATTCGACTTATTTTTAGCTATGGGAGAAAGCTAGCTGGAAAACCATTGAAAAAAAACGAAACCATTAGAGTGCTATATAAAAGAAATACGGAGCAAAGATAATTATCGTAAAGCATTAATTCTTGCTGGTATTTGTTAGAAATTCAACACATTAAGACAAGTGTGATTAATTTCCACGATAAATTCCCTTTTCCTTTTTCATAGATAGAATAAAAAGCTATAAATTCACCAAAATTTATTTTATCAGCAATTCAATTAAAGTTAAACAGATTAAGAAAAAGCATATGATTACAATAAAGCAAAATAGTGTGTTTTTGGCCTTCCTTTTTATTCTTATGGCTGGAATTATGTCGTGTAAGGAAAATGTTCCAATGGATCTTGCACAGGAAAGTATTATTCCTAAACCCGTTTCGATAATGGCAACGAATAGTTCCTTTAAGCTGGAAGAAGGGCTAAGTATTTATGTAAAAGGTGAAGCTGAGGAGCTTAATCAAATAGGGCAATACCTTGCAAAAACATTAAAACCTTCAACAGGTTTTGAAATTGAAGTCCAATCAACAGATAAAGAACCAGGGGCGGGCAATATTTATCTCACGATCTCTGATTCTGAAACAGAACTTGGTGAGGAAGGTTATGAACTCATTGTTACTGAAAACCTTATAAGTTTAAATGCTGATAAGCCAGCTGGTTTGATTCGAGGAATTCAAACGCTAAGGCAAATATTGCCACCAAAAATTGAATCAACCACAGTTGAGCAGGGGCCATGGCTGATTGCTACCGGTACCATTACCGACTATCCTGATTATTCATACAGAGGGGCGATGCTTGATGTTTCCAGGCATTTTTTCGGTGTGGATGATGTAAAACGTTATATTGATTTATTGACTTATTATAAAATTAATGTGTTGCATTTACACCTTTCTGATGACCAGGGATGGCGTATAGAAATCAAGTCGTGGCCGAACCTTACAACCCATGGTGGCAGTACTCAAGTTGGTGGAGGCGAGGGAGGATATTACACCCAGGAACAATATAAGGATATTGTAAAATATGCACAGGAACGCTATATTATAATAATTCCTGAAATTGATATGCCGGGGCATACTAATGCGGCTTTGGCTTCTTATCCCGAATTAAATTGCGACGGAAAAGCAACTGAATTATATACAGGAACCGAAGTTGGATTTAGTACCTTATGCATTAAAAAAGAACTTACTTATAAATTTGTTGACGATGTTATTCGGGAATTAGCTGCTATTACGCCCGGTCCATATATTCATATTGGTGGAGATGAATCACACGTAACACCAATGGAAGATTATATTCCATTTATTAACAGAGTGCAGGATATTGTATTATCTCATAATAAGATAATGATTGGTTGGGATGAGGTTGCTCATGCCAGTTTAAAACAAAACTCGGTTGTTCAGTTTTGGGCTAAAACAGAAAATGCAATTAAAGGGGTTAATCAGTCTGCGAAAGTAATCATGTCGCCAGCAGTGAAAACATATCTTGATATGCAATATGACTCTACCACTACTTTTGGATTACATTGGGCTGCGTATATTGAAGTGGATAGTGCTTATATTTGGGATCCTGCAACTTTTGTAGAAGGTATTACAAAAGAAAATATATTAGGCATTGAAGCTCCCTTATGGACAGAGACTATTACAAAAATGGACGAAATTGAATATATGGTATTTCCAAGGCTTCCGGGGCATGCTGAAGTTGGCTGGTCGGCTCCTGATGCAAGGGATTGGGATGAATATAAAATTCGATTAGGAAAACATGCGGAACGCTTTGATGCTCTGGGCATAAACTACTATAAATCGAAACTGGTTCCATGGGTTAACGACCAGGAATAAATTTTTATTGGATTATTGGTTCAATCATTTTTAAAGTTTTCAGACCCGGCGGATTTTCAAAACCAACCGGGTCTGTTAATCAATAATCGTTTAATTTCAAACCTTATTACTCCTTAATTACTTTGTGAAATAAAATTTCTTTATCAGTTTGGATAAGAATAAAATACACTCCATTTTGAAACAAGGACAGGTCAAGAATTTCATTTCGTTGAACGGATGTTTTTTCCAATATTAACTTACCTGTTAAATCAATAATTTTTATGTGTTCGATTTCATTTCCGGCAAAATCAAAATGGATAATATCGTTTGTTGGATTGGGGTAGATATTAATTTTGCTTTTTGATAAATCAGCAATTCCTGTCAGTTTGTCAACTACTTCAAATTGCATATCTCTTATGATGCTCCCTATTTTCACTCCAGACCTCCATTCTTCAATTTCTACAGCAATATTGTATAATCCTATATATACCGGGGTTTCCCAAATTAGGTCACCATTGACAGGATCAACGCTCAAGCTTTTGCTTGCTTTGGGATACAGGTAATTATCAATGGGTTGGGTATTGTCACCAAGGCATTCAGTCAGCTTATAGGAAAGGCTGTCGTCACCACCATCAATAGCATTTGAGTTATAAATAAATAGGGAATCTACTAACACCTGACCAAAAGGGGGATTTTCAAAATACGGGGAACTATTTACACCTAAACTGGAATTTATTTGTAAAATAGTTTTAAGGGCAAATATTTTGTTCACAGAGTTTGGAATATTTCGAATACCCTCATTTCTGCCAGCATCTTCAATACTTATTACATAACTCCCCGGACCGGAATATTTATGTTCAATCTGATAATTATTTTGTTTATAATTATTTGGGAGATAAACTTCATAAGTTCTTGCAACCATTTCTGATGTACCATCGCCAAACCGTATTTCAATTAGCGGATTCCCGGCAGCGGCACCTGTATCAGTATAAACAACAAGTCGGATCCGGTAGGAGTATCCTTCTATATGTTCATAAGTTATTTCGCCGGCTCTGTAATGTGTTGCAGATACCTGTTGGGAAACGAGCACTGTAAGAATCAATAAGAAAATTTTCTTAATTATTTGATTAATTGAGGTGTTTTTCATAATCAAACCAATTTAAAAAGGGATAAGTTGGTACTAAGATACTAATTCCTTTCTTCAGGTTTCATAACCGAATCCCTGTTTTTTTAATGCTGTAATAAAAAGGTGTTATTTTTTGTTTATTTTCCCAGTTTTCCTTTGAAAAAATAAACATCGAAAATGGTTCTTCAATTTCAAATTCTAAGTTGTATAAATGGTCTCGAAACTGTCTTTCTTTTTTTGTGCTTACGGGATAATTAGTTAATACCAAAATATCCCAATCCGAATCCTTCCTTTCTTCGCCACGGGCACGGGATCCATAAAGAATAACTTGGGCGTCAGGGTCTATTTCTTTTATATTCAGTTTTATTAATTGGGCTATATGGCTGGTTCACTCTTTCATTTTTAATATCCGCTTTTAAACAAAGATACAGTATTTACTTTCAAACAGGGATGTTTTTTTGCTAACAATCAAAAAAAGACAACTTTTTTAGTCAAAGTAATTAAAAAATAACACGGTCTCCTGTTTGTTTCCCCAGCTCACTTCTGGCCTCAAGAAGTGCCATTTTTTGTTCAAAAAGAATTTTTTCTTTTTCCCTGTTATCATCAACATTTTTAAAACTCACTTCATTTTCCTTAATAGCCTGGTTCAAAATTTTTAGCTTATAAGCATTTATTGTTTTTGGAACAATTTCTTTTAACCTGTTTTCGGAAGCTTCAATTTTTTTCCCATCTTTTTCCCAAATGGTACTCATTTTATAGTTTTGGCTAAAAATGTCAGCAGCTAGTTTTCTTATTTTATCTTCCGGGTGGTTAATAAAATGCTTGCTATCCAAAAGTACTTCATTTTTTATTGACTCAATATAATCTTCAAACACTTGTTTGTAAACCAAGGTCTTAAATTCCAACTCATCATTTAAAACTTCAGAGGTGATGTATTCGGCAACGGTAGTTGAGTTTGCAGTAAAGCTGGCTTCGTCCGTTTCTGAATATAGTTCATGGTCACCAAAATTTAATAGCAGGGATATTAATTCCTTTTCATTTACTTCAGCAAAAACATCATCAATAAAACCGGGTAAGGGCGTGCTTTGGCTTTGATTGGTTTCCTGACGTGCTTTTGTAAACTCTCGTTTTCTATTATCATCACGTTTTTTAAAAATTCGTTTATTGGTTTCTGCATAAAGAGCATCTTCTTTTACATGTAAAAGGGTGCTACAGTCACGTATATACATGCTACGGGTTATCGCATCAGGGATAATGGCAATAGATGCTACAATATTTGAAACCAAACCAGCTCTTTTTACCGGATCGTTCTGGGCATCTTTTAATAGCAGAGAGGTTTTAAAACGGATAAAATCCTGTTCATTTTCATTAATAAAGTCTTTTAGTTCTGACTTGCTCATTTTCCGGGCAAATGAATCAGGGTCTTCACCTTCCGGGAAAAGAACTACTTTTACATTCATCCCCTGTTCCAGTATCATATCAATTCCCCTAAAAGAGGCTTTTATACCCGCATCATCACCATCATATAAAATAGTAAGGTTTTCAGTAAACCGTTTTACCTGGCTTATTTGGTTTTCAGTTAAAGATGTTCCGGAAGAAGCCACGACATTCTCAATTCCAGCCTGATGTAAGGAAATAACATCTGTGTATCCCTCAACCATATAGCATTTGGTATGCTTTACAATGCTTTTCTTTGCAAAATATATCCCATACAGGATATTACTTTTATGGTAAATTTCTGATTCAGGAGAATTCAGGTACTTTGCCGCTTTTTTGTTTGTTTTTAAAATTCGTCCACCAAAGCCAATACTACTTCCCGAAAGACCATGTATTGGAAACATCACCCTGCCCGCAAAACGATCAAAACGGTAATTGTTTTTATCAATACTTAGGCCGGTATCCGTCAAATACTTTAATTTATATCCATTTTTCAGGGCATCATTGGTAAAAGCGTCACGTTGTTCAAGACTATAACCCAATTGAAATTTTTCAATAATTTCTTTAGAAAATCCTCGCTCTTTAAAATACGATAGACCCACAGCTTTACCTTCCTGGTGGTTATGCAAAATACTTCTGAAATACTTATTGGCATATTCAGAAACAATAAGCATGCTATCCCGTTCATTTTTTTGGGCTACCTGTTCTTCAGTTTGTTCTGTTTCAATAACATCAATGCTATACTTTTTAGCCAGGTATTTAAGGGCTTCAGGATAGCTTAATTGTTCATGTTCCATAACAAAGCCCACAGAGTTACCCGCCTGTCCACAACCAAAACATTTGTAAATACCTTTTGCCGGGGAAACCGTAAACGAAGGCGTTTTTTCATTATGGAAAGGACAAAGACCCAAATAATTGACCCCACGGCGCTTAAGGTTTACAAAATCCTGCACCACATCCACAATCTGGGCTGTGTCAATAATTCGTTCAACGGTACTTTGATCAATCATTTAGGAATGTCTCTTTTTGATGTTATTTTGCAAAGGTAATAAAATAGGAAACTATTATGGGTGGTAAAGAAGGAAAAAGGCGAAGGCTGAAGCTAAGGAGTACTTTTTGAAACCGATACCGTTTCTTTGAGCTACCTTAGCCTCAGCCTTCACTTTAGCCATTTATTATAATTAAAGTCAGTGTTTGATTCAGAAAGTTCGAGTTCTAGGCTTGCGAAGCTGGAAAAAGCAAGGAGTTTACTTTTGTAAATGCACTGTTCTGAGCATGTCGAAGCAACTGTTTTTCTAGCGAGCATAACGATGAAATCGGACTTTATGGACCAACACCAATTACAAAAACTCAAGCCTAAAACCGGCATTCAACCAAAAACCACGGCTTTGAATTTCATTAGGGTCATTAACATATATATTGGTAAGCCCCCATTCGTAACCACCATCAATAAAAATTTTCCCAATGGATATACCGGCACCCAAGTTTAATCCCCAGATAAAATTACTAAAATCATCTTTTGTTAAACCAGTTGAGCCTGTATTTACTTTGGTTACAATCTGTGCAGCCGGACCACCAAAAATATGAAAATTCCGATCATCTGTGGCATCACCTATAACATTAATACCTACAAAAGCAGGAATTCTTAAAGAGCTGATGTCATTTTTAAATTCAGGAAGGTTGGTGTCTAACTCTTGTAGGTTCCAGTTATTTTTCACCCAAAAAATTCCCGGCTCAAAATAGAACTGGTTGCCGAAAGTAACAGTTCCTCCCAACTGCCAACCTAATCTTCCCGTTGTTTCATAAGATTGAGGGTCGCTTGACATGTTTGTGAAATTTAAACCAATTCCAGGTTTTATAACCATCTGAGATAATCCTGTAATAGCAAAGCTAATCAGTAAAATAAGTGTAATTGCTGTTTTTTTCATTGTGTCTATTTTTTAGTTTAGTGATACAGATTTTATTGTTCTATCGTTCTATTGTTGGTTTATTTTTAATTCAACAATATAGCAATCTTATATAAGGTGTTCTCTAGAGATTTGGATTTTTAGAGGTTACCATAATTTATTTATCAATTAATATCTTAGTAATATCCTCTAATAAACGCTCTTCTCTTGGCCACCGTGCTTTAGGAATTGCAATATTCCCTTTTTTATCTATAATAGCATAATAGGGAATACCCGGAATTTTAAATAAGGTTTTAAATAAATTTTTTGATTCCGGATCAATTCGATAATGAGAACCCTTAATATTTATTCTTTTTAAACCCCGCAACCATTTTTCTTTTTCAACATCGGTGGACAAATATAGAAAAGCAACATTTTCATCCTTAAAGTACTTTTGTACGTTTTTTGAATGGGGCATTTCCCTGATGCATGGACCGCACCAACTGGCCCAAAAGTCAAGGTAAATTACACGTCCTTTTAATTCTTTCAGAACTTTTTTGAATAGTACCGTTTCACCCTCTTCTGTATAAAGCTTTATTTCTTTAATTTCTTTCGGGAACGTTGTTCCTTTAAGATGATTAAGTTTTTGAGCTGAAATATTTGATAATATGCTGAAAAGCAACAAAATCAACACAAAAAAGTATGTGAACAATTGTTTCATTTATTTTTTCAAAAAAGGTTGAATTAAGCTTACTCCCATTTATAACGCACAATAATAAATTTCATTATTATTAGACTCGTTTTAATAGTAACTTTAATTGTGACTTTAGTTTACAATACTACCTTAAATTTTTGTTTTGTGCAAAGTGCAAAGTAATGATTTCACAACAGAAAACACATATTATACGTTATAATCTTTTGTTTAATTGTATATAAAAATATGATTGTAATGAAAAAGTTAATTGTCATATTATTCATGTTTTTTTCAATAATAAATATTAACGCACAGGAAATAAAACCTAAAATTAAAGTATGTTTATTGATTGGTGCAAAATATACACCTTTTGATTATATATGGGGAGGGCTTACCGGTATAAACCTTAAAAGAGGCAAATTCAGCTTTAATGTTAGGAATGACTTTAGCTTTTCTATTGCAAGAAAAGATTCTTCTGCATATTTTGGTGTTGATGAATACCGTGTATATAATTATTTTGACTTAGCATATGAGTTCTATAAAAACTCTGTGGCTTCAGTTGGTGTTGGATGGGTTTCAAATACAGATGATTTTCATCGGTTTAATAATCAATATGGTTATTCTGTTGTTTCGATAGCTCTGTATCAAAAACTATCAACCAGAATACAGTTTGAAATCAGAGGTGATATTCCATTAAAAAAGAGAAATCTTTTAATTTCTGACAATCATGCATTTCCTGTTTTTGTTTCAATAGCTTATTTGTTGAAATAATAAGTTCATGTTGTTTCGTTAAGCCGTTTTGAAGTCCTGTCAGAAGTTCAAAAGTCATAGAAACGACGTCAAAATGTCCGATAGGACTTTTGAACGTTATTAAAATGAAATATAAAATCCTTATCTAAGTGATATTGAACAATAAGCTTAAAAATAAATAATATCACCCGATAAAACCTGTTTTGTATTAAACGTTTGATGAAAGGCTGCTAAAGCAGGAAGGGCTGTACAATGTGAGGGATAAATTTTTTTAATTTCTAAGTCTGTAAAATATTTAATCGTCTTTTGGGTTTGTGTATCATTCTTTTTTAAATGGAAACCACCAATGACCCCATAAATATTTTTTACACCTGTTATTTGAATAGCATAATCTATAATATTGCAAATACCGGAATGGGCACAACCAGAGACCACCACAAGGCCGTTGTCTGTCTTTATTGCCAAAGCAGAGTCGTCATAAACAAAGTCATCAGTTCCGTCTTCTAAAACAAAAGGTGTACTTTTTGCTTCAAAATCATTAATTCTGGGAATTTGCCCCAAAAAAGTAATTTGATCTGAAATTTGATAAGCATCTTTTGTTGTTATTAGATGGAATCTTTCTGCAGCTTCTTTTTTTGAAAACGGGAGCCCTATATATGAATGATCTCTTTTACGGTATTTTTTTTGAAAGGAATCCGGATGGGTAATTAATGTTTTGTTTTCAATATATTTTAGCCCGTTCCCATGATCCCAGTGACCATGACTAAGTACTACTGTATCAACAGGTGTTAAATCTCGATTTAACAAAGCTGCATTTTTAAGGAACAGGTCCGAAGCACCGGTATCTAACAAAATGGTTTTGTCGGCTTCAATCAGATAGGATAAACCATGTTCTGAGCCGCAAATATCACCAGGGGCATTATCATTCAATACAGTTAACTTCATGCTATTGGTTGAGTATGGATTCCAGATTTGTTTTAGGTAATGAAAGAGTAATTAGTAACTGGAAATTAGTAATTGTCAACTTAATTACCAATTACTAATTAACCAATTACTTGTATGATATTGCTCTCAAGATAAAAGAACAAAAGCATCCTATTTATACCATTATGCCAACTTACACCTTTACTAATGCCTGATCTAAATCAGCGATAATATCTTCAACATCTTCAATTCCAACTGAAAAGCGTACTAAGTCGTCCGTAATTCCGGCAGCAAGCTTATCTTCATGGGAAACAGCTGCGTGTGTCATGGATGCAGGGTGTTGTATTAATGATTCAACTCCGCCAAGCGAAACAGCTAATATTGCTAAATGAACATTATCCATTAAAATTTGTCCTGCTTTTAAACCACCCGTCACACCAAAACTGATCATTGAACCAAAACCACTCATTTGTTCTTTGGCTAAGTCATGTTGTGGATGCGATTTTAAACCAGGATATTTTATCCATTCTACTTTTGGGTGGCTTTCAAGATATTCAGCAACCTTCATAGCACTCGCCTGTGCTTTGTCAATTCTTATAGCAAGTGTTTTTACACCACGAATAACCATAAATGCCTGGTGTGGATCCATATTACTACCCATGTAAACCATTGCATGACGCACTTTTTTATAAAGTTCTTCGGTTTTTGCAACAATTACACCACCCACAATATCGGCATGACCATTAATAAACTTGGTAACTGAATGAAAAACAATATCAACACCTAAATCTAATGGTTTTTGAAGATAAGGACTGGAAAAAGTATTATCTACAACAACAATAATTCCATGCTCTTTGGCAACTTTAACTGCTGCTTTTAAATCAGTCAATTGCATGGTTGGGTTTGAAGGGGTTTCAATATAAAGCACTTTGGTATTAGGTTTTATTGCAGCTTTAATATTTTCAATGTCAGAAGTATCTACATAATCAGCTTCTACACCAAAGCGGCTAAAGTCTTGTTCCATTACACCACGTGAAGGGCCATAAACCGATGCGGTACTTACCATATGTGCTCCTTGTCCCAATAAAGCAAAATAAATAGCTGTAACCGCACCCATTCCTGAGCTGGTAGCA
>Ga0164315_10002648_pt1 | contig 13746 bp, 8 predicted proteins | sample GuaBasSedimGuay6_FD_113737 | JGI IMG/M metagenome (GOLD analysis project Ga0164315, IMG submission 113737) | Subseafloor sediment microbial communities from Guaymas Basin, Gulf of California, Mexico - Guay6, Core 4569-2, 0-3 cm | ecosystem: Environmental > Aquatic > Marine > Hydrothermal vents >... | reverse complement strand
CCGTGTAGTGCCTAGCGAAATTCTTGAGAAAAAAACCCCATTCTTTTCATATAAGGCTACATCTTTTGAGGGTAGGCCGTAGTAGTAATTATCAAAGGGGTTATATTAGTTTATGGAAAATAATAAAGGAATTACGTCTGCATTTCATTTAGAGTAATGTTATCAACAAGTTTCTTATCCTCTGAATGCACTCAAAAAAAAACATTATTGTTTTCTTGTTACTCTTATAAAGTTTGTGTGTAACTTGCTAATTCTTCTTTCAAAAGGTTATTATTTGGATATGCATGTCCTAAATGTTGTTTAAATCCTTCCGCGTAATTAACGCTTATTTCCTTTCCACGTTTTGATGAGAAGTTTTTCATTGCGATAATATATTCATCAATTCCGTTATGGGACATAAGCCAATTGCGTTGACTTTCATGCGTAGCTAACATTTTTTCTTTTATTTCAAATTTCCTTTAGTCTAATTGGCACCAAAATTAAACAACAGAATAAATTCACTAAGTGATATTTAAAGAATTAAATAATAATAAATATTGGGCACATTTTTGAAATAAAACCATGCCCAATGGAGGTACTATTAAATGACTTATCTTGTTTATGCTCTTTTATAAATGCTAGCTCTCCCAGCTAATAATTACCAACAGAATACATTTAGAAAACAAATAAACCATTTCAACAAAATATAATCATCAGGCTGAGTTAAATAATTAACTCAGCCTGAATGATATTGGAGGTCGCTATTTCATTAATATAGCTTTTTGTGTCGATTGAAAATGACTAGCTTTCATATGGAAGAAATAAACTCCGCTTGCAATATTGGAGCCGTTAAATAAAACCTTATGAATGCCTTTCTTTTCATGGCCGTTAACAAGATCAGCAACTGTTTCCCCTAAAATATTCATAACTTTTATACTCACATAAACACTCTTTGGAAGTGAATATACAATAGTTGTTGTTGGGTTAAAGGGATTAGGATAGTTCTGATTAAGCTCAAATTGTATAGGAACATAACTCTCATCTGAAGCATATTGCTCAATTGCAGTTGTATTCGAATAATCCCGAAAAATAACTGCCCTGCCAGATCCGTCATAATTCTCAATATCCTTTGTTTCCCAAACGCACACGATAAGATTTGGTTTCTCTGCATCAGCTTCAGTTATGGCAATCCTGCAATCAGTTCCGTAGCTTTTATCGCTCATTTCAAATGATGGAATCAACGGATTACCAGAATCATCAAATGCCCGATATGAAGGATATGCCAACCATTCTTTTTCCGTAGTGGATTCATAAGCGTCTTCATAAATAAAGTGAATGGTATTATCAGACTGTCGGATACGAATATCAGCATCCTTCTGAAAACTTAAGGTGTGTTCTGATATTAAAAGATCATCTGTCTGCGGCGTTCCATCGTGGTTAAAAATGCGAAAATAAGCCCCTTTGCCGCTACCATCAGTACCATCTTCTCCGCTTGAATAAGGAAAATCTTGCCACATAATAACAAACCTTCCATCATTAAAAACATCTACCTCAGGAAATTCCTGTCTGTACCACACCGGATCATCAGAGCTTAAATCTCCATTAGCTCGTTTTTGCGTATCAAATAGAGCAACCGGTGCACCATCTTCCCAAACCGGTTTGCAATCAAAAAGCTGGAACCAAATATCTCTATCCTTTGACGCTGTTCCAAAACTCCCACTTTTTTCACTATACCACGTGGCAACCAACGTAGAGTCAGAAAAAAAAATCAAACTGATTTCCGCTTGTTTATATTCAAGCACATCATTCACACCAATTAAGGCTCCATTTGGCGAACCATCTCGCTTAAAGAATTGCATAAAAATGTCATTATTATGCCAGCCGATTACAAAAAGGCTATCGTCTGATGAAATAGCAACATCGGGGCGTTCTCCAGTCGCATAGATACCATCTATTACTGGTTTCGGTTCAATAATAAATTTTTCGTTCCCATCAATACAGGAAATAATAGTAAAATATATTTTACTATTCTGTTCCCATGAAACAACAAAATGTTCATTATCAGCAAATGCTTCAATGCTAGGTGTATCTGTTGTGGGACCTGTTCTATAAAACTCACGAAATGTTTGTCTATCATAACTGACCGCAAATATATTTTCATCCGGCCCATTGTCGCCAGATTCAAATACAATCACTACCGTTCCCTTGCCATTCACTGCAATTTCAGGACTATCCTGATGGTTGTTGGTTGTGCTATTTACCTGTACTGAATTCGGATAATGTACTTGAGAATGAACTTGATTGTAATTGGCAAAACAGATACAGATAAATAGTGATACATAATATATTTGTTGCGGGGAAATTCTTTTGTAATTCACTATATGACTCCTTTTTTAATATTCTTAGTGTTTGCGTGGTTATCTTCTTCATTTTGAAGCAATATTAAATAAAATAAAAATAATCTATTTTGTAGAGTAATGAAGTAAATAACTATTTCTTCACACAGATAACTGCTTAATTATTTATAGAACTTTTAGGAAGCCTATTGCATAGATTAGATTTAGTTTAAGTATATAAAATATACGTATTATCCCAGATTTAGTTTATTTTTTTCGGATTCACCACAACATATTTAATAGATTTTCGTCTGTAAGTATATGTAATATGTACCAATCCATCTTCTGCCTGAATAATTGCCGGATAGGAGTACTCTCCTTCCTGGCGTTCCAATGTCATTACAAGCTTCCAGTTCTTACCATCTTCTGAAATTGCTAGGTTTAACATATTTCTACTTCTTGGAAAATCACTTTCTCTTATAGTATGATTGTAAATTAATAGATGCCGACCATCTGCCAATGTAACCGCATCAGTACCTGAACTTGGATTGGGAAGTTCTGTTGCAGTCATTTCACTCCAAGTACTTCCACCATCATGTGACCAGCTTTGAGTAATCACATTTTGGCGACTTCTGCATAACACCTGCATTTTTCCATTAGGATAAGTTAAAATACTTGGTTGTATTGCACTAAATTTAATTCCATCGTTTATTGGACCAATTACTTTCCATGTTTTTCCCATATCTTTTGTAATTTCAAAATGAACACGCCAATAATTATTAATATTGTTTTCAACTTCTGTACTCGAAGGACAAATAATTGCACCATTCTCCAATTGGATAGGTTTATTTTTCACAGGACCTACCAAATGTCCAACTTTCTTATCTTTACCCAATTTTACAGGTTTTGTCCAGGTTCTTCCACCATTATCTGATATTGTCAGCATTCCCCACCAATCACGCGGTGTTGGACCAACTTTATAAAACAACATTAAAGGTCCATCCTTATGTTGGAAAAGTACTGGATTCCATGTAGGATATCTTAATGTGTCGTTTTGATAACCATTCACTACTTCAATAGGTTTCGACCAGTTACCATCTAAATTCATTGAGATCCAAATTCCAACATCTTTATGTCTCTCTCCTGTACCACCAAACCAAGCTGCAATAAAACCATCTTCAACCTCTACAATTGTTGATGCATGACACTCCGGTGTTGGCTTATCATCCAATGGATATATTAACTCCCCTTCTAAATATGCTGTATCTCCATTTTTTATCAGATCTGGAATTTTATGTTTCAATTGTGCTAAAGAAGAAATTGTAAAACCTAATAAAATAACTATAGGCATCAAATTTTTGATAATTCTCATGGTGTTTTTTTCTTTAATTGATAATTAATTTGCTACAAAGCTCATTTCTTTTATTATTTCGTGAAGTGAGTTTATCACCCACTTCACATATTGGAGGTACTATAGTATAAGAGAGATATATGTATTTCTTCCCTATCCTTTCAGTACAATATTGATTTTATTAAAATCATTTATTTTTGAGTTTGAATAAATTCACTAGCTTCCATATAGTAGAAGCAAATTCTTTAAATAATAATATAAAACGGAATATTTAAAACTGGGTTCCGAGAATCGTTTGTATAAATCGTTACGTCTCCCTCAAATGTTCCCTTTGCATTAGGGTCAGTCCATTCAAACTTAAGTTTATACTGCTCATTTATTTTTGACTCAATATACGTTATTTTCAATTGTGATAAAGAAGAGATTATTTCCTTGATTTTAAATCCTTCTCCAACACGCTGTGTCACTGTTACAAATCGAGGGAGCATCTTTCCTTTCTTATCTTTTTGCATTCGCACACTGCTGGGAGTTACAACAATAGCAGGATTTACTACACCGGCCACTGTAATTTTTATAGATGGGTCATATTGGCTATTAGTAACCAGCGTCACTGTTTCAGAAAATCGTCCTTCGGGAAATTTATCAGAAATCGTAATAGAAAGCTTGTATTGCTCCCAATAATCCGATTCGTTCATTGTTATTATTTCATTTTCTAATTTCACTAACTGGGTCTCAATATTCGGATGACTGGGGCGGACAAAAACAGTTAACGAGTCTTCCCCGATTGTAGCGAGGGTTAGTTCTTTTGTAGTTTTAACACCTTTGCTAGCATTAAAATAGGTCCGATTGACAGGTAGTAATCTCACTCCCATAATATCACATTTAATATGAAGGATAACTTCGGAGCGTTGTGGGTCATTAAAGACAACTATAATCGTCTTATCAATTTTACCGCGATACTTGAGTGTATTCATAGTCGCAAAAATTTGCCCCTCTTGACCAGGCTGGATAACTTTATTGTATTCAGCCACTGTGCAGCCACACGTAGGGGTTAGCCTTAGTATTTTAAGAACTTTTGTCCCTTTGTTCTCAACAGTAAAGATAGCTTTAACTTTCTTTCCCGGCTTCACAATACCAGCATCGTAAATGAGCGATTTGATTTTTATTTCATGTGAGAGTGAATCTTTATTAGCTTTAAATGCCATCAATACATTCAATGAGTTGAATACTATGAAAATTAACAGTAATAGTGTTTTTTTAAAATTCATTTAGTCCTCAAAACGTCCCGCTAATCGAAATTCTTAAGGGTGACTCAAAATGGTTTATAAAATTTGAATAGGCAAAATCAATGTTGAGCTTTTTGCCGCTGATTTCAGGTGAAATACCAACCCCAAAAGAAAAGTCCTCATTGCTGTAATTAAACCGGTAACCGCCACGCAGGGCAACAAGGTTTATCAGCCACAATTCTGCTCCAATACGATAACGATCACCTAGGTCAATAGTAAATCCGCTTTCGAGTGCAACAGTAAGGGAATAAGGCTCCTCTCTACTACCAAGTATTTCTGATGCCAGGGTCACATTAAAATCAATCGGCATGGAAAAGGACTCGGATTTTGTTATGCTACTCACTGCCTGATCCGGCCCCAAATTACGTAGCGAAACACCGAGTGTAATATTTCGATAGCCGGTATTGTACAGCGTTGAGATATCAAACGCATACGTGCTTCGGGTATCCAAATCTAAAGTCTCCTGGATATAACGCACGTGAATACCAAGAGACAATAAGTCGGTAATATCCTTGGCAAAAGCCAGTCCCAGAGCTAGGTCGCCGGCACTGACCATCCTTCCGGTTCCTTCGGGCTGTAGGGGCAGCGTCTCTTCAAACTCATTAATCCCAAAGTGAACAATGCTGAGGCCGAAGGTACCAAAATCGGTTTTGTATCCAAATGCAGCGGAAACCATTTTGGAATCTACCAACCAGTTAGTGTATGAAAATAAATATTCAAACGATTTGATACTGGTCAGACCCGCCGGATTGTAGAAAATAGAATTTATATCATCCGCAACGGCTGTAAATGCACCGCCCATGGCAACTGGACGTGCCCCTTGCTCAACCCGTAAAAAATTATAAGTCGTTTTTCCGGCACGATTAAAGTCTGTGAATTGTTCGTCTGATTGACCCATTACTGGGGAAATCCACATAAAAAGAGAAATAAGAACAACGGAAATAAGAGTTGGCATTTTCATTAAACTTCTCCTTGAAAATAAATTGCAATTTACCATAGCGGATCTCCTCAATTTATCGGAGTCTCCGTTTGTTAATAATTTTTGACATGTAAGAACATCCAGTTCCTGATACAATCGGGACAACCGGAGTCGAAAATATTTCATATTTTTTTACCTAATAATAAGTAGTGTTCCTTTTTGAATCTCACCCTTACTGACCACATGCACTGGCGGCAGAGTATCACCTGTAGCTGAGACATAAGAATAATCGCCGTCAATTTCAGATTGAACGACCCAGAAATATATGCCAGGCGCTACGTCTCCTGCAAATTTTATGGTCTGCTGACCCCATTCTCCTAAAGGAGAAGGCTCATTGTGGTACACCTGGGCAACCAACCCACCAGTGACCGAATAAATACTAATGGTGCATTCTTGTGGGATGTTAAAAAATTTAATGGCATTTGATAGAGAGTATTCATGAATCCCATCCGGCTTGTAAGGATTGGGAACCACACGTATCTTCATTTCCATATTATCGGACTTTGCGCTACTCAAAGTGCTGGCTTCTTTGCCGATCAGCATTTTTTGTTCTGGTGCCGACAGACCGCTTTCCAGCGAGGGCACTGGTTGTCCTGTGCCATTCCAATCTGCATGGCCGGTATCAAAGCTACGTAAACTATAGAAATAGCTAAAAGCACCAGGTTTGGTTTCGGTATCAGTAAAAGTATAACGGTGCCGATCTTGATCATATTCAATCAAGCCCAGATCGCTTTTTATTTGACCTCGTTTAATTTCATCCATAAACTTGTACGGACCGTTATGCCAGTTTCCGCTAAGCTTATCATCATTTCTGGGCTCAGCAGGATCGGCTTTTTCTGAAGCGCCACCGGTTAACATCTTGTAAACTCGGAATCCTGCAACGTCTTTAGCTTCCTCGCCGCTATAATCCGGGTCCTCTGCGTTTAATGCTTCATCAGACCAAAACACTTGTAAATGTCCATTAAAATTGGGAAGAACATTTTCAATCAAGACATCAGGAGGTGGGTCAGGCACATCATAGCCCATGTCGTACATCTCCTGCGCCAGCGATAGGTTGTGAAACAGCGATTTTTCGCCGTATTCGAATTCTTTCATTTTTCCCGGTCGAAGTGAACGTGCCCATGCATTTTCGGGTGCAAGTCTGGGATCAAACTCTCCTTGATTTGCCAGATAATCAGCACCGGAACCGGCTACATAGGTCATTACGATTTTTACTTTATCGCCGGGATTCAATGTGTAAGGGCCATAGATTTGAAAATGAGTATTTGTACCCACCAAAGAAAGTGCATCCGGTTTGGGAGGATCCGTATGTATTGCGGGATTGTCGTTCGCGGGGTCATCCAAAGCTAGCATATCGTATATTTCATCGTTGGTAAAAGTCAGTAGATTGGGTTCTAGGGGTTTATCTTCCAACCGATGTAAAGGCCACCATTTGCAGCGTGACGGCTGATCGGCAATTTCCGGAGCAACATAGGATTCCAAATCATTGGTAAAACCATCCGAGGGATCGTAATCCAAGGGAGCCATACCGATAAATGCATAAGCGAGTAGTTGTGTTTCAGCTTGTCCTTGCTGTTCATTACCTGTGTTGCGTTGAACATATTTTTCAACATAAGGTTCTCCAACATCATTGTAATCATTTAGCGGAGAGTCACCATCACAACCATAACTCATTTTTTTGTTAATATAATTTGGTGTATCTTCAGAAATTATTGCCTGGTAGCCTGGTGATTCGCTGTATTTATACCTTTCATCTTGTGCAAACTCACCATTTCTTCGCCAACCTCCCCATCCGCCAATAATATCATCACCCCAGGTTTCGCCTGCTAATGAAGTGGAAAACATATTAGCAAAGGAAAAATAGACGTCAGTGAGAACAGGTAGTTCACTGCCAAATTCATCGAGCGAGTCCACGAGGCCATCGCCATTTGAGTCACCAGTATATTCGAATATGTTTTCTACAATGATAAAATCATCGTATTTCTGATAACTCCAGGCCCTTGCTTTTTTGGTGGCAGTAATACCCATACCTGTCGTCCATCTAACAATTATGATCTCTTCGGCTTCATTATCACGTCCAATATATTTACCATATTGGTAATTGTGTATTTCTGCCGGTTCCTCGGGATCGAAGGGAGGTGCGCCTGGCCAATAAGTTGATTTTGCATCATCAACACCAAGATCTGACTCAGGTCCTAAGGATGGATCATAGCCAACCTTGACAACATCAGGAGAGACACTTCGTGGTCCTGAATAAGAAATATATTTTTCCCCATTTGCTTTTGCCAAAAGGAAAGTTCCTTCTCCATGGGAATTCTCATAGCGAGCTGCGTTTGGTGCCATAGCACCAGCGCCACCACCACCAGATGATTCATTAATTAAGGACGCATTCCAAAACGCAATAAATTCGCCGGTACGAACGCTACTACCAGGATAGCTGAGTCCTGCCTGATCATTAGATTGATTAGTGCCAATTCCTTGTTGTCCTTGCAGGCCACTCATTCGATAGGTTGCCCATAATTTGCTTCGTGTTAAATAGCGCGTAATAGCCGCATCCCATTGTGCAACTACACTAGAATAAGTAAGCAACATCGAAATGACGAAAAATAATGACAGGGTAAATGTTCCTTTTTTATATATTTGCATTAGTATTTTTCCTATAATAATGATTGTTAACTAAAAATCAAGCCGTATGCCAAAGCTAATACTTCGCGGTCTACCCAGGTAAAGCTGTCCGTCAGTCTTACCACGATGATCGAAGGAGTGATCGCTTATAGGTGAATACCCTTCCAATCCATAATTAACATAATCCGGGAGACTCACAACGTTCTGAAAATTTGAATTATTGCTGATCTCCTTATTGTTAAACAAATTGCTGATGGAAACAAAAATAGTGTTAGTTAACCCTCCGAATGTAAAACTCTTTTCGATCCGCATGTCTGTAATGCTGCTTAGTGGTGCACTGCGCCACAATGCTTTCCCATCAATACCCGTATATTGGTAGGGTAGCCCTTCATGATAACGATAAACCAAATTAATATTAATATTAGCAAAAGGTTTTCCACCAAAAATAGTTGGTCCAAAATCATCGGGAAGATTAACATAGGTAATAAGACCAAAAGACGATCTCCTGGATATATTATCCCGAGGATGACCCACCGAAGAATAGTGTGTGCTAACGTAATATAATCCATCCACACCTTCAACGTTTTGTATTAGCGCTCCCTGTTCTCGCAATTGAGCAAGATAGTCATCTGCAGCTTGTACCCTTCTTGCCATCAAATCGTCACTTAAAACTTCAGGTATTTCTGCACCGGAATCGAGTTCATTAACAACACCATCTCCATTGCTGTCGCCGTTATATCTTTCGAAATAATAATTTTCAATAAAGTTACCATCAGGAACATAGGTACGTACACGTTCTCCTGCCGAACCTTCTGTTGCCCAGGCCAGATTAAAAGAGACCAAGAATGAGAAATACTTTCCTAGACGTTTTTTAATTAGAAATTCAAAACCCTTGGCATCTTCATATTGTGTATTATTAATGATATGAACATACGGTGCTGTTGATTCCCGATTTGGATCCCAAAATTGATGGGTAGCGCCACCTTTTGACTGATTCTGAGCACTTTTGTAATATGTTGTCATTGTAAGGAGATAATCCTGATAAAAGTTCCAGTCAATACCCATTTCAAAACTAATTGTTTTTTCATATTCTAGAGTTGGATTACCAAAATGAGCACGATTACTAGCATCGTTTAACCGGTTATAAACTTCCGGTTCATCTACCTTGCCGTTTTTGTTAATATCTTTATCTTCATTTTTTGCATTTTTTGCAAACCATTCTTCACGGTACATATTATTAAAGCTAGGCAATTGGGATACATGACCATAGAAAAAATGGATTGTTGCATTTTCTGTAATTGGATGAGATATGCCCAATCGTGGACTAAAGGCTGTTAACGGATCCGGCTTCATCCATAACTCATCCGGTATATCGCGAAAACGAGTATATGAATTGAATGGCCGGGATAGCTTTGACATTGCATAAGTTACCGGAAATTTGGTTCCCCAATCAAAATAATCAAATCGACCACCAATATTTACTACCAGACCGCCAAACTCCATTTTATCTGACAAATAGGCGGCGATCATAGTTGGCGTAACTCCTTTTCCTGATGTGAAATCTTTTGCAACACGTGAAAGTTTGCGAGTTGTAGTGGTATGGGTGAATGATGTCTGCCAAAAGTCATAATGCTGCAAATCAAAACCTGCTTTTACAAGGTGATTTGAAGTTACTTGACTAGTGAAATCTAATTTCACCCCGGTTCTGATATTACTTGCGTCTGTATAATTGATCTCTTTACCGCCTTCAACATAATACCAATCATCCAGATCTGTTCGGCCATTAGCAATAACAGTATCGGGTATACCCTGATTATCTCGAGTATATTCAAACCGATATAGCTTCAAATCATAATACGTGCTTTGACTAAACATGTGCGTCATAGCTACATAAGCCATTAAATCTTTGGAAGTGTGTGTTCCACTGGTAGCGTAGCCAATGGGCAAAAAGATATTACGATCATCAGTATACCGACCGGAACCACCAATTCGCATCCCACGAATCGTCCCTTCAGTACTTTGTGCACCAAGTCCACCGGTTGTAAAACTTACGCCGGTTCCACCATTATATCCTTGGCTCCAGTTATAAAACCCACCAGTGCGAAAAATTAAATTTGGAAGCGGTTTGTATGTGACTTTCCAATTATTCCTGGTGTATGGTTGCGTGTATCTGTTTACACTCATTGCACCACCAGGACCCTGGCTAAATTGGGTTCCGATGGAAAAATAAAGATTTTTTAGAAAAAGTGGACCGTTCAGTGCAATTTTAATGCTTTGACCCCAAATATCGGTATAATCTACTTTTTCATGTACTTTGCGACCGGTGACACTATCTACCTCATTCGCCCAAGCAGGATCATCCCAACGCAAACGGGAATTACCGTCATTGTCCAAATGGTAAGCGTCATCCCAATAATTAGCTCCCCAATGATTTTGATTGGGCGGCGTAGCACCATACTCGATTATACCATGTAATTTTTCACCACCTTCCTTTGTTACAACATTTATAATTCCACCCTGAGCGTTCCCAAATTCTGCATCTAAACCACCTGTTGTAATGGACGCTTCTTCTACCGAAAAAATATTGATATCACGATATCCATCCATCGGAATCCCATCATAGTACATATCAGTATCGGTGTTATCTCCACCTCGGATAACCATACGATTGCCTGAATCCATTCCTACACCGGGAAAGAAGTAGGCCAGATCATTTACACTTTGAATAATCGGCGCATTTTTAATTGCGTCTGAATTTATTATATGTTGAGTGGATGTCCGATCAACCTCCACCATAGGACGTTCAGCAGTTACAATAACCTCTTCGCCTTCGTAAACCATAGATTCAAGTGTAAAATCAAGAGAAGTTGTTCGACCGGAATTTACCAATACCTCAGTTTTTATAATTTTTTGAAATCCTACCATGCCCGCACTTATAGAATATCGTCCAGGTTGCATGTTTATAATAAAATATCTTCCGTCCGATCCAGTTGCAGCACCACGCTGAGTTCCAACAACCAGCACATTAACGCCGGGCAGTGGGTTTCCCTCAGTGTCTTTTACCACACCAGCTATCTTGCCCCGAGTAGCTCCCAAAGCATCATTAACTGGTAGAATAAATAGAATAACAAAAGGAAGCAGTAGAATTCCTACTTTTCTAAAAAGACCTTTTAAATTGGATGACATGTTTCCTCCATGAAAAAATTCTACTGTTAAAAGTAATATGTTAAATCCAACCCAACGTCAAGCGTCTGAATTGGTGAGACTTCTTCGATTGACCATGCTTCCATAGGTCGTAAATACCCAAAGATGATATTGTATTTTAAAAATAACCCCAATTTAATATGAGAGTTGACTTCATATTGTAGACCACCCCCTAAATAAATAGTAAAGGATGTTCGTTCTTCCACATCCGGAGAGTAGGTAAAGCTCAAGTCCATTGGGGGTATCGATTGTCCTGGAAATACCATGTTTTTAATTTCATGCTTATAGTAAATAAACCCAGCGCCAGTACTCCAAAAAGGAGCAAGCGGACCAAGGCGAAACTTAAACAGTTTTTCAATACCAACAGTCATACCGTGAAATACCATTTCAGACGATGCCTCTGGGCTTAAATAATATTCCCCATCATAATTCCATTGAAATTTTGCTTGTTCTATTTTGCCAGAGGAATATTTGCTGGTAAAGAAGGCAACATCATAAGTAGTGTTGTTTTTAACAAAACTCAATTTTAAACCGAATTTAGGGCCGCCATCAAAGCGATCATTAAAATTGAAGATAGGGAGATTATATCCACCAAATACACCCACACCCCACTTGTCATTTTGTGAAGATTGCTGCCCCCGAATAGGTACGTTTAACAGTTCCATCATAATTATGCCGGTGAAGAGCAAAACTATCTTTAATCGAAACATAAATGGTCTCCCAACATTAATTTTCGTTTATTCTTTACGCTTGTTATTTATCAATGATTTAAATTTACAGTATTAAAAATAATTGGGTATTTGCTTGTAATTTAAGTGAATAAAAAAAACACAAGCAAATGTCCATTATCCCTTCCTCATAAACCATTGATCTTTTTCAATAAACAAGATGTTGCAAAACAAATACCTTCCGAGAGTATTAAAACTCCCGGAAGGTACTCAATACTATTTAAGAAGAATCATTTTCTTAGTTTTCTGGAATTCAGATGTCTTTAGCATATAAAAATATGCACCGGTTGACATTTGATTGCCATACAAATCTTTACCATCCCATGTAACAGTAAATGTTCCAGCTTCTTGTTCTCTATTATTCACGAGGCTGGTAATATACTGCCCAGTAATATCAAAAACAGCAAGAACAACCTTAGTCTGTTTTTTCAAGTGATATCGAATAGTTGTACTTGGATTAAAAGGATTCGGATAACATTGTTCCAACTCAAATGTTTCTGGTACACTAGTTCCTTCTCTATCAATCTGATATTCTACACCCGTAATGTAGTTCTCATAGGCTGTATTGTATATCTGTGTAAATTCTTCAGGAAGTGGTCGCTCATCCGGTCCAAAGGCGCCTTCGGTGGTTGTTAACACATAAGCCATGGATGCGACTTTAGGACAGTTCCAGCCACCTACACCCCAAGTAATATAATTGCCCCGACTGTCGCTTGACGACTTAGCTTCAGCAGTTGCAATCCACGGAGTGGGGTCTTCATCAACATAAATTTTACATAATGAATTTGCAGGGGTATCACCAACTTCAACTGAAACACGGTATATGTGCCATGCATCGGTGCCATTATCTTCAGGAAATGCATGAACATAGTCATGTCCGGTTGCCGGATCCGGCCCGGAACGAATAACCAAATTATCATCACCAAAGATATCAGTATCGGGATCAACACAGCCATAACGGGCTTCAAAACCGCTGAGTTCTATGCCGCTTGGCTCTGCACCAGCTACAGTTCCGGCATAAGCCTTCATTCGCATACCGATAGAACCAGGAATCCAATCAGCCCTGGCTAGCCAAACAACTGTATATCCTTCCCACTCATCATCGGCATCATCCAATACAGCTCTGAAACTTTGGCGATAATTGTGATGTGCACGAGCTTCCTCTTTCATTTGTGAACTCATGGTTGATACATCAGCACAACTTTCCAAAGATTGCCAGGTCGGTAACGTATAAACGCGATAATCCGCACGCAAAGAT
>Ga0164315_10002647_pt1 | contig 13748 bp, 8 predicted proteins | sample GuaBasSedimGuay6_FD_113737 | JGI IMG/M metagenome (GOLD analysis project Ga0164315, IMG submission 113737) | Subseafloor sediment microbial communities from Guaymas Basin, Gulf of California, Mexico - Guay6, Core 4569-2, 0-3 cm | ecosystem: Environmental > Aquatic > Marine > Hydrothermal vents >... | reverse complement strand
TGGCGGCATTGCACTTCAGCAAAGAAGCGGCTATTTCCCTGGCGTTTTCCATATTCGGACCCAGTAGAACCGGTTTGCCGAGTGCCGCAGGTTCCAGCGGGTTGTGACCACCCTGATCGCCCATACTGCCACCCACGTAAGTCACATCACCACAGGCATAATAGGTCATCAGTTCACCGATGGTATCAATGACAAAGCATTGCGCATCGGTGGAACAAGCCTCGCCCTGGCTGTGAAGTTCGGTTCTCAAGCCTGCGACTTTTGCCAATTGGGTAGCGCGGGAGAAGCGTTCCGGGTAGCGCGGTACCAGTATTAGTAATGCATCCGGCAGATTTTCCAACAAGCCTGCAAATGCCGGGATCACCACGTTTTCATCTGCTTCATGGGTGCTGCCTGCAACCAAAACCGGCCGTGCACCGTTCCAGCGCGCGCGCAGGGCGGCACCCTTTTCTTCAAGACTGGCCGGAATATTCAAATCAAACTTGAGGTTGCCGGTCATATCAACACGCTGTGGATTCGCACCGCATTTCACCAACCGGTTTGCATCCTCAGTACTTTGTGCGCCTATCCAGGTAACGCTTTGCATGATTTTTTCTACCAACCCGGACATGTGTTTGAAATGCCGGACTGAGCGCTCCGAAAGACGGGCATTTGCCATCACCAGGGGTATGCTGAGGCCTTGTGCCTGCAGGTACAGGTTCGGCCAGATCTCGGTTTCCATGACGATGATCACTGATGGCTGTAGGTGGTTCAAAAACCGCCGGACTGCACTGTTCAGATCAATCGGAATATAAGCATGTAACACCTTGTCACCCAGCTCACTTTTTACCCGCTCAGAACCTGTAGGTGTCAGCGTGGTAACAATGATAGGTAAGTCAGGATAGATCTTAAGGAGCTTCTTGATCAGTGGGCTGGCTGCGTTGAACTCACCAACTGATGCGGCGTGTACCAGGATACCGCCTTTCTTTACAGGCTCCGGAAAAAATCCAAATCGCTCGGACCAGCGATCCAGGTAAGTGTGATCCCGAACACCACGCAAAGCAAAATACAGCAATACAAATGGTGTACTGAGCACGATGAGAAAAGAATAAAAACCCCGCATAAGCTATAGGTACGAACCCGATTTCAAAAAACCAATTATAGAGGAGTTCACAACTCATCCCGCTTAACATCACCCGGACTACTACTGATACAAGCCACCCAAAGTCCGAAAAGCACCCAGATCAATGATGAAGTGTAAGTACCATACAAAGCGAAGTGGGAATTAAGCGGAAACAGCACCAGCGCCAGCGCTAGTGCAAAAGGAAATGCCTCATTTCGCCGGGCGAGTGTCATGCCTCGCCAAAAACGCAACACCAGTAAAAACCCTGCAATCATTCCAAGCAAGCCAATTGTGCCGGTATCTGACATAACCTCCAGTACAAGGTTATGCGCATGGGTTGCACCAGATACACCACCCGAACGCTGTATATGGATGTCGTCTTCTGTAGCGTACTCCATGTATGCCCTGGGAAATGCCCGTACACCTACGCCGTTGATGGGGTGTGCCTTGAACATGACCAGGCTGGTTATAAAAATTGGCATGCGGCGATTACTGGCGGCAACGACCGCCGCCTGGGAGCCCTCGGTGATAACCATCGATTGCTCAAGTCTTGCCTGGAACAAAGGTGAAATAAGGTAGCTGCCGATGATTGCAGTAACCACCAACACGGGAATGGATAATGATGCTTTTCTTAATTTTCGGTTTTCCGATCGGAACATTAACCAGGCGTAGACAACCAGGACCAGGCCCATGACCAGCCAACCGGCACGCATACCGGCAATTAAAACAGCACCCAGGGTTAAAGTGAACGCTGCCACCCAAACCCATGCCGGCCAGTTTCGGCGGGCATGTTCAAGCAGTAACGGCGACAGTATGGCCAGTGTCGGGCCGAAAAACTGGTACTTTTTAATAAACATGGCATTGAGCCGTTCGGGATTCATCGCAATGCCGAATATGTCGCTGCCAAAAAACAGCTGAATAAAACCGTCCACAGCCCAAAAGATCAACAGGAATGATGTCCAGCGAACCACGCGCCAACGGGCTGAATCTGTGCGTAATAACACCGCCATGCTGAGTACTGCGGCCAGAAACCGCAGTGCTGCAATGGAACTGGACCAGCTTTTTTGAGGCATAAAAGAATCAAAACTGGAAATCACCATTGGCAACCAGAAGCACAGGAAAATGGGAATAACAATGATGGATACCTGGCGGATGCGTTGACGGTTTTCTGCTGAACGAGCGACAAAGGGTAAACTCAGCGCGAATAGGGATAATGGAATCTCTGCCAGGCGGGAAAATGGCAATAGTGCGAAAAATGATACCGCCAGCCAGCTGGGCCAGTCATTCTGCAATCGCTTGAGCAGTAATTTCATCACCCTTCCTTCTTCAAAGCGGAATGATACAGGTTCATGGTTTGATCCATCGAAGCCTGTAAGGAAAATGCGTCACTTTTTTCTACTTTCGGTGCCTGCCGCAAGAATTCACGTGTTTTTTGTATCAGTGCCGGCAGGTTATCCGGCTCGATGGCACCGGCCGGGAACATTTCCTGTAGTACTTCGGCAACGCCACCATGATCCCAGGCGATAACCGGCACACCCAGTGACAAGGCTTCCGGTACGATTCTGCCAAACGCCTCCGGTGGGTCACTACACAAGCTGAAAACCAGGTTTGAGGCTGTCATCCAGTCGCGCATATCGGTTCTCACCCCACAGAATGTCAGCTTATCTCTTACACCATGACGCTCAGCGAGACCTTCCAGTTCGTTGATATAACGCGAACCGGGTTTGGCTCGGCCCAGGATAACGGCATGAACATCTTCAAACTCCTGTTGCAGCACGGTCAGTAACTCGATAAAAGTTGCATGGCCTTTGTAACGGGACAGACGACCCGGCAACAGCAGGATGCATTTGTTTTTCAGTTGCGGGAATTCCGCAAAGGTCTTTTGTAACCATTCTTTTGAAGGTTTATAACCGTACGGGAAATCTTCACGGCTGACACCACCATGTATTGTCCGCAATTGCGGACAGGGTGATGACAGATAGTTTTTGAGCGTGTAATCACGGATGTGGTCGGAAACCGCGATGACCTGGTCTCCCTTCGCCATGATGGCACTGTAACTACTGACAGAGTATTGCCCGTGCATGGAAGTAATAAAAACCGGACGTTTATCCACTGGTAGCTTGCGTAGTGCGAGGAAACAAATCCAGCCCGGCAAACGAGAGTGTACGTGGACAATATCCGCTGGGTTTTCCAGAAGCCAGTTACGTAACTGACGAATATAACGCAATGTGCCCAGGCGTTTTCGGCCAATGGGCCATTTAAGCCAATCGGCGCCAGCAGCGTTGACACGCTGAGACAACGGTCCGTTGGCTGCTACAACAGTCACCCGGTGACCCGCAGCACGAAGAGACTCGGTGGTCTCGACGGCGACCATTTCTGATCCGCCGATGCCGAGGGACACCAGGGCCTGCACCACGTGCATATTAGTCAGTCAATACGTAATGCGTACCACAATACGGGCAACTGGCTTCACCACTGTCTTCAATAGGCAGGTAAACACGTGGGTGGGCATTCCAGAGTTTCTGGCCTGGTGTGGGACAGGAAAGCGGCAGGTCAGCACGGCTTACCGAAACCTGTTTTTGCGTGTTTGCGTATTCCAGGCTATCGTCCTGGGCGTCGGTGCGATGAGTCAAAAGCCATCTCCACAAAAAATTTGGTGTATTAAAAGTAGGGGTATTCTACCCCAATATCTCGTTACATAATGCCTGTGCGATACCCAACAGGGGTGCGGTGTCAACATCAGCGCTGTCATCGACCAACGTGGCTTGCTGGACTGCGTGACTCAACTGCATGTAAGCGTCATCTAATACATTGAATCCATTATTATTTATCCAGTTACAAGCCAGCAAAGCCTTGAGTTGCTCGTTCACTTTGGTGGATTCGATGACTTCAGGATGATTGTCAGCATTGGTTAATAAACCGAGTTGTACCACGAATTCGACATCCAGCAGTCCTCCGGGGCCGTGTTTGAGGGGGCTACCATTTTTGCGCTCGGTACGTACCCTGTCACGCATGGCTGAAATTTCCTCACGGATCAGCGCTTTGTCTCGTGGCATGGTCAGTACATGCTGCCGGATGATTGCAAAACTCTCTCCGGTTTCCGCATTACCTGCGATGGGTCTGGCACGGGTCAATGCCTGGAGTTCCCAGGTCCAGGCCTCTTCAGACTGATAGCGGCGGAAAGCATCGACACTGGAGACCAGTAAACCGGCCCGACCGTTTGGCCGTAACCTGGCATCGATGCTGTACAGGCGCCCGGATGGTGTGGTCGCCGATAACAGGCTGAGCATGCGGCGTGCCACGCCGGTGTGGTAACGTTCAGCCGGGATCGGGCGGGCGCCATCAGATTGCGATGTTGCTGGCTGGTACAAAAATATGAGGTCAAGATCCGAATCAAAACCCAGGGCGCAGGCGCCCAGACTACCATAGCCAATAACAGCAAGTTCGGGGCCTGGCAGATGGCCATGGCGGGTTTGCATCTCGAGTAGTGACAAATTCAAAACCGCCTGTACCAGGCTTTCGGCAAGTTGGCTAAGTGTCAATCTGGATTCATAAACGGACATCGTAGATTTCAGTACGGCCACTGCAGTACGCAGGCTGATAACAAGTTTGAGGTAGTTCAGTTCTTGCAATGCTGTTTCGGTATCAGTGTTCGCCTTCAATATACGCCGTACATTTGCCTGTATATCTTTCCTGGTCGGAGGGTATGCCCCGAGGCTTGGATCAATTAGCTCATCCAGTAATGCCGGATGACGGGTAACAGCCTGGGCAACCCGTTTACTGGCTGCAAACAGTTCCAGCATCCGTTTACCGGCAAACGGGTTCTGTACCAGCAATGACAAGTAGGCGCTTCGCCGGCATATGGCAGAGACCAGGTCCAGAACCCGCTCTACAATGGCATCATCCGGTGACAGGGTGTCTATTTGTTTCAATAAAACCGGCATGAACTGATCGAGTCGCTGGGATGCACGCTGACTGAGAGAAAGCCGGTTGAGTCTTTTGACAAAATTCGCCAGTGGTTTCCAGTCGGCCGAATCCAGACTTTCATCGTGAATGCTGTTTCGTAGGTTCTGCCAGTAACTGTGCCATGGGTTCTTCTCATCTGCGGATTCTGTTGGCTGAGGCAGGCTTTTTTCAAACAGGGACTGCACGGTATTTCGCGTGTCATCAAGCGCCAGCTGAAAACCCGTCATATCTTCATATCCCATCGCATGAGCCACTCTCAAACCATCTTCACCCGCTGGAACCCGATGGGTTTGCTGGTCGTGTAAGGCCTGAATGCGGTTTTCCGTTTTTCGTAAAAAACGGTAGGAAGCAAGAATCTCTGAGATAGTTTCGCTTGGCAGTAACTGTAATTTCTCTAAAGCGGCTGTTGCGGCAAAGATCGATGGTGTTTGCAGTGAAGCTTCCCGACCACCACGTAGAAGCTGAAAAGTCTGTACAAGGAATTCGATTTCCCGAATACCGCCCGGACCGCGCTTAATGTCATCCATACGGTCTTTTCGCAAGGCATCCTCACGAACATTGGCATGCATGTCACGTAATGCTTCGATGGCGCCAAAATCGATATACCGGCGATACACAAATGGTTTCAATATATCCAGTATCTGTTGGCCGCAAACCAGGTCACCGGCTACCGGTCGGGCTTTGATCAATGCGTAGCGTTCCCAGTCACGCCCTTCACGTTGGTAATATTGCTCAAGTGCCGCAAAACTGCTGACCAGGGGCCCGGAATCCCCAAAAGGCCGCAAACGGGTATCCACTCGAAAGCAAAAACCATCAGCGGTTATTGTGGACAGGCTTTTTATGACACTTCGGGCAAGCCGGGTAAAAAACTGTTCATTGGAAAGACCGCGTCGACCATCACATACACCCCGGTCCGGGTAGCAAAAAATAATATCGACGTCGGACGACAGGTTCAGTTCGCCGCCACCGAGCTTGCCGAGACCAATGATAATCAGTTTCTGAGCCTGGCCATCAGGGCTGCGTGGGATACCGTGTTTTTCCTCGTATGCACCGGTGTGATACTTAACCGAAGCCTGCAGGCAAACATCTGCAAGCATACTCAGATCGGCAAGAATCTCATCGACGGGAGCGAGTTCATTCAGGTCACGCCAGATCAGACGCAGCATTTCCTGGTTACGAAACTGACGCAGTGCCGAATCCAGACCATGCTTTTCAATGTCCATTGCCAAGCGGTCAGCACTGGGTGGACTGGAGTTTTCAAGTCTTCCACTGGATTGCAACGCTTCCAACCAGTCAGGGTGACGTGTGACCAGTTGACTCAGAAAGGGGCTGAATTCCAGAACATGGTTTTGACTGTTTGAAGTCATCACAAATAGGGATTTTTATCCCTAAAAGTCGCCAGCGATATGGCAATCGATAATACGATAATCGCATTGAAGAACACTGGAACTATCATAAAAGCGTAGGATAAATGGTGTACGGACTCTCCACCAATAACGGCCGTAATTGCTGTTGCACCGCCAGGTGGATGCATGCAGCGTAGTTTGTGCATGGCAAACATGGCCACTGGGATTGCGACTGATGTGGCCAATATGTCCATCGGTATCAGGATATAACAACTCACGCCTACAAAGGCCGAAACCAGGTGCCCACCGACAATATTCCAGGGTTGTGACGCGGGAACGTGCGGCATACCAAATACCAGGATTGCAGTTGCACCAGTCGAAGCCAGGATAATATGCGTGCCTTCTGCCGATAAAACAGTGTCACTGAAAAAGGTAGCTAACAATGTACTCACAAGCGCGCCGATGACTGAAACCGTCATTTCACGCCTGTTCATTGTATGCATGTTGTACCCCGGCAGTATCTTTTGTTACTGAACCCAGTTCTTTTTTGTGTAGAATATCCTTCGCCCGGCTTGGAAGAAAATGCTACTTTTGGATTCAGACACTTATCGGGAGGATTACCGCTTTACTATTCTGATAACTGGATTGTTAAGTCTCCAGCCCGGCTCAAGCCCTCCAAGTCGACCATCATAGCCTCAGGGTCTTTAAAATCAAAACCTTTAATTTTGGTATTGGCGGCCAAAACCTGTATATATTCGCTGATGCCGTTCATCAGAGACTGGGCACTTAAGTACTCCTTGATGTGCCCCGTCACCTGCTCAAAGGGTAGAACTTTATCCAGTGTTTTGTCGGTAAATTTGGGTAGGTTGTTTTCATAATAGCGCTTGCAGACGTCTACTCCTGCCTCGGGTACGCAGACCGACCGATCAATTAAAGTATTGATCATCTGTTCCTCTTCTTCAGTGCCTATGTCGGCCAGGGCCTTATCTTTCAGGTCTGCAATCACTTTTTGTTTGAAGGCGGTGTTTAACAATAACTGTCTGATGACCAGGGATTGCGCGGCTAAAAAACAGGCCTCTTTAACAGTATCAACCCCATCCTGATACTGCATTTCCTCAAACACCTGTTTATCTGCGATTTCTACACCGCCTACGAATATTGGCATACCTTTGAATCCTGATATATGGGTTTAGTATTTTTTACGTACGATCTGATAATTACTACGCGCAAGATACTGTACAGGAACGCTCCATATATGTACCAACCGGGTAAACGGAAACAGTACAAAGATACTCATGCCCAAAAACAGGTGAAGTTTGAATACCCAGGCCTCGTTGACAATAAACGCCGCCGCACCTGACCTGAATGTAACGATGTGTTGTGCCCAATTCGCCAGTGCAATCATTGAACTGCCGTCCAGGTGTTTTGCAGAGTATGGAATGGTGATCAGCCCCAATACAAGCTGCACCAGCAAAACGACAAGTATCATGATATCCGCAGGGTGGGAGGTTGCACGAATCCGTTTATTGGTCAGGCGACGGTTTAATAACATTACCAGGCCTATGAGACACAGGGTGCCGAATATACCGCCTGCTGTCATTGCCATGACCTGTTTAAAACCAGGTGTCATAAACTGGTGATAAACCGATTCCGGGGTGAGTAATCCAAAAAGGTGCCCGAAAAAGAGGCAAATAATGCCGATATGGAACAGGTTGCTGCCGACACGCATACCTTTCTTGCTTAACAACTGGCTGGAATCTGCCTTCCATGAATATTGATCACGGTCATAACGCAAGGCGCTGCCAATCACAAAAATACCCAAAGCTACGTATGGAAAATAACCAAAGAAAAATTGGTGCAAGAAATTCATTGTATGTCTCCAGAAAATAAGTTCTGACTGTCGTCGTTGCTTTTTTGGTGAGCAGTGCAGTTGCTGCAATCAGTTTCATCGTTGGCAAAGGCCGGTGTTTCTTCCCATTCCTTATCTAACTCATCAAAAGTTTCAGGGTCTTTAGGTGCATTCTTTACCGCTAAAGCTACTTTTTTCTTATCCACATTAATTTTTGGCAAATTCTCTAATACATTGAATATACACGTGTAAATGGATTCACTTTTCTTCAGATGCGCACCTATTGTTGCAATGACATCAATTGCATCTGCTAAAAGCTCAATAGCTTCATCTAACTCGCAAAACGATAAATACTCTAAAAACACCGGCAAATAATCAGGCAGTTCATTACTGCTGATATCCAGACCCTTGGTTGCGTACATCTCCTTCATATCAACCATTGCAACACCACGGTCACGAGACTCACCGTGGATATGCTCAAACAGATGCAAACAATGATTTCGACCACGGTCAAAGGTATTGACATAGCCTTCTTGTAGTGTGATCAGGTCTTCATTGGCATAATCGTTCAGCAAAGGCTGCAAAGATTTAACCTGTGTTTTGCTTAACAAGTCCTCTGATTCAAACAACTCCGTGAAAGAGCCAACCGCTTCGCGCAGCGGCTCCCTCGGATAGGTCAGCAATAAGCCTAATAATTGAAATGTTTTCATCACGAGTCTTTTCTCACATTGCCGCTCATCGTGTTTCTGTGGGTTTTAGTAGTACCAAACAAACCCAGTTTTGATTCGCCGGTAGCACAACCATTTCCGAAACTGAATCCACATGAGGACCTGGTATCAAAGGCCAGTTCGTTATCAAATGGTGTCTCACCCGCATATTCACGGTGATTGGTCGGGATAACATAACGATCTTCATAACTGGCCAGGGCCATGATGCGATACATATCCTCCAACATGTGTTCATCCATACCAACGGCATCGAGAACCTCGGTCAGGGTTTCATTTTCCACTCGTTTTGCACGCTGGAACTTGCGCATTGCCAGCATTCTTTCCAAAGCAAAAACAATAGGTTCTTCATCACCTGCCGTTAACATATTGGCAAGGTACTTGACCGGTATACGTAAAGACTTGATCTCGGGGAGAACGCCACCTTCTTCGATTTTGCCCTGCGAAATGGCATTCTGAATCGGTGACAGGGGGGGTACATACCAGACCATTGGTAAGGTTCTGTATTCCGGATGTAACGGAAAAGCCACTTTCCAGTCGATTGCCATCTTGTACACGGGTGAATTTTTCGCCGCTTCCAACCAACTGTCTGGCACGCCGTCTTTTCTGGCCTGTTTGATAACTTCCGGGTCATTTGGATCAAGGAACATATCCAGCTGAGCCTGGTACAAGTCCTTCTCATCACTCATATTGGCCATTTCTTCGATCTTGTCGGCGTCATACAAAATTACACCCAAAGAACGAATCCTGCCCACACAGGTTTCAGCGCAAACCGTGGGTTCGCCGGATTCAATGCGTGGGTAACAGAAAATACATTTTTCTGATTTGCCGGATTGCCAGTTAAAGTAAATTTTCTTATACGGGCAACCACTGATACACATACGCCAACCACGACACTTATCCTGGTCAATCAGCACAATGCCATCTTCTTCACGTTTGTAGATTGCGCCACTTGGGCAGGAAGCCACACAGGACGGATTCAGACAGTGCTCACATAAACGTGGCAGATACATCATGAAGGTGTTTTCGAATTCACCATAGATCTGCTTTTCTACATCTTTAAAGTTGTAATCTTTACTGCGTTTCTCGAACTCACCGCCCAATATCTCTTCCCAGTTCGGACCCATCTCCGGCTTTTCCATTAGCTCGCCGGTAATCATGGAGTGTGGTCTGGCAACAGGTGGTGCTGTCATTTCCGGTGCATTTTGTAAATGCGCGTAATTAAACGTGAACGGCTCATAATAATCATCAATTTCCGGAAGATCCGGATTGGAGAATATCTTGGCCAACAGTCTGAATTTACCACCCATCTTGGGTTTTAGCTTACCGCCCTTTGTAACCCAACCGCCATTCCAGCGCTTCTGGTTTTCCCAGTCATGCGGATAACCAATACCCGGTTTACTCTCGACATTATTGAACCAGGCATATTCCACACCCTGTCTTGAGGTCCAGACATTCTTACAGGTTACCGAACAGGTATGACAGCCAATACATTTGTCCAGGTTAAGGACCATGCCTATCTGTGCTCTGATTTTCATGTCTGTACTCCCACTGCTGGCTCGTCCTTCCAGTCGACTTTGTCCATCTTGCGCACAATCACAAACTCATCGCGGTTGGAACCCACCGTGCCATAGTAGTTAAATCCATAAGACAACTGGGCATAACCACCAATCATATGGGTTGGTTTCAGCACTGCCCTTGTGACGGAGTTATGAATACCCCTGCAGTTGTTACTTTCAGCAACCGGTGTGGTGACGATTTTTTCCTGTGCGTGGTACATCATCGACATACCTTCCGGCACTCGTTGACTAACAACCGCCCGTGCCGCAATTGCACCATTGACGTTGTAGACCTCAATCCAGTCATTATCTTCAACTGCAATTTTCCTGGCATCGGTTTCGGATATCCATACAACAGGACCACCACGATTCAGGGTTAGCATTAACAGGTTATCGGAGTATGTGGAGTGAATGGCCCATTTTTGATGTGGGGTAATCCAGTTCAATACCACCTGGTCACGCCCTTCGCCTTTGACATCTATTACCGGCGCAATCGTCTTGGTATTAATAGGTGGCTTGTATACGCAGAAGCCTTCACCAAAGTCACGCATCCACTTGTGATCCTGGTAAAAATGCTGTCTGCCGGTCAATGTCCGCCACGGAATATATTCATGTACATTGGTATAACCTGCGTTATAGCTGACATGCTCATCTTCAAGACCACTCCATGTGGGTGATGAAATAATCTTTCTTGGTTGAACCTGGATGTCGTGGAAGCGAATTTTCTCGTCTTCTTTCGGTAGAGCCAGGTGTTTATGATCACGACCCGTAATTTTGCCTAAAGCATCCCAGGCTTTAACGGCTACCTGACCATTGGTTTCAGGTGCCAGCGACAAAATTACCTCGGAAGCATTGATATCGGTATCTATATTGGCCAAACCCTTTGAAACGCCTTCTTCACGGACGGTGCGGTTCAAGCCTTTTAACAGCTCAACTTCATCTTCTGTATTCCAGGCGATACCTTTACCCCCATTGCCAATCTTGTCCATTAATGGACCGAGGGAAGTAAATTTTTTGTAGGTGTCGGGGTAATTACGCTCGACTTCCAGCAGCAGTGGCATGGTCTTGCCAGGAATTGGCTCACATTCACCTTTCATCCATTCCTGGACAATCAGCGGTTGGGCCAACTCACCGGGAGAGTCATGTTGCATTGGCAAGGTAACAAGGTCAGTTTCATTGCCCAGATGCCCCACACATAGCCTGGAGAATTCCTTTGCTAACCCTTTGTAAATATCCCAGTCACTACGGCTTTCCCAGGCTGAATCCACCGCTTTGGATAATGGGTGGATGAAGGGGTGCATATCCGAGGTGTTGAGATCATTCTTCTCATACCAGGTCGAGCATGGCAGCACGATATCAGAATACAGACAAGTGGTGGACATTCTGAAATCCAGGGTCACAAACAAGCTAACTTTACCTTCCGCGCCCTTCTCATGCCATTTGACCTCTTTGGGTCGAACATCCGTTTCTTCTGCCATTACGCCATTTTGGGTGCCAAGCAGATGCTTCAACAGATATTCATGTCCCTTACCACTGGAACCCAACAAATTGGAGCGCCAGATAAACATGTTATGCGGGAAGTTCTGTTTGTTATCCGGGTCTTCACAGGCAAATTGCAGATCCTTCGATTTCAGTTGTTTCACCACGTAATCTTTGGTTTCCATTCCCTCAGCCTGTGCTTTCTTTTTAAGGTGAAGGGGGTTGGTTCCCAGTTGAGGAGCTGAGGGTAACCAGCCCATTTGTTCAGAACGGACATTACAGTCGATCATTGAATAATCTTTCCAATCGGCCTTATTGGCAAGCGGTGACAGCAGTTCTTCGATCTCCACATGCTCATAACGCCATTGGCTGGAGTGGTTATAGAAAAATGAAGTGCCATTCATATGCCGTGGTGGACGATGCCAGTCCAGCGCAAAGGCCAGGGGCGTCCAACCGGTCTGCGGTCGCAATTTTTCCTGACCCACATAATGGGCCCAGCCACCACCGGATTTACCGATACAGCCACACATCATCAACATATTGATAATGCCGCGGTAGATCATATCCATGTTGTACCAGTGGTTTATCGCCGCCCCCAGGATAACCATTGATTTGCCTTCGGTCTTATCTGCGTTATCAGCAAACTCACGGGCAAGACGGATTATTTGTTCACGACTGACCTTGGTAACCTTCTCCTGCCATGCCGGGGTATAAGGCACGTCATCATCATAGGAACTGGCGACGTTTTCACCACCCAGGCCCTGGTCCACACCATAATTGGCCATTTGCAAATCAAATACCGTGGCTACCAGGCAGCTGGAACCATCTGCTAAAGTAATTCTCTTCGCGGGAATATTTCTTGGCAGAATACTGTCGTGATCGGTATGTGAGAATATCTCCTGATCATGCTGCTGGTTGGCGAAATACGGGAAGCTGACAGAAACCACTTCATCATGTTGATCCACCAATGACACCTGTGGCTCAATATCGGAGCCGTCAGCAACGTTCTTTTCTTCCAGGTTCCACTTGGCTGATTTATCCCAGCGTGAACCGATGGTGCCATTCGGGACAACCATCTCGCCGGAATTCTTATCAAGCAGTACCGTTTTCCATTCGGCGTTTTCGGTCTGACCCAGATTGTCTGCCAGGTCTGACGAGCGTAAATTACGACCCGGTACCAGGCCTTTGTCTGTTTTCTCCAACATCACCAGGAATGGCATATCGGTATATTGGCGTACGTAATTATTAAAGTATTCACTCTTACCGGTCTTATGGTACTCGGTCAAAATTACATGCCCCATTGCCATGGCAACCGCTGCATCGGTACCCTGACGTGCGGGCACCCACTCATCGGTCAGCTTGGCCACTTCACTGTAATCAGGCGTGATAGCGACAGTCTTGGTACCGTTGTAACGTGCTTCGGTAAAGAAATGCGCATCAGGTGTCCGTGTCTGGGGCACGTTGGAGCCCCAGGCAATGATGTATGAGGAGTTATACCAGTCAGCCGATTCCGGTACATCGGTCTGCTCACCCCAGGTTTGCGGGGAGCTTGGTGGTAAATCGCAATACCAGTCATAGAAGCTCAAGCAGGCTCCGCCAATCAGGGATAAATACCTGGCGCCCGCTGCATAAGAGACCATGGACATGGCAGGTATGGGTGAAAAGCCAATAATTCTGTCCGGGCCATATTCCTTGGCCGTATGGACATTTGCTGCGGCAATG
>Ga0164315_10002646_pt1 | contig 13748 bp, 14 predicted proteins | sample GuaBasSedimGuay6_FD_113737 | JGI IMG/M metagenome (GOLD analysis project Ga0164315, IMG submission 113737) | Subseafloor sediment microbial communities from Guaymas Basin, Gulf of California, Mexico - Guay6, Core 4569-2, 0-3 cm | ecosystem: Environmental > Aquatic > Marine > Hydrothermal vents... | reverse complement strand
TTAGGGGCATGGCTTGCCAGGATAGAGGGCATGAACACCATGATGAAACTCAGAACAAATATCAGCCAGGGACTCATGCCCGCGGAAGAATTGATTGATGCCGTCATTATTTTTGTTGCCGGTGTTGTATTGATCACACCCGGACTTATCACCGATATTTCCGGATTGCTACTGTTATGGCCTGTGACCCGGATTAAATTTAAACAATTCTTAAGAAAAAAATTTGATGAAATGCAATTGCAGGGCAATATTAATATTACCCGATTCCATTGATTTTTAGAGGATGAACGATGTTTTTAGATCTGATTAAAACCAGGAGAAGTACAAGAAAATTCAAAGAAAAACCAGTTGAAAAAGAAAAAATATCCCTGCTTATTGAAGCTGCCTTAAGATCCCCTTCTTCAAGAGGGATTAATCCATGGCAATTTATTGTTATTGACGACAAAAATATCCTTGAAACACTTTCCAAAGCCAAACCCCATGGCTCAGGGTTTTTAAAAGGAGCTGCCCTTGGCATAGCAGTCTGTGCTGACGTATCTCAAAGCGACGTCTGGGTTGAAGACGCATCCATTGCTTCTGTTTTTATCCATCTGGCTGCCCATGATCTAGGGCTTGGCAGCTGCTGGATACAAATCAGAAAAAGGGAGCATGCTTCTTTAAAAACTGCGGATACTTATATTAAAGAACTCTTGAAGATACCTGATAATATAATGGTTGAGTCCATCATTGCCATTGGATATCCTGATGAAAACAAAAAAGGCCATTCAAAAGAGTCTTTGCAGTTTAATAAAATTTCTTTTAATACCTATGGTATAAAGGGTTAAATATCCTTAAAACTTCTTTCCCCGGAAGAGAGCCTGCAGGCTTTGGCAAAGGCATTCAGGCTTTCTTCAAAGGCTTGAACTTCCAGGGTTGTGCCAATCCGGACAATATCATCCCCCCTTTTTTCAAACGCACTCAATACTTCAAAAATTGTAAGGCATTCTATATCTGAAGCAGGGACATAACCTTTGCCATTGGGTCCATTCACCTCCAGAAGAACATTGCATGCAACCAGTTTTAACAATAACACCTTCACAATTTTTAAGGGAATTTTTAAAGCAGATGCGATATCCATATCAGAAGCAGGCAATTCTTTATTAGCGAATCGGATGACACACAAATGAACAATTCGCAAAACAATCAATTTTTTTACCCGGATACTGATCCTGCCGTATTCAATATTCTGGGTTTCCAGCACTTCGGTATTTTCCCAGGAAAATGCAATTTCCGCCCCAAATAAAACAATCGCCCAGGAGGTCTGCAGCCAGATTAAAAATAAAGGCAGGGCTGCAAAACTGCCATAGATAGCATTATAACTGGAAACCCCTACCTGGAATTTCAGATAAATCATTTGAGCCACTTGATAAATGGTTCCAGCAATTATACCGCCGACCAGAGCGGCTTTAATATCAACCTTATTGTTTGGAATAAAAAGATAGAAAAAAATAAACAATATCCAGATGGGCAAAAATGGAAAAATATTTAATCCCAGAGAAATTAAGTTTTCAACATTGTGGGGAAGTGCAATATAGGACAAAAATCTGCTAAGATATGTGGCAATAAAAATATTGGCACTACTTGAAAAAATAATCAGGACACCGGCTGTAATTGAAATGGCAATATAATCTGTAAATTTTCGAACCAGGGGTCTGTCACCTTTTACCCACCAGATCTTATTAAATGCATTTTCAATATGTCCAATAAGCTTGATCAGAGAATAAAAAAGCAGAATAATACCCAGAACAGCCATTAAGCCGCCCTTTGTTTTCTCAAGAAGATTAGTTGAAAAGGCGAGAACATTCTGGATCACCTCTTCCTGCCCTGCAAACAATTCAAGGACCCGTTCTTCCAAAATTTCCCTGAACCCGAATCCTTTTGCAATACCAAAGGCCATGGCCATAACCGGTACGATGGATAAGAGTGTAAACAGGGTCAGGGATGATGCCCGAAGGTCACAGCGATCCTCCCTGAATCCTTTTACAGCAAAGACAATAACCTTTGTGAACTTATTGACTTGAAGTGAGACGATTTTTTGTAAATCATTCATTATTTTTTGATTCCAATGTTAAAAACCATTGTTTTAATCTTAAAAGTCCTTCTTGTGTGGAAATTTTTGGATAGTATCCCAGATCCTTTTTTGCCCTTGAAATATTAAACCAGTGTGATGCGCCCATCTCTATTGCAGCAAACCGAGTTAAAGGTGGTTCAGCTTTGATATTAAAAATTTTGTAAACAAACTCAAAAAATGCCCCGGCTGTATACGCTGTTCTTGTTGAAACATTCCCTTTCACTTTTGGTAACCCTGCTGCAGCTAAAACATCATCAACCATATCCCAGGGATTGATAGGCTCATCTTGGCTGACAAAATAAATATTTCCAGACAGAGAAGGATTTTCCTCAAGTTTTTCAGAAGCGAGGATATGTGCATCTGCTGCATTATCAATATAGATGGTATCCATGAGGCAAGTCTTTGGCCCAATTCTTTTTAATTTTTTGGCTCTTTTAATCAACCTTGGCATCAGATGGTTATCTCCTGGACCCCATATAATGTGGGGGCGAAGTATTATGGTTTGTAAATCTTTGTTAGACACTTTGCTAACTAATTTTTCTGCTTGGGCCTTGGTCTCAGAATATGGAGTCAAATACTTTTTAGGATAGGGAGCTTTCTCATTTACATTCTCCTTATCTTTTTTATCAGAAACAACACTTGGAGAGCTGGTATGTATCAATTGTCTGACTTTGTTTTCAATGCAGGCCGATATAACATTTCCAGTACCTTTAACATTTACCATAAAGTAGTCTTCATAAGGCCCCCACATTCCAGGTTTTGCCGCCGCATGAAATACAACATCAATTTTCTCAAAGGCCTTTACAACTGCATTTTTATCTGCAAGATCCCCTTGAATCTGATGAACTCCCAATTTTGCAAGTTCAGGATAAAAATTTCTTGAAAAAGAAGTGACAGACAGATTTTTTGCAACCAGTTTTTTAACAATCGCCTTGCCTAAAAAGCCTCCCCCTCCTGTAACAAGTACATTTTTTATTTGCATACCCTGCCCTTTTTGATTGGCCGTAAATGCCTAATTGCCATTGATAATATCATAATTAAAAATCAAGGCGCTGCCCAATATTGTTTTCCAAAGCCTGCTGATAAACAGCCGCTGCCGTGGTCAAATCAAACAAGGCCATGCCAACGGATTTAAAAAAAACAGTCCTGTTTTCAAAAATTGTATTTTCCCTTAATAACCCGGCAAATTCTTTTATCCTGTCCTTTGCTATGACATGGTCTTTTAAAGGTGTGGCTATATCACCGGATTCTTTTATGGCGAACAGGGTATCCACAAAAATATCATCTGCATTTTTAATCACTATATTGGGAAACTCCTGCATATCAGGTCGAAATGAACCGATTGAAATAAATGTTTTCCCAAGAATATTATCAGGACTTGCTTCAAACAAAGGGCTTTTACTGGTTGTTGCAGCAATAATCACCCTGGAATCTGCAAGTAATTGGTCTGGGGTTTCGGCTGCCACATATTCAAGGCTGCTAAATTCTTGTTTCAGGGTATTGATCATTCCCATTACAGCCTCGTGATTCAAATCATATATATAAAGGTTTTTTATTTTGCGGTTAAATAAAAGATACCGTGCCTGACTTAGTCCCTGCACTCCGGCACCCAGTATACCTGCGGTCTCTATGGATTCAGCCGTCAAGCGTTTAACCGCCGACCCTCCCACGGCACCAGTTCTCTGGGCCGTGATGGCTGCACCATCCATGATGGCCAGGGGTTGGCCTGAGACATTATCAGAAAGTACCATGACCCCATTCACTGCCGGCTGTCCATGTTCCCGGGCTTTTGGAAAAACCGAGACCAGTTTTGTGGCAAAAAAATTTTCTGAAAAACACGGCATTAATAATAAGGTGTTCTCATGGTCTATCACATGCATTCTGTCCGGCATATTATAGTTTTGACTCAATACTGATTGATACGCTTTTTCAACGGCTGTTTGAATCAAGCCCTGATCCATCTTCTGAATTGAATATTTATTTAAAAACAGCATGATTACTCCTGATTTTAATAAGTTTTTTATATCTCCATACCACAGAGCCGATAAAACCTGCAATTAAAACCCGAAAAATCATATTTCACTTTATCTACCAGATATGATAAAAAACTAAAATTTAATGATCATCAGCAAAGGGGTTACCTGTGACTGAAAAAGAAAGCGTATTATGTATTAAACGGAATCTGCTGCCTGCATCCTGGGTCGGAAGACAATCGATTGTGCCTCTGGGGGTGGATGAATTTAATGATACCTGCTCCAGTGCCGGGTTTGAATTTATTAACCGATCAGATGCAGAAAAAGATGTTTCCTACAAGCAGATCATTCCCTATATTGTTCTTCAAACAAAGGACTTAAAAAAAACAGCCATATATAATCGCCAGGGAAGTGAACAAAGGCTTCATGACCTTTGGTCCATCGGGATAGGCGGTCATATCAACCCCATTGACATGGAAACACAAACCGATTCTTTTTTACAAATTCTGACTGTCGGCATGGAACGGGAACTTAAAGAAGAACTTGATCAAAGACCAAAAAGCGATCTTCCACACTTTGTCGGCGTGATCAGCGAAGATATCACGGATGTTGGCAAGGTTCACCTGGGTGCTGTTTTCAGGATATTGACAAGTACTCCGGAAAAATTTCTGCCTGGTTTGGAACTATTTCAATTTACATGGGAAAAAACAAATAATCTGAAACAATTAAATCTGGAATTATGGTCAAAACTGGCATTAAAACTCCTATCGGATCAATAGAAATTTAATAGTTTAAAGTTTATCTTGAAAGGATTGCACCTGATATACCAAAACATCAAGTTCGCAGGATTTCCATTCATCCCCGGGTAATCCTGCTTTAGAACACAGATGAGTTAAAAATATTTCAGGTGTTTTTAATTGTTCCCATACCTGGGGCAGAAAAGTCGCACTTGTATATTGTTTTTTAATGATCACACCATCAATACCAGGCTTAAGCTTTGCAATTAAATCTTTTGCATCTGTGTAATCCAGCTTTTCCGGGCGGGTTAAGATACTGACCTCAATGAGTGTATCTTTTAACTCTTCATAGGAAAGCGGGCTGAATCTTGAATCATTAAATGCAGCATGCCTTGCATTATCCATAACCCCTTGTAAAATTGTTTTGACAGGATCAATATTGCCTATGCATCCTCGAAGATCCCCTTTTTTGTGCAGGGTAACAAAAGTTCCGCGCTTTTCTTTCAAAACCTGCGACGAAACTTTGGTCTTCAAAGATCCAGGCATTTTATTTCCTTTTCCAAATTTACCCAGTATATTTTCCCTGGCCAGCTTTAAAAGCAAACTGCCGTCGTTTTCAGATATTTTATCTTTCATTTACCTTTGTCCATAATTGCTTACAAAATAAATATTTTATCTTTTATTTTCTTTAAAATACAGATCAACAAGCTCTTTTGCAAGCCCGATATAAGTTTTTGGGGTTAATTGTTTCATTCGTTTTTTGAAATCCACGGGCACTTTTTCAAGCCCATCAACAAATTTTATCAGATCTTCTTTCTTGATTTTCTGTCCCCGGGTAAGTTCTTTAAGTCTTTCATAGGGATTTTCTTCACCAAATACCCTCATGGCGGTCTGGAAAGGTTCTGCAAGAAGCTCCTGGTTATTATCCAGATCTTTTTGTATCACTTTATTATTCAGATCCACCTTGGATAATCCTTTAAGACAATTTTTAACACCAATGGCAAAATATCCAAAAACAGATCCCAGACTTCTCAGAACAGTGCTGTCACTCAGGTCTCTTTGAAATCTTGATTTCTGCAATTTAACACACAGATGCTCCATCATTGATATGGCAATACCCATGTTTCCTTCACTGTTTTCAAAATCAATGGGATTTACCTTATGGGGCATGGTGGATGAACCTGTCTCTCCTTCTTTAACGCGTTGCGTAAAATATCCAAGACTGATATATCCCCACATATCCCGGTCCAGATCAATAACCGTTGCCGCCACTCTGATCATGGCATGCAGAACAAAAGCAATGGAATGATTCGGATTTACCTGGGTGGTAAAAAGGATGGGTGCAAGATTTAAATGAGTATCAATAAATCGTTGAGAGGCTTTTATCCAGTTAATCTGTGGATACACAAAATAATGGGCATTATAATTTCCCGTTGCCCCGTTTATTTTTGCCTGGACTTTGGTTTGTTCAATAATATCTGTTTCCTGTAAAACCCGCCAGGCAAAATTGATGAATTCTTTACCCACCGTTGTTGGTGTTGCCGGTTGGCCATGGGTTCTGGACATCATTGGAATTGATTTGTATTGTAATGCCTTTTGCTCAAGATCAAAAATCAGCTGTCTCAATAATTCAACAATAATTTCTTTGCCTTTTTTCAACATAAGGGCATAAGAGGTATTGTTGATGTCATCAGAGGTACAGGCAAAGTGAACCCACTCTTTTATATGGGAAAGCCCTAGTAAATCAAGTTTGTTTTTTATAAAATATTCAATGGCTTTTACATCATGATTTGTCTGTTTTTCAATTTCCTTGACCTTGAGGGCATCTTCCTGGTCAAAGGTTTGTGCTATATTGTCAAGTGCTTCTATATTTAAATCTTTAAAAGACTCAAGTTTCAGGTCTGTTAATATAAATTTAAGCCATTCAATTTCAACAAACACCCTGTGTTTTATCAGGCCATACTCTGAAAAAATATCAGCAAACTCTTTTGTCAATCGGGCATATCTTCCATCCAGTGCTGTCAAAGCATTTATCATAAGTTTTCTACTCCATTGCTAAAGCTAAGGACCGAAAAGTTCATTTGTGGTCCTAAATATTTAAAATTGTTTGACTTTTATAATTAATTTATTTAAGTGTTCTCATAGTATCTTGTATCGGATAAAATAGCAGACAATTTAATAATTAACAATCCAAAAACAAGGTGCTTTTTCATGGCAAATTCTGATAAAATTTAATTGAATCTCCTTAAGCCAAGTGACTTGACAAGTCCATAAGGAATAAAGTATTTTACCAGACAATTTTTAATAAACAATTTAACTTAAAAAGCCAAGTTTTAGTTGCAGGAGTAAAATTTATGGCATTAACCAAAACAATTATTGCTGAAAGAATACAAGAAAAACTTAATTTATCCAGAACAACCACCTATGAAATCATGGAAGAATTTCTTGAGATCATGAAAGAAACCATTGAAAATGGAGAAGATATCATGATCAGCGGTTTTGGGAAGTTTTGTGTGAACGAAAAAAAAGCCAGAAAAGGCAGAAATCCTGCAACGGATGAAGAAATGATATTGCCGGCCAGGCGAGTTGTAACCTTTAAATGCTCTGGAAAATTAAGGGATCTGATCAATTCTTAAAACTGATCTGCCTTAAAAATGCTTTTTTCAGAACAATTTATCACAATTGTTATTCTTTGTACGCTGACAGGCAGTTTCCTGATTGGTTCTATTGCAGACGTTTTAAATCTTAAATATATAAACCAGCCCCTTCCGGCAGAATTTAAAGATTATTACGATAAAAAAAAATATAGTGATTCTCAGAAATACCTGAAGGCAAATACAAAATTTGGATTCATCACATCAAGTGTTGACCTTTTAATCATTCTTTTGTTCTGGTTTTCAGGTGGTTTCCAAACGATTGATTCCTTTGTCCGGTCATTTAATTTTGGCTCGATTGTTTCAGGGCTTTTTTTCACGGGTATTCTTTTATTTTTAAAACTTTTGATATCCCTGCCTTTTACAATATATACCACTTTTGTGATTGAAGAAAAATTTGGATTCAATAAAACCACTCCCAGACTTTTTCTGATTGATCTTGTTAAATCTATTGTTCTTTCAGCAATCCTGGGAGGGAGCCTTTTATCATTAATTCTAGTGTTTTTGGAATTTGGCGGCCAATTTGCCTGGGTCATCTGCTGGGCGGCAAGTACCCTTTTCCTTATTGTTGTTCAATATATTGTTCCCACCTGGATTATGCCCTTATTTAATAAATTCACCCCCCTGGAAGACGGCCCGTTAAAGGAAGCCATTATCAACTATGCCAAATCCATTGATTTTTCACTTGCCAATGTTTTTGTTATGGATGGCTCAAAAAGGAGCAGTAAATCCAATGCTTTTTTTACAGGCTTTGGAAAAAACAAACGCATTGTTTTATTTGATACCCTGATTAAAGAACAATCAATTGAGGAATTGGTCTCAGTCCTTGCCCATGAAATGGGCCATTTTAAAAAAAAACATATTATTAAAAGAATGGTTTTAGGATTTTTCCAGATGGGATTTATTTTTTATCTTATTTCCATATTTATTTCCCATGAAGGGTTGTTTCATGCTTTTTTTATGAAAGAGGTTTCCATTTACGCGGGTTTGGTTTTTTTTAGCATGCTATACTCGCCCATAGATATTTTTCTATCCATTCTTTTTCAAATTTCATCCAGAAAAGATGAATACGAGGCTGACAGATTTGCTGCAAAAACGATTAAAGACTCCAGGCCTTTAATCAATGCCTTAAAAAAACTGTCTGCCCATAATCTTTCGAATTTGACCCCCCATCCGTTTTACGTGTTTTTAAATTATTCCCATCCCCCCGTCCATTTAAGAATCAACACATTAAAATCCCTATGACAAAGTTTATTGTTACGGCAGACATCCATGGGAGTTACAATTCATGGTTAACCATTAAAAAGGAAAGTATTATTGAGCTTAAAACCGGGAATAAATTAATGACTATGGATTTTTAAGTTGAAATGATACCATGAACCAAATTTTTTCTCAAAAAAGGGAAGTATAATGAAAAACAAAGGGACAAAATATATGCCTGCTGGAGACAATCCTGATTTTGATGCCTGGTTTACTGCTTTTTTTCTTAAAAACAGCTTAGATCCCTTTGCCTATCCGACCAAGGTGGGCTCAAAGGAACAAATTGATTTTATGGTTTACCCTGAGAATGGCGAACGGTATTTCCCCTGTTCAGACAAAATGTTTGAAGCTATCATGTCCAGAAAACATCCTCGTTTTTTAAAAAACCAGTACCAACAGGTGTTCGACAGAATCATAGCTATGATTGATGAATTAATAGATTCTGAATATGATAACCGCTTTTTAAAAGCATTGATAAAAATAAAATATGATGATGAAATTAAAACCGGTCTTCTCATCCCTTCCAGGCTTGAAAAAAAATTATACAAAATCTTTTTAAGCCGCACACATATTGAAAATCCATATTCAGAAGACAAACAATCCGTAAACAAAAAGATAAAAGAATTGATAGACTCTGAAATACTTAAAAAAGCATTAAATCAGATTGATGATTCATTACAAACCTTTAAAAATCTCTCCTTATTTGAAGTAAGGGAAAAGATCAAAGAGATTGAATTCCAGAGACGGTTGACCTTAATCACACAAAACAGCCTGTGGGCCCATAAAGATTCAAAAATCCCCTTGTTAACCACAATTCAAAAGATTTTGAAAACCCCTATCAGAGGAGATGGGCTATCTTCTTTATTGTTGCTGGTTAAAGCCAAAAAACAAAAAATACTCTGGCTTGCCGATGAATCCTGTGACGCGGTTATCGATCTGACAATCGCCAAATTTCTTGCCGATCTCGGGCATGCTGTTATTTTTGCAGTAAAGGAACAACCTATATTCAAAAAAATCTGCCTTGCAGATACCAGAACCGATCCTGTCCTGGTGAATCTACTTGAAAATGCACACTTTATTTATGAAAAAACCATCAGCAAAAACAACCTGGTAAAGCTTTTAAAACATGACAAAAATATTTACGTGGTGTCTGACGGTACAAGGGAAAATTTAAATCTTTTGCTTGCCTCCACAACCTTATCCAGGATTTTCAAAGAAGTAGATTATGTCATATCCCGGGGAATGACCCAGAAAAAAAGATTGATTGATTCCCATTTCCGGTTTACCCAGAATATCATTAATATCAGTCTTGATAAAAAGCAACTGCTCATCACTTATAAACCCCAACATCCTGACTTCATCAAATTTTCCCACGAGAATCTGGAAGAAAAAGCCAATAAAATTATTGATCAAATGGAATCTGTCAAGAAAAAAGGCATGACAGTGATGTTTTACAGCGGCATTATAGGTTCCATCCCCGGAAAAATTGATGTGGCAAAAAAAATAATGAGTACATTTATAGACCATCTACATCAACAATCTTCTGATCTTTTTATCATCAACCCTTCATCCTATTATGAACCAGGAATGGATGCAGACGATCTAATGTATATGTGGGAAATTGTTCAAAGAAGCTCATATATAGATATATGGAGATTCCAGACTTCAGACGATATTGCCCAAAGCTTTTCCATTATGAACAAAAAAGTTCCGCCGGAATGGATCGGCAAGGATTCAACTTATAGTACGGGCTGTACCATAGAGATGAGAATAGCCCAGGAGGTTCAAAAAGAAAATCCAGAGATGCAGCTCATTGGGCCCTCTCTGGATAAATTCATGCGCCGGAACGAATATGGGGTTGGCTCCATGTATGACCAGAGGCTTGCAGATTCATAAGTCTCTTCAACCCTGTTGATATAAGATAAACTTAATTTTAAACCCCAATGATCTGATATTTTCTAAAGGAGACCCAAAATGAATCCTGAACATACAAACTTGCTTTATTTCAGCCCTACTTCCACAACCCAGACGATTATCAAAGAAATTGCAAAAGGGATTGGCAAAAATGTTTCTTCTGCCCTTGATATTACAAAGCCTGAAATTCGAAACCTGTCTGCCCCTGAATTTGTTGATGACCTGGTACTCATAGGTGCCCCTGTTTATGGCGGCAGGCTGCCAAAAGATGCTGCCGATTATTTTAAAGCCATTAAAACATCCGGTTCCCTGGCAGTATTGATAGTGGTATATGGCAACCGGGAGTTTGAAGATGCACTTATCGAATTAAAAAATATTGCCATGGATTGCGGATTTATCCCATTGGCTGCTGCTGCTTTTATAGGAGAGCATTCCTTTTCTAATAATGAATTTTCGATCGCCATGAACAGACCTGACAAAAAAGATCTTGAAAAAGCGTTTGCATTTGGAAAACAGATTAAAAATTTACTGGGCCAGTTTAAAAACCCGGCAGATCTGGCCCCGGTTGATGTCCCCGGCAATTTTCCCTATAAAGAAGGTAAGCAGTTGGGACCTTTATCCTTCATTGATGTTACAGATGACTGTGATAGCTGCGGCATCTGTATCACTGCATGCCCTAAAAATGCAATTGATGAAACAGACACCTATGCCACCATTGAAAAAGATTGCATTTTTTGCTGTGCCTGTATTAAAGCATGTCCCCAGCAGGCCAGAATCATCAAAACCGGTCCAATTAAAGATAAGGCAAAATGGCTGAGTGAAAATTATGCCCTTCGCAAAGAACCCCAGACATTTTTAGCAGGCTGATATATAAGGGATATCAATTTTATTAGCCGGTAATTCGGGTTTATTTTTCAATTCCGACCCGGGCTTGAACTCCTTTTTGGAAATAATGCTTTATATCTTTCATTTCTGTTACCAAATCAGCTTTTTCCATAATCGCCTGGGTCGCACCTCTGCCTGTAACGACAAGTTCAACATGATCGGGTTTTTTATCAAAAAAGTCCATCAGATCCTGCTCAGACAATATATTACAGCTAACTGCAACATTTCCTTCATCAATAATAACCAGATCATGCTTGCCCTTTTCAATAACCCGGGTCAGTCGTTTGTAACCCTCCATCCCGGCTGCAATGTCTTCCTTTGAAGGATTCCCTTTAACAAATTGTCCAAGGCCATACTGCTCTATCTCGATCTGATCTGTAAATTTTTTTAATGCTTTTATTTCAGAATAATTTCCGGATTTTAAAAACTGACCGATAAAAACTTTTCCTCCTGCACCCAGTGTCCTGATGGCAAGTCCCAGAGCAGCTGTTGTTTTACCTTTGCCATTACCCGTATAGATCTGGATATATCCTTTCATAAAACTATGGCCTCTTTGTTAACTCCATTTTAATTTTTAACCAAAATAAAAATCTTTTATTTCAAGTGCCTCTTTATTTTATAAACAGCAAAAAAGCAACAATATAGAAAAAATATTCTAAAAAACAATTTCCCACTTATTCTTTTTTCCAGGGTTGAATCCAATGGAATCGTTGGTTGCAATATTCACCAATGGCTTAGGATCGAAAATTTTATAACCGGTTAACCCCTGTAATAACACCATGGCAGCGGCATGCAGTACAAAGAAGAAGCGGCCCTTTATGGTTTTCTATTTTCTTTAAAAAAGAAAAAAGTTGTAAAGGACTGTAACCTCCGATACCGGGCGCAAGCTGCATGCTGCGCAGCACAAGTGATGTGTATCTCTTGTATTTTAATAATTCAAGCCTGGTGAACATATCCTGTTTTCTGGGACGTTTTGTAACAGTGCAAATATCTTCCGGTTCTCTGCAATTGACAGGGCAGATAAAATCAGCATTGCTCACATAAAGATTTTTATCTGAACCATGCATGGGATTTGGCACGAGCGAATCAATTTCAGAAGACAACCGGGTCTGAACCAGCCTTTGCGGCCCTATTTTTAAACGGCACCATTCCCATGCCAGGTGAACGGGTAGTGTCGGAATGATCCAGGAAACAGAACTCCCTGATTCAAGATTATCATTTAAAAACCTTACAGCATTGGAATGCTTAACATCGATATTGGGTGCTTTTAGCTTGAGCAGCTTTTCTTTATCCAGGTCAACCAATACGAATTGTATATCTTTTTGTTTTTTTGACAACTGTTTTAACGCCAATGACCCAAACCGGCCGGCACCCATAATCCAGATGGTTTCCATAACAAAAATTTATTTTTTCCTCATCCCTCTACTGATGAGCTTAAATGCTGTTTTCAAAGTTGGTTTAACAAAATCTTTCTCATCATTTAAAAGTCGCTTGGAATCAACCCACAGGACGATACCGCTATAGGATGCCCATAAAATATCTGCAAGGGCCACGGGATGTTCATCTATGAAAACACCCTGATCAATCCCCTGCTTAACAACATCGATAATGGCGCCATGGGCCAGGGAAGAATAAATTTTAATCTGTTGTAAAACCTCTTCTGAAAGATTCTTAAGTGTTTCTCCGGATTGAAGATGAAATAAATTGATTAAGATATTTGAATCATAGTCATAGACATCAATAAATACATCCAGGAACCTTTCTATCTTGTCTTCCACTGAAATATCCTGTTTAACGACCTTTTGAATTTCATCTGCCAGATGTTTCAATATTGCAATGGAAAGAAATGTATGCAATTCTTCTTTGTTCTTAAAATATAAATAAAGGGTCCCGGGACTTAATTCCGCCTCTAAGGCAATTTCTTCAATTGTAGCAGTATTATACCCCTTACTGGAAAATACTTTTCGAGCCGCGTGAAGAATTTCTTGTCTTCTTTTTTCCTTTTCCCTTTGTTTTCGTTCATATATACCCATAGTATCCTTATTATAGTATCCTTATTATTTTTTTTTTGAATATAATTCATAAACTGACAAACAATTGGTAAATACAAGAAAAACTATGAAATCGCAAGGAAAAAATGAAAACAAATTTAAAATTTTTGCTGATCATGTTAATATAGTGCCTGAACAAGGTTTTCGTTCAGGCACTGATATAC
>Ga0164315_10002645_pt1 | contig 13752 bp, 11 predicted proteins | sample GuaBasSedimGuay6_FD_113737 | JGI IMG/M metagenome (GOLD analysis project Ga0164315, IMG submission 113737) | Subseafloor sediment microbial communities from Guaymas Basin, Gulf of California, Mexico - Guay6, Core 4569-2, 0-3 cm | ecosystem: Environmental > Aquatic > Marine > Hydrothermal vents... | reverse complement strand
TGGCCGATACGGCAGCGGATTATGTCAGGGCGACACTTGAGCGGCATGGTATTGAAGTATTTGACGGCATGGGGATTGCAGGTGTTGCCAGCATGCTTGAAAACGGCGGTGGAGCCATTGAAGAACTTATCCGGCCCCATGCACGCTACCTTGTATATATCCGTGCTGATTTTACCGGTGAAAGAGAATTATATTACATGGGCCGCTATGACACGGAATTGCAAGCCAGGCTGAACCTCGAGACGCGCGATCTGCTAAATAGCAAAACGATTGGTCCTGGCGTCCATTCGTCGGTTGGCTACACCCGGCTGAGCGTGGAAGGCAAGGTTGAAGACCTGCTCAGGCCAAAGTTCGGCCGTATTGCCGCCGATTTAAAGGAGTAGTTGCTCGATGGTGGCACAAGCATGGTGGTAGCCACTATTTCAACTATAGTTAGGGTAATCTTTGGGCTTGATGAAACCGGGTCTTTTGTGTGTGTTTACTGAATTTGGATAATGGAGATTGATCATGAGGGGAGTTCTTAAATTATTTGTTTTGGCAGCAATCATCGGCGTGGTATTGCCGGTGCAGGCGGAAGACGCTGCAGGTGGTCTTCGCTACTCCATTACCGTAACAAAATTTGAGAACCGCTCCGGCTGGTCTGGTTACTGGAGCCTGGGCGATGCCTGGGGCACGGTGATGACCGATATGCTCAACCAGACCGGTAAATTCATTGTGCTGGCTGAAACCGATATGCGTGGCGCGGCGATGGCCGAACAGGACTTTGCAGCATCCGGGCGCACCGCCGGTGGAAAAAAGGCCCCCGTAACCGGACAAATGACACCAGCGCAGTTACTCGTCAAGGGCGCCATCACCCACGTTCAGCATGATACCGGAAGCAAGGGTGGTGGAATTCGTATCAAGGGTTTCAAAATTGGCGGCGGTGGCGGCAAAGGTGAGGTGAACGCCACGGTTTATATTGTTGATTCAACTACCGGACAGATTTTGGCCTCCAAGAGTGTCGTGGGTACGCACAAGCGCTCAGCTATGAATGTTGGTTACGCAACAGGAGATTGGGGTGGGGCATTTGGCGGTGACAAGAAGGACAATGTCGGGCTTGCGGTACAGGATGCTGTAGCCGAAGCCGTTTCCTTTATGCTTGAACAGCTACCCAACATCACCTGGACGGGATCCGTTGTGCTGGTCAAGGGTGACAAGATTTATCTCAACCGTGGTACCCGTGAGGGCGTATCCGTGGGTCAGACCTTTACCGTGGGGGAAGTTGAGGTTATCCGTGATCCGGACACCGGGGAGGTTCTCGACGAGAGCATGACAGTGCTTGCCAGTCTCAAGGTTGATACGGTCAAGGAGAAGCTTTCGATTGCCAGTGTTACTTCTGGTAGCGCTGCTGCGGTATCGAAAGGAATGACTATTCACCGGCCATAGAGCATCGCTGAGCGCCGGTGTAGAAAAAGAAAGACACTGGCTAAAGATAGGGCAACTCACGTAGTTTTACTACCAGTGTGCCAATTGTTTTCTCGTTGTCAGCAATCGCTGTAGCCAGCTTATTGAATTCGTCCAATAGCTCGTCGTTATATACCACAAGTTGACCGTTTTCATCGGCCCACTCGTTTTTATTTCTTTGAAGAAGATTCAATATCTCGACCTGGTTATTGGCGTAGTCAATATGGGCTTGCATGAGGGGATCAAAAAATGGTTTTTGTTGAAGATATCCCTTTCTGAAGCCATCAACAGCTTCCTTCGCTGCTAAATTCCCCTCACCCAATACACTCAGTTTTGCTTCTATATATGGGACCGTATTGGTAAAGGAATCAACATAGGTCATTGTTTTTTCAATATAGTCTCTTAAGATACGTCTCTGGCGATCAAACTCTGTATCATTGGTTAACAGGGAGTAATCAAGAACTCCGGCTGATTGAAGCGAGCTGGCGACCGCCCGCCAGTCCTCAACGATTGCCTGCATGTTACTGCCGTACTCACCCATAACCCTGGAAACCTCTTCCTGTTCTTGACCCTCCATTGCCGCTTCAGGCTGCTGTAGTAAGTTAAAAACTTGCCCAAACAACATCAGGCTCATAACTACGTTAAACGTTACGCTAGCAGCCTTTTCTCTCTTTCCGGCCAAACGCCAGACTATCCAGGCAAATAAAGCCGGGAGAAACAGGAGGACAAGCAGTTTTCCGGCAAGCGCCCCTATTTGGTATGCAGTCTTGTCGGAAAAGAAGAAAAAAGGAATCAAATAGATGAGTGCAACGACCCCGGAGTATTTCAAATTGAAACTTGATAACTTGAATTTATTTTCCATTGTGAGTTCCTTGAAGAGATGGTTTTAGAAGCCCTTATTCTTCAACTAATTCGACTCGCCTGTTTTTTGTTCGCCCTGCTTCATTTCTATTTGATGCAACCGGTGACAGGTAGCCGACACCCCAGGCGCTCAAGCGATCTTTAGCAATACCGAAGTCGCTTACCAGAGTGGCTTCGACGGACTTTGCCCGTCGTGTTGAGAGATCCATGTTATAGGCAAGCTCTCCCTGGTTGTCGGTATGCCCGACAACTACGAGTTTTAGGTCAGGATTGCCATTTAGCAGGTTTGAGATTTGTTCTAAAGTGGGCTTTGACTCAAGCTTTATTGTTGATTTGTTCACATCGAACAAGATGCCATACAAAGCTATTCTGCCCTCTTCGTTGATGCCCTTGGCCATAGCTTCAGCATCAGTATCTACCGCTATAAGGTCACCTTGCAAAGACTCGGATTTCACGACAACTAACCAGGTACGAGTTGCGCGATATGTATTGCTGTATACATACAACATTACGTATACATCCCCATCGGGACTTGGCAATTTCGTTAGTAGATAGCGGGACGTGGAATGTTCTTCCGCATCCGTATCAGAAATAGAGCCAAGTTGAGGCAGGTGGAGCAATCTAGATGAAAACCAGTGTCCACAATCTTCTCTACCATTGCACTTAAATATTTCTTCGAATCCGTTTTTATCCAGGGCATTGGAATAAGATCTGTACACCGCTGCGATACTGGAATTGTTAGGGTTGGTGTAACCGATTGCAGTGTATTCACCTTCCAGTAACATAGTATTTTCAAATTTGGTACCTCCGGTAAGAGGTGAGACGGGTAACTTAACTTCATCAAAGTCCCGGTGGACATACCTGGCAATTCTGGCACCTTCAAAACGTGAAATCATTGGATGGTCGCTGGAGCCCGCGACATCATCAGCAAATGCTGGAGCAATCCCATTAATAGTTGATAGAAGTAGTGCTGCTGCGAGCACCACCAATTTGCGAGTGTTCAGGATATGTGTGTGAATGCTCATTGTCGCCCTCGTTTTTAGTAGTCCTTTCAATTAAATATAGCAGCTGAATTTCTTTTTGATATATTCAGTTGCCCTAAATTGACTGCATCAGGATAATTATTTTTTCAATAAACAACTGTGAAGGAATTCACAGTTTCTGAAAATAGCGTGATTCTGGACTAAGCTAAAACTACGCGTTTTGGAATCAGTGATTGGTATTTTATCTGGTCCCATTCAGGCGAAAAGAAGGAACAAGAAATGATTATTTTCGGTACAAAATCAAAAGTCGTACAAGGACATCACGTTCAGGGAGCCGAATGTCCGGACTGTGGCAATAGGCAGTTTTCCTCTTTCGGGTTATTGAAATACTTTCATATTTTCTGGATTCCTTTCATACCAACCTCAAGGGAGGCTGGAATGCAGTGTGCTCACTGTAAGAAGATGCTTGTAGGAAAAGAACTGCCAAAACCTTTGAAAAGGGATATCAAAAAAGCAATTTTCAACGGAAAAAATACGGCTCCTATGTTCGCCGGTCTGATTCTGTTTTCTGCATTAGTTGTGATGATCGGTATCAGTGGGGAGCAAAGAGAATCAAATACGGATAGCTATGTAGAGTCCCCCGAAATCGGTGATCTGTATGTGGTCAATTTCTACAAGATATCTGAATCAGCAAACAGTGAATATAAATACGGTGTCATGCGCGTCAGGCAAACTTTCGAAGATGGGGTGGAAATGGACATCGGTGGGTATAGCTACAATCGCTCCTCCGGTTCAGACAGGGCAATACGGAAGGGTGAAGTTTCCGAGTCCGGTTATTTTGAGGGTGAGCCGGTTTACTTGACGGGTGATCAGCTAGCTTCTTTTCGGGAGAGTCGTGCAATTCTTTCTGTAAGCCGTGATTGACGGAAAGAAATGGGCGGTTTTACTCAAGGTACTACTGCTTTTGACGTGGGTGTCTCAGTTTTTTGTTGCCATGTTTTGGAGGGATTCGACTCCCATGTCGCGGGCTTTCGCATCGACATCGAAGTCTATCGCGAGATTGGGTTCAAGGTCTGTTTGGGTACAATTACGGTAACTGCCACCAGATGTTCTGAAGTGGGCTAAGTTTAAGTCAAAGCCCCGGAATCCTTGAGAACTAAAAGGACAAGCGATCTTATACTTGCCACTTTTTTCCCTTTAAAACAATCAGTTTAAGATGTGAAGGACTTCACAGCAAAAATCAATGAGTGCTATATAATCGATACATAATCTGATGGAAATATTGCTCGTAATGCAATATTTAGAAACAGTTTCCCAAGATTATTTGATATAGATTATTGAGGCTTGCTGATATGCCCAATTTGATTATAAAGAGGGCAAGAGTACTGGGAGCAATTTTTTATGCATGTTGCCGTAGAGAACACAAAGAGGAGAATTGAATGTCAAACCATTATCGGCATAATGTTTACTGGAACGGTAGGTTCCAAGCTCGATTATCACCAAGCCAAGTCAGTGTTTCCTGGGGAGCACCAGGAGCGCGGCCTGTCAACCGAAGTATTGAATTTGTCAATCGGGCGTTTGAGATTTATTACCTTGCAAAAAATAATATTTCAGATGTCTCTGATCACGATCATAGAACCTCTATGTCTTTACAGCTACTCGATGCCGCAAGATCAGGTTATGGCTTCGGTGTTAGTGATCTTGAAGAAGCATTTGTCCACTTGGTTAGTAATAGTGGCAGATGGGTTGACGAAGACAGTTCGCAATACAATGGAGGTGGAAAAAAAGCATTTGGGGGGGGGCTTGTGCGTGGTCCTACATCAATAGTCAACTTTATGTGCTCTATTGATGACAAAATGATTAATTTGAAAGATTGTGTAAGTGACTTTGGTTTGAGGAAGCAGTCTTTGCTGTCTTCCTATGTGGAGATTGGTCGTCAAAATGCAGGGCCTACACCAGCTGAGTCGTGGACACAATTTGGAACAGCAATGAATGAGTTAAAAACATGGGGGGGCCACGCCAAACCGTTTTTGTGGTTGGCTCCCGCAACACAAACTCTGGTCGGAAACACAGTTAGTTTTGTAAATGTTATCTCGCAAATTCATACCGGGTTGACGACCTATGGCAACTGTATGAGAGCAGGAATACCAACTAATTCATCTATTGCATTGTCAGCAGCAGGAGCTGCAATGACGTGGGTGCCAGTATTGGGTGGTTTTTATGGAAAAGCAATTGAAATGATTCCGGGCATGAAATTACATTTTGAACACATAATGTCTGATTATCAGCGACGTATTGAAGTTGAAACTGGAATGTCTGCTCCAATAATTCTGTAGCTGAGACAACTTAATGTCATATTCTGTTTAAAGGCCTAAAGCCCATCTTTATTAAAATCAATCTCAAAGGTTTTGGGCAACTCAGCAACTTGATGTGATCGACAGTCCATTGGCGACGGTGTTCGAAGTTAAAGCCAGTGACCGGGTCAGAGCCACACAAAAAGGCTCGCCGTACGCATCGGGAGATGCAGTGGTAATACGGTGTGTTTTCAATGGAGACCTGGCGATATCTGGGTTCTGGCATGTATCCAGTTTAGACAAGTGGTCAGTTGGCTACTATGGCAAAAGCTGTTGATTGTTGTAGGATCAGGATTAAATGTGGCTGTCCGAGCTTAAACGAGCTTAAACCCAGGCTTTTCATTTGGTGCTGTCCCAATAATTAACGATTTATGTCAGTCTCGTTGGTCCAGACTGGGGTATTTTGTATGCACAACGACTGGCAACGCCAAAATAATCGGTTTGAGAATCAGAAGTTGGTGGTATGTAAGATGCATGTCCTCCAGTTCTTGGAACGCCTCTAAAAGGAGGGCTTCGAAATAATGCGTCGTACCGTAAACTGGTTAGATTCCTTCCAGATGGCAAACTCTCTCCACTTGATAAACCTCTACTTAGCTGAGCTTCCATTCTGTTACATCCTGTGCAGGGGCGGCTCAGATCGCTACAGTCAGCCGATCTTCCTGTTCGAAGAACATTGTAACTTAGTCCACCAATTTCATTGTATAAATAGTCCGCATAAACATCAGCATAATGCTCAGAAACACCCCTGGTTCCGCCCCCGTGATATCTGTTCAATATAGCTAAACAACCAAGGGGAAATTCGCTTGCAAGAAACTCCATACAGGTGGGGTGTATTGACTTGTCGACAATATGTCCCATTTCGTGCAGCAACGTATATGAAAGGCGACCGTTGTTATAAGAATGCTCTCTCGCACCATCAAAGCAGTTATAACTTAGTCTAATATGGGGAATGGTTGGGTTATGTCCTCCTCCTGTTGGGGGCATTGACCCGACTCTGATGTTTCCCCCAGTTCCAAATAAATTAATATGCGATTCGGGAATGATATTCAAAGTCTCTATTATTCTCTCCCTGACAGCCTCAAGCCGGAATCCTTGAGGCATTCTTCCTTGATCGCGAAGTGAAATAACAGCATTTCCGCGTCTATAAGTAGCGTATTCATGTCGATGAGTCATATGTTGTCCAATAATAAACTAGTGTGGTAAACCTGCAATTGGTGCCATCATTTTGTCTAGTTGCATTTCAACGTCGTGAGTATAGAAGACGGTTCCATCATTGGGTAATGACGAACTATAGAGCGCGAGGTGGCCTTCTTCATTCGTTTGATGCAGCGACTCGTCGGCCTTGAAAAGAGGCTCCTAAACCAGTGCAGGGTATGTCCATATTAGCGACCTCGATAGCGGTGGCCGCGTATACCATCCGACTGGTAATGCCCATTCTGGTAGCCAAACCCCCGCATGACTGCTCGTGCCAGGTTGATTTGAGTCGCTGTGAGTGCTGCTGGCCTTCCTGTATTTTGTGAACTGCGGTTACGAAGATCAGTAGCTATATTTGCAATATCTGCTGGGATATCAGAAGCGCCTAAAGCTGCGGCCTGACCGCAGGCGAGGTAGTACCATGCTTCTGCTATAAATGCCGCGCCTTCTTCGGCACGAATGGGTGTGTGAACTGCTCTAAGATCCAATTGTGCATGGGTACATTCATGGACGACCGCTGCTCTTCCAGCAAGCGTATTTAAGACAGTAAGAGAACGTAGATGAATCTTGTCGATATCCGGCGCGTAAACTGCCTGTGCACGCGGCCCAACCAGATTTGCGCGAACGGTGATTCGGATTCGATGACGAATTGGGTGATCAGAAAAGCAATTTGATAATTGCCAATATCCGTGACCAGATACACGTATACCTGCCATCGTAAAATTAATTTGCTTTAGCTCGTTGGTACGTAACAGGTTTTGAACAGCTAAATCGAGTGCCATATTTTTTCTCCTCCGATACCCGCGCCAAACCAGCTATCCAAGAATCCCGATACAAACTGCACTGGTTTCAACTTCTTTTAATTAGTATAGACGAAGTGCCCAATTTTGAATTTAGTCAACGCGGGAGGTGACAAACTTAGATATACACTAGTGGTTTGGGCGTGTTTTGGTTAGTTACGTCATTTCCTGGGAAAATGGCCGCTGCACAACAGTGGCTTCATCATCAAACACGTCATCTACTTCATCACCACCATCCTGCACACAAATAATGGTGACATTATCGGTCGCGCCCCTGACCAGGGCCGTATGTAACAGCGACTGAACGATTTCATCACTGTTTTTATTCGCCATGATCGCCTCGATTTCTTTATCTGAAACCATGCGGCTTAAGCCGTCGGAGCACAGAAGGAATTGATCATCGGGCTCAACCTCCATCATTCGGGAGTCGATTTCTACGGGGTCGACGATGCCGATGGCGCGGGTGATGACGTTGGCCATTGCGTGTGATTCGGCGTCTTCGGCTTTTATCAAACCCTGGTCCACCAAATCCTGAACATGCGAGTGGTCGCGGGTTAACTGGATCAGTTGTTGATCGCTGCAGCGATAGATACGGCTGTCTCCGCACCAGACCACGGCACCCTGGGTGCCGTCGATGATCAATACGACGACGGTGGCACCCGGGACTCGTTCATCTTCGTAGTCGTCGGCATGGTCAAGCAATTGACGGTTGGCGCCTCTGAGGCTGCGTTTTACAGCGGCGTGTGTTTCATCAAAATTATTTGCGTGCCCCAGTCCCCTGATCGCATCTGTGACGGCCTGACTGGCGACTTCTCCGGCGGCGTGACCACCCATGCCGTCTGCTACCACCCACACACCAATATCCGAACGTTCCGCGTACGCATCCTCATTCAGTTTACGTACCATTCCTACGTGGGTGATTGCGCTGGATTTAAAAGTCATGATTCGCCATGCCTAGCTGGAAAGCAGCTCATCCATGTAATCAACCTTCTGGTCACTGGTCGAGGATTGGGGCGGCTCTATCAAATCCTCATCCATCATCAGGCCAAGGTAGGTCGCGGCTGAGGGCATATTTGCGCAGGCAATAGTCTGGGCGGAAACCTGTGAAGAACCCTTGTGCCACCATAGTCCATAGCTATTTTGTTCACGCTGGATCATGTTATGTAGCAGGCCGGGTAGCTGTTCGTTGATGAGTGTGTCTTCCGGGTAAACCACGCGCAGTTCATCGGCTCCGTGTTCAAAGCTTGCGCGAGGTCCCGGGCTGTAGCTCAGCTCCAGGGATTGTGAGGTAATGGCCTCTTCGATACTTTGTTGATCCATATCCTCATCAAGTATCTCAAGCGCCAGGTCCTTGATATTCATCAGCCACTGGCAGTGACTGCTTGCGAAACAGGCCGGCCCTGTTTCTTCAGGCAGTATCGATGCCATGGTGAAATTGAAATAGCGGCCAACCCTGTCCACGCTGGGAATGGTTACCCCGGCAACCGGCTGGGCGCCACAAATACCGGCGCTCAAAACAAAACACCAGGCCGGGCAGTTCAGATAATAGGTCAGCCAGTTTTCAGGCTCGTTTTCCCGCGCGGCCAGCATGCCGGCCTGCAGCCATTCGTGCCAGGGATTGATAAAGTCCTGTGGCAATCGCTTCTGGATAAAATCGCCATAGGTCGGCAACTTGCCGTAAAAACCCAGTTCGCGGAAAGAGTTGTTGTCACTCATAGCTGTTCCGGGCAACGGAAAGAGCGCAATTCCGGCAGGTTAAACGGATTAAATGCGCTATTGGCACTTATTTCATATTCCGCCCAACGGTCATCCAGCTCAAAACGGGTCTGGAATTTTTCCGGTGTGGTTGACGGGTTCATTCCGGCTTCATCCAGCAGGCGGAAGAAAGACCACGGCCCGACCAGTGTCTTGCCGGAGCGGCCACTGGTCGGCTGCGGGTTAAACTGGATCTGAACCTGGTTCAGATTGCCATCTCCCGGCCACACAAAAGACTCGTTGAAAATGGGACCATGGCTGTAATTGGTGATCTGGCCATTGATGTTCAGCATGAAATTGGTGGTTACGGGGTCCATGCGCACCGGCCGAAGATTGAACGAGATCGATGGGCTGCTTCCGCCACCGGCAAAAAAGGCACTCTGGATTTTCCTGGCACGTTGAATCTGCTTCAACGAAGCACTGGAAATATTAATATTCCCTGCAACACCTGATTTCAACTGCCAGTTGCCTGAGCTCGTATCCACGATATCTGCCAGGTACTGGTTGTAAAATTTATCCAGGGAGCCACCTGGTGAGAAGAAGACTGCAAAATCACGCAGCTGAACCTCACGTTGCGAACCGCGATTAAATGGGTAGCGCCCGTTCATTGCCTGTCGGCAGAACGGTACAATTTCGGATGACCAGGCAGCTTGTATATGTGCCGCGGCGCCGCCTGCAACCAGGCTGTTGCTGTCGGCTACCATGAGCGAAATCCATCCACTCAACGGAGCGGGGGAGCGCTGGCCCCTTAACCTGACCCGGGTGATGGCAGTGCTCGCCTGGCCTTGCAGGCCACTTAATAGCTGGTCACGTGAACTTTGTGCCAGTTGATCGATGTAAATATACAACTCCTGCAGGTCATTGAGCAGTGCATCCAGGGCTGATGGCCCGCTTTGCCGGGCCTCATTGAGTGAGTGCAGGCCGGCAAAACTGCGATCGACCAGGATCGGATCGGGCAGCATTGAATCGCCACCCAGGCTGGAGAGGAAAATTGCCTCAATCCGGTCGCTGAGTGAGACGCCATCATCCCCGTCATCGGAGATGTCCTGATCAGGAACCAGCCGGGTTGCCTGGGCAACGTTAACCAGCAACAGGCGCAATGGTGATTCATCATCGGTCAGGATTCGCAATATTTCTGCGGCTTGTGTCAGGTTGCCAAAAGGCCTGATGCGTATGTCTTCGAGGAATTTGACCCAGGTGCCGGTGTAATCGGTGAAATAGCGTAAACGGATCGCGGCGATCAATTCGGTTTGTGGTACCTGCCTGGCTTCGGTCGCAAATATCCACGATTCGTCCTCCATCTCGGTGACGAAACGGGTTTCTGCCGGAAGGTACATCTGGTTATAGCCTTCGGGTGAGAACAGGGCAGGTACACCCTGGTTGATCGGCGTACCACTTGAGCGGACGAATACCCGGGCGCCATCCTTGCCTGCGGCCGAGGGGATGGTGAAGGCCACGCCTTCATGGGCGTATCCTGATTTGATCACGGCGTAGATACGGTCTGCCAGGGTTGTGTTGGACAGCGCTGCGCGCGCGGTCATGACCAGGTTGTTGTCGAGGTCAAAGGGCAGACTGAGTGGGTCCATTTCAAGCAGGGCATCAAGGTGTTCATGTAGTTGAGTAATCTTGTCCGCACCCATGACCCGTGAAAGGGTCAGATCCCAGTCACGCTGAACCCAGGCAGCAACAAACTCGGTATCCATACGTTCCGGGTTGCCAAGCATCAGGTAGGCTTTAAGCACCTGGTAGGTCTGGTCCGGGTCGTTCATGCTCTCTTTAAGTTCCTGTTCCATACGTACCATCAGACGTGGCAGGAAACCGTTTTCCAGCAGGCGTTGGTAGGCAGGAATGGTACCGTTGCGACCCAGGCGTTTGCCCAGATACAGACCAAGTCTTCTGCTGACCGGTACTGATTCGGATTGTGCAGCGTAGCCGGTCGGCATAGCGCGCGCTTCGTTCAGCAGCGGCAGAATACCGTTTAAGGAGGCATCATGAGGCGACACCCTTTTGACGGCTTCCCCGACACTGGTCGTCTCAGCTGCAACCTCGTCGGCCAGATCCTTGTTGTTGCCGTAGCTTACCCACCAGCCGATGGTCAGCAAAATCGGCAGGGCGATCATCAGGGCAAAACCGGCCTTTTTGGCCAGGTCATAAATACGTTCTACTTTCAGGTTGGCGCCAGCAAGCCCTGACTCCCCGAAAATAACCTTGCTCATCAGATCCTTGATGAAAAAACTCTTGCCCTTTGACGGGCTGCTTTGCGTCGCGGCCCGGCTCAGGCTGAAGTTGCGGGCCAGTTGGCTCATGATGCGGTTGAAAGGTGTGCCTTCCTGGGTGCCACTGGTGAAATAGATGCCACGCAATAAAGGTGTGGTGGTGTATCGGCTGGGCTTGAATACGCGCTGTAAGAATTCTTCGATGGTCTGTTTTGATGCCGCCATTTGCATTGGGAAGTTATAGATCAACTCCCGTCTGGAAACGTCACGTTCATCCTGCAGGCGTTGCACCAGGCGCGTTTCCAACTGCTGTTGCAGTGCTTCAAACTCGCTGTCAAAACGCTCCAGTGGGTCCTCTTCAAGACCATATGTGAATCCCCAGACCTGGCTGCGTTCATGGCGGTCCAGGTCATTGAAGAACTCCATGAAGCCGGCCATCAGGTCGGACTTTGTGAACATCAGGTAGACAGGAAACTTGATACCGAGTTGTTCGTATAATTCCTGGATCCGGCTGCTGATGGCAGTGGCATTGCGCTCGCGTTCAGCCTCGTTCTGGCGCGCCAGTTCTTCCATGCTGATGGCCAGGATGATTCCATTGATCGGCCGCCGTCTTCGGTGTTTTTTCAGTAGTTTCAGGAAGTTGAACCAGGCCTTATTATCGACCTCTTCATTGCTGTCCTGGGTTGTGTAGCGGCCGGCCGTATCGATCATCACGGCCTCGTCTGTGAACCACCAGTCGCAATAGCGGGTGCCGCCGATGCCCTTGATCTTTGATTCGCCCATCTGGTCTGACAGTGGAAATTGCAGGCCTGAATTGACCAGCAAGGTGGTTTTACCGGATCCGGGTGGGCCAATGATGATGTACCAGGGCAACTGGTAGATAGAACGCAGCTTCTTGCCGCCGACATTGCTTTTCTTCAGCGTCTTGAGCGCATCATCGAAGCGGTCTTTCAGCGTGGCCAGTTCTTCAGCTGATTGTTCTTCCGACGGGTCAACGGCTTCTGCTGAAGCCGCCAGGTCATTGCTGATATCGGTATTTTTCTTTTTGTCCCGCCATGCCTTGAATAGCTTTATCAGGCCCCACACGGCAAATATGAAGATGATCAGAATGGCGCGCGCCGCCACCGATCTTAGTGGTGCCACGCTACCTATGCGTATCAGTGGCCCCCACGACCATATCATGTAAGCCAGTACGCCCAGGCCCATCAACATATGCAGGCCCATCGACATCATTCTTGAAATAATCATGGACATCATGATCCGCGGGCCCTCTCAAGCAATGTGATTTCCACCCTTCGGTTCTGTGCTCTTCCGCTTGCATCGGTATTGGAGGCAATTGGACTGGTGTCACCGAGACCTTCGGCCACCATCCTGCCTGGTTTGCTGACCACTTCCTGTAATAGCGTCACCACGGATTCAGCCCGGCCCTGTGACAATTCAAAATTGGAAGCAAAGCGCCGGTTGCGCCGCATCGGAACATTATCAGAATGACCAATGACCATGATCCTGCCAGTGGTTTGTTCCAGCCCTTCACCTATGCGGTGGACAATTTGATGGTATTCGTTATTGATGATCTCGCTACCAGAACTGAACAGGTTGTCACCGGGAACCGACACGATAATGCGATCGGGAAGTTCATCAACACTGACCTGGCCTTTTTCTATCTCCGGTGCGAGAAACTCCCGCAAGGCAAATCTTGGTGGTGTCGGATCAGGGATATGTACCGGCGCGGGAGGTGCCAGCAAGCGTGTAGGCAACAGTGATTCCTCACGACCAATAGTCATGAAACCGGCGTGTACCGGGTCAACATAGCTGCCCAGGCCCATACGCCACAGGCTGAAGATTCCCACCAGCAGCAACAGCACGATACTGGCCGCAAGCCAGGCAGGTATCAGCGGTGCTTTGGCCATGACCGATTTCTTCAGTCCCATCCAGTGTGGGGATAAGGCCGGCTCCGATTCTTCACGCTGGGTACGAATCGTGTGATACAGGCTCTCACGTATTTCCGCCAGCTCATTCAAGCCGTCGCGGGAAACCCGGTAACGACCCTGGAAGCCGAGCGCAAGACAGACGTAGAGTAATTCCAGCAGATCAATGTTTCTTGATGGATCCTGGCTGAGTTTTTTCAGCATCTGGAAAAAACGTT
>Ga0164315_10002644_pt1 | contig 13754 bp, 12 predicted proteins | sample GuaBasSedimGuay6_FD_113737 | JGI IMG/M metagenome (GOLD analysis project Ga0164315, IMG submission 113737) | Subseafloor sediment microbial communities from Guaymas Basin, Gulf of California, Mexico - Guay6, Core 4569-2, 0-3 cm | ecosystem: Environmental > Aquatic > Marine > Hydrothermal vents... | reverse complement strand
TCGAGCGCGATGCGGTAGCCCTCGAGGATATGCGCGCGTGCCTCGGCTTTGGCCAGGTCAAAGCGCGTGCGACGCACCACGACTTCCTCGCGGAAGTCCAGGTAGTGCTGCATCGAGTCCTTCATGCTCAGGACCTTCGGCTGACTACCGACCAGCGCCAGGTTGTTCACGCCGAAGGTGCTCTGCAGAAGCGTGTGCTTGTAGAGCTGGTTGAGGATCACCTGGCCGTGCGCGTCTTTCTTCATCGTGATCACGATGCGCATGCCGCGGCGGTCGCTCTCGTCGTTGAGGTCGGCGATGCCGCTGATCACGCCCTCGCGCACCAGCGTAGCCATCTTGGTGATCAGCTCGGCCTTGTTCACGTAGTAGGGGATCTCGGTGACGATGATCGCCTGGCGGCCGTTCTTGAGTTCCTCGAAGTCACAACGGCCACGCATGATGACCTTGCCGCGCCCGGTCGTGATGTAATCGAAGATGCCCTGCCGGCCGTGGATCAGCGCGCCGGTCGGGAAGTCCGGACCTTTGACGTACTGCAGCATCTCGTGCGGCTGCAGCTCGGGGTTCTCGAGCAGCGCGAGCATGCCATCGACAATTTCGGTGATGTTGTGTGGCGGACAGTTGGTCGCCATGCCGACGGCAATACCTGTCGTCCCGTTGATCAGGAAGTTCGGCACGGCCGAAGGCAGGACTGACGGCATCTCGCGCGAGCCATCGTAGTTGGGCACGTAGTCGACGGTCTCTCTGTCGATGTCACGCAGCAGTTCCATGGCCAGCGGCGTGAGCCGCGCCTCGGTGTAGCGTTCGGCGGCTGCCGAGTCGCCGTCGATGCTGCCGAAGTTGCCCTGGCCGTCGACCAGTGGGTAACGCAGCGAGAATTCCTGCGCCATGCGCACCAGCGTGTCGTAAACGGCGGCCGTTCCGTGCGGGTGATAGTTACCGGTCGTGTCACCGGTGATCTTGGCGCTTTTTCGATACGGGCGGTTGGGCGCGAGGTTCAGGTCGTCCATCGCCGTGAGCACGCGACGGTGCACCGGCTTGAGCCCGTCACGCACGTCTGGCAACGCACGCGCGACGATCACCGACATGGAGTACTCCAGATAGGAGCGCTTCATCTGGCGTTCGATCTCGATATACTGGATGCGTTCGGTCACGATCGTTCCTCGACTGGCTGCGGCTGAATCAGGCTGGAACTAGATATCAAGCTCATCGAGATTCACGGTGTGCGCGTTTTCCTCGATGAACTGGCGGCGCGGCTCGACCAGGTCACCCATCAACATCGTGAACACATGGTCGGCCTCTTGCAGATCATCCAGGCGTACGCAGGTCATGGTGCGCTTCTCGGGATCCATGGTCGTCTCCCAGAGCTGCTCAGGATTCATCTCGCCCAGGCCCTTGTAGCGCTGCAGGTAGACACCCTTGTCGCCGCCCATCTGTTCCAGGATGGCGTTCTTTTCTTCGTCCGTCTGGGCGTAATGTACTTCGTCTTTTTTCTGCATGCGGTACAGCGGCGGTTCGGCCATGTACACGTGACCGTTCAGGATCAGGTCGGGCATGTAGCGATAGAACAACGTCAGGATCAGCGTGCGGATGTGGCTGCCGTCCACATCGGCATCGGTCATGATGATCACCTTGTGGTAACGCAGGCGTCCGATGTCGAACTCCTCGGCGCCGACGCCGGTACCCAGCGCGGTGATGATCGTCTTGACCTCTTCGTTGTTCAGGGCCTTGTCCAGGCGGGCCTTCTCGACGTTGAGGATCTTGCCCTTCAAAGGCAGCACAGCCTGGAAGTTACGGTCGCGCGCCTGCTTGGCGCTGCCACCTGCCGAGTCACCCTCGACCAGGTAGATCTCGGTAACGGCCGGGTCACGGTTGCTGCAATCAGCCAGCTTGCCGGGTAGCGCGCTGCTTTCCAGCGCGTTCTTGCGGCGCGTCAGATCCTTGGCCTTGCGCGCGGCCTCGCGACTGCGCGCCGCACCGATGGCCTTCTCGGTGATCTTGCGCGCGACGACCGGATTCTCTTCGAAATATTCCGCCAGTGCGCGATTGAGCAGATTTGTGACGATGCCCTTGACCTCACCATTACCCAGCTTGGTCTTGGTCTGGCCCTCGAACTGCGGCTCCTGCACCTTCACGCTGATCACGGCCGTCAGGCCTTCGCGCACGTCGTCGCCGGTCAGCTTGATCTTGTGCTTCTTGGCCAGGCCGCTGGTCTCGCTGTAGGTAGAGATGCTGCGCGTGAGCGCAGCCTTGAAACCCGTGAGGTGCGTACCACCCTCGATCGTGTTGATGTTGTTGCAGTAGGAATAGATCTGCTCGCCATAGGTGTGGTTGTACTGCATGGAGATCTCGCACTCCACGCCCTCGCGCTCGGCCGACACGACGATCGGGCGCGGGTGGATGACTTCCTTGTTCTCGTTCAGCCAGACCACGAATTCCTCGAGGCCGCCCTCGTAGAAGAAGTCGTGCACGCGCTCCTTCTCGGTCCGGATGTCCCTGAGGATGATGCGCACGCCGGCGTTCAGGAAGGCCAGCTCGCGCATGCGCTGGCTGAGCGTGTCAAAGCTGAAATCCAGGTCGTCGAAGATTTCCGTGTCGGGCTGGAAGGTGACCAGCGTGCCGCGCTTGCCGTCGTCGTTCTCGCCGATCATCGCCACGTCGGCGACGGGGATGCCGCGCTCGTAGGTCTGGCTGTATGTCTTGTCGTCGCGATAGACCTCGACGGTGAGTTCCTCGCTCAGCGCATTCACGACCGACACGCCGACGCCGTGCAGGCCACCGGAGACCTTGTAGCTGTCCTTGTCGAACTTGCCACCGGCGTGCAGCGAAGTCATCACAACCTCGAGCGCGCTCTTGCCCTCGGACTCGTGCATGTCGACGGGGATGCCGCGGCCATTGTCGAGCACGCTGACCTTGCTGCCCGGGTAGATGGTCACCAGAACCTGGTCGCAGTGGCCGGCCAGGGCTTCATCGATCGAGTTGTCGACGACCTCGTAGACGAGGTGGTGCAGACCGCGATGGCCGGTGCTGCCGATGTACATGCCCGGGCGCTTGCGTACCGCTTCCAGACCCTTGAGGACCTGAATCCCCTGGGCGGTGTACTGGTCTTCTGGCGTTGCCAATCTGCCTCCGTTTCGTCCGGGATCAGCGAGTGCTGCTGGTGAAGCGGATTGCATTCACCGCGCCCTCGCCGAGCCTGCGGGCAAAGCCCGCCTTGATTTGGGATTGCAGCATGGTGAGCTCCTGTGCCCACACGCTGCCTTCGACGCGCACATGCAGCACGCCACCCTCCAGCGAGATGGCCTCGCTGTGTGCGGCGATCTGCTTGCCCACCACCTCGGGCCAGATCTCCAGCGCCTGCTGCCGGGCCAGGCCTTCAGACAGCGGCCCGTTACGCAGAAAACGGTTGAGCAGGTCCCCGATCCGGGAGGCGTCGTTCACGCGCTGCCTTCCTGCAACGATTCCAGGCGCGGCCGGTCCAGGTGGTCGACCGCGATCAACTCTCCGTCGCGAACCACCCACACACGCAGGTCGTCCCAGTCCTCCAGCGCCAGCACGTGATCGATACGCGCGGTCGCGATGAAGAGCTGGTGCTCGCGCTGCAACCGTTGCTGCAAGGCCTCGGTACGCACGCGATCGAGCTCGCTGAAAATGTCGTCGAGCACCACCACAGGGCGTTCCTGCGTGCGCTCGTAAAGCAACTCCCCCTGCGCGAGCTTGAGCGCGATCGATGCCGTGCGCTGCTCGCCCTGGCTGCCATAACTGCGCAGCGAACGATCCTGCAGTACTACCTCCAGCCGGTCGCGGTGCGGGCCGACCAGACAGTGGCGCATCATCCGTTCGCGGCCGCGTCCTGCCACTAATGCGGCGGAGAAAGCCTCGGCGATGCGATTGCGATCCTCTGGATCCTCGTTCGCATCTTCGATCGGGACGGTACCCCTCATCTGCAGGGACAACCGGCCCTGGCCCGGCGCCAGATCGCTGTAGGCCTCGCGCGCCAGGTCCTCGAGCTCGCCCAGCGTGCCGGCACGCGCCGCGAGCAACGGCACGCCGCAACGCACCAGCTCACTGTCCCACACATCGAGTTCTGCATCGGGGACCGAAGAGCGCGACTTCAGCAGCCGGTTCTTTTGCGCGGTGGCGCGTCGGTACTCGATCAGGACGCGGAAGTACTCGGCGGAACAAAGGCTGAGCGTGTAGTCGAGAAAGCGACGGCGGTGGTCGGGGCTTCCCTTGGCCAGTTCGACCTCATCGGGATCGAAGCGGACCACGGAAAGATGTCCAACCAGATCGGCGTGCCTTTGCACGGGCACACCGTCGACCTCCAGCTTCTTCTTGCCATCTCGAGTCAGTGCAGCGCTGAGCTCGAACTGTTCGTTCCGGGCGTCGCGACCTTGCACACTGACTCGGGTAAAATCTTGCTGGAACTGGATGAGTTCCCTGTCCCGGCTGGTCCTGAAGGAGCGTCCCAGGGCCAGGTAGGAAAGGGCCTCGAGGAAGTTCGTTTTCCCCTGTCCATTCCGTCCCAACAAGATATTAATCCGGGGCGAAACGTCCACCGTGATTTGGCGTAAGTTCCTGAAATTATGCAATTTGACGCGCTCTACCCGCACGCCGCCTCCGCGCCCCTAGTCGTTCAGACGAAGGGGCATCAGGAGGCAGAGATCGTCACTCTCGTCGATGCCCGCCGACGCGTCTTCGCCGGGCAGGAAAATGGCCGCAGCGTCGGAGCGTTCGAGCGCGATGACGACGTTTTCCGTGGCCATGTGCTTGAGCACGTCCTCGACGTAATTGTGGTTGAAGCCGATGACCAGCGGTTCGCCGCCGTACTCGACTTTCAGCTCGTCCTCGGCGTGGCTGCCCTCGGTGCCGCTGGCTGACAGGCCCAGGGAGTCCTGCTCCAGCTCGAAACGCACCTGGTTGGTCACCCGGTCAGCCGAGATCTTCACGCGACGGATACGGTCAGCAAGCGTCTGCCGGTCGCAAACGGCCCGCTGGCTGTTGTCCTTGGGGATGACCTGCTCGTAGGCGGGGAACATCCCGTCGACGAGGCGCGTGTGCACGGTGGTTTCGCCGATCTCGAAGCTGAGCTGGTGCTCACCCAGAAAGACTTTCACCGTTTCACTGCCTTCGGCCAGGCGCAACACCTGCTGCAGTCCAGCCGAGCTGGCGATGATCTTGCGCTCGCCCTTTACCGGCAGGTTCACAGCCCGTCGCACGCGCGCCAGGCGGTGGCCATCGGTGGCGACCATGGTGAAGGAGCCGGGACTGAGCTCCCACAGCACACCCTGCAGGGCGGGGCGTGTTTCGTCGCGGCTGATCGCGTAGATCGTGCTGCGGATCATGTCGCAGAGCACGGCACTGTCGACGGTGAAGGCCTCGTCGTCGCTGACCTTGGGCAGCGCCGGGAACTCGTCGGCGGCCATCAGTGATTCCTCGAAGCGCGCCTTGCCCGCGCTCACGGTGACTTTCTCCGCGGTCGCCTTCACGTCGACCTTGTCCGGGCCCAGGCTACGCGTGAAAGCCACGAAACGAGAGGCTGGAACGGCGATCCGCCCGGCCTTGGCGACCTTCACGCCTTCGATGCGCGTGACCACGGAAACATCGAGATCTGTCGCCGCGAGAACCATGGCATCGCCATCAGCATCGAAAAGAATCGTGCTCAGGATCGGCAGCGTGGTCTTGTTGCTGACCACGGACGCGACGGCCGTGAGCGCGCGCGCGAGCTCGGATTGCTGGACCTGGATTTTCACCGCGGGGCCTTTCGTAGGGCAGAGTCCTCGGGCAGAGTCGAGGGGCAAAGTCGTAGCGCAGGGTCGGCCGGGTTGGAGTCGAAGCCCGGCTGCTCGCGATTTCAGTTCACCGAAAGGTGCATCGTCCGCGAGAGGTCGCAATCCTACTCCGAGAATTGCCCGGTCACAAGGGGCGGGCCCCGGCCTGGCTTCTGACTTCTTCTTCTCTGTATTTAATAGAAATTCAGAAGTAGGAGTAGGGTCGGGGACAGTGGGGATTCCTGAGGGCCAGAAGGTGGATTTCGCGGGCCAGGATGGCCATTCAGGGACGCTTTGCGCGAGCCGCTGCCGGGGACTGTTTGCGCAGCATCTGGGGAGAAGTCCCTGTTCATCCCCACGGCCCGCAGCGGGCGGCGATTGTCCCGGTTGCGGACACCGCTTATACCCGGGCTTATCCCGGGATCTGTCCCCGGGAATATTGTGAACTCGTCGCGTTTTGTCTGGTTTTGCTGCCTGGATCTCCCGGCGGGCTCTACTGCCTGCCTTAACGACCGACGACCTGGACTTTCATCCAGGCCGCCTGCCGGGCTGCACGCTACAAGCATCGAAGCGATCAGCGTCGCGACCGAAGTCGCTGCATGATCTCTTCGTGTTCCCGATGGACGTCACCATCGGATTTCACCAGGCCGCCGATCTTCTGCCAGCCGTGATGCACGGTGGTGTGGTCACGTTTGCCAAAACGCAGACCGATCTGGTTGAGCGAGGCCTGGGTGTTCTCGCGGCAGATGTACATGGCCATCTGCCGTGCATGGGCGACCTGTTTGGTGCGCACCTTCGACTGCAGGGCATCAGTGGAGATGCCGTAGTACTCGGAGGCGGCACGCATGATGTCGGCCAGGCTGAGTTGTGCTCTGGGCACCCTGGACTTGAGAAGGTTGCGCAGGACTTCCGTTGCCATGTCCAGGGTGATGTCGTGGCCGGTGAGGCTGGAAAAGGCCAGCAGACGCACCAGCGCGCCCTCGAGCTCGCGGATATTGCTCTGGATGTTCTCCGCCATGCAGATGATGACATCCTCGGGCAGGATAATTTCCTGCCGTTCGACCTTCTTCTTGAGGATCGCAACGCGTTCCTCGAAGTTGGGCGACTGGATGTCCGTGATCAGGCCCCACTGGAAGCGGCTGCGCAGCCGTTCCTCGAGCGCACTGATCTCGGCCGGTGAGACGTCGCTGGAAACGACGATCTGCTTGTTGGCGTCATACAGGGCATTGAAGGTGTGGAAGAACTCCTGCTGCGTGGTCTCGCGGCCGGCGATGAACTGGATGTCATCGATCAGCAGCAGGTCCACGGTGCGGTAGCGGTTCTTGAAGTCCATGGTCGAGCCGTTCCTGATGGCCTGGATCAGCTCGTTCATGAAATTCTCGGACGACACGTAATGCACCGTGAGCGTTGGGTCGCGTTGCAGAACGTGGTTCCCGATGGCCTGCATCAGGTGGGTCTTGCCCAGCCCCGACGGGCTGTGGATGTAGAGCGGGTTGTAGACCTGTGCGAGGCGATCGCCGACGGCCTGGGCCGCGGCGGATGCGAGGTGGTTGTTCTCGCCGACCACGAAGTTGGCAAAGGTGTATTGCGGACGCAGACCAGCCTGTTCGGGGCTGATCAGGTTGCGCCGAGACCTGCCTGAGGCAGGAACTCGGGTGACCGGAGGCGCCGGTGGGGCGGGCTCGGGTTCGGCACTGGTGGGCGGTTCTGGAGCAGCATCGATCCGCACACCGGCGAGATTGGGAGCTTCCTCCCAGATCGCGCGCTGCAGCGGCTCGATGCAATTCTCGGTGAACCAGTCGACGAAGAAATTATCCGGGCCTTGTACGACGAGGACGTCCTGGTCCAGCCCCTGAAACTGGAGGGGCTCGTACCAGGCCCGAAAAGTATACTCGTTGACTTCTTTGCGGATGCTCTCGAGCACCCGCTTCCACCGTGTCTGATCGAAGTCCAGCCCGACTGGCTGAGAGAGGTGCGGGGACAGAGTCCGGGGTACTTCGAGGGGGGAACCGGAATTCACTCAGGCCCCCCTTCAGCAGGGTTCGGGGAGAGACGCATGGTTGTGTCCAGGTGGTTGTGTGTATCCACGTGATTCACACGGGATATCCACAAGGGGTTGATGGATCAAGCCGTTGGGTACCAACGACTTATGGGGCGATCATGTAATAAAGGCAAAGCACTTACCCCCAACTGGAGGGGAGTGGGGATAAGTCACGGCTAGCGAAACGGAGTTATCCCCTCCAGGCGCCGAAGCTATCACCCGACCCTTTAGGCGGCAACCCCCGCCAACGTACATTTTTTTATCGGGCCTTAACCCGCTGGCAATTCGCCAGTTCGATGGGGTGGTGATTTTTCTACCAGTCGGTTGCAGCCCGGGTCGGGCCGCGCCGAAGATTCATGGCCGGTCAGGCGTAGGATCTGGCCTGGGATCTGGCGTGGGCCGGTGCCCTTGACGAAGGGCCCTGCTGTTTCTAGTGTTGGGCGGTTCTTGCGCCGGAAAAGCGCGGACCGGGGGGGCCGGATTCAACGGCGAAGTTCCCTGGCTGCATGCTGGCGATCACACACGAGGTACGGACCGTGAAGCGGACCTTCCAGCCGAGCAATATCAAGCGCAAGCGCGACCATGGGTTTCGCAAGCGGATGTCCACGAAGGCCGGCCGCGCCGTCCTCAAGCGTCGTCGCAGCAAGGGCCGCAAGCAGCTCTCCGCCTGAGTTTGACTGCGGCGGCTGATTGCCGCCCCGCCCTTCGCGCCTGACCGCTCTATTTTCATCTTTGGCCTCTTTCATCTTTGGCCGGGAGCGCGACCGCTTGAAGGGCACGCTGAAATCACGCCGTGCGTTCCAACACATTTACGATCGTGGCCGACGCGCCGTGGGCGACCATGTGGTTGTGTTTGCAATGCCCGAATCTGATGAGATCCGCGAAGCAGAGGGCGCAGTCGGCATCGTGGCCAGCCGCAAGGTCGGTCACTCTCCACATCGCAGCCGCGCCAAGCGGGTGATGCGCGCCGCGTTGCGTGAGATCCGGGCTCGACAACAGGTTCGCGGACACCTGATCCTCGTTGGCCGCCGCACCTTGATTACCCATCGTGTGCGCTCGACAGAGCTTGCCGCGGAGCTCGAGCAACTGCTCGTGCGCACCGGCAGCCTGGAGGCCAGCGAGTGATGAGGGAAATCGGCGTGCGGTTCGCCCTCGGGCTGATTCAGTTCTACCGTTTCGCGATCTCCCCCTGGCTCGGATCCAACTGTCGTTATACGCCGACCTGCTCGGCCTACACGATGGAAGCGCTCGAACGCTTCGGGTTCTGGCGGGGCACATGGATGGGGTTGCGACGCATCGCGCGTTGCCATCCCTGGCACGAAGGTGGGTACGATCCGGTCGCTCCCGCCGCTACGACTTCTTCGACCACCGCGGACGCAATGCGCTCCGCCGGACAGGGCTGATGGAATCCAATAAGAGCATCTTTGATCGCCGCACATTGCTGGCTTTTGTCCTCATGTTCGCGGTGTGGTTTATCTGGGTCACGGTCTTCCCGCAAAAGCCGAGTGAACCGGCGTTGACCGATGACACCGTTGCCCAGGCGCAGCGGCCTGATGGTGGCACTTCGTTCGGTGAACCCGACGCGGATTCCTCGCCGCCGGTTGTGGCTACGCGTGATCAGGGTGGCGTGGATACAGGTGTGGATACAGGTGCGGCTGCAGATGCCGGACCGGGCACCGCAGTGGCCGGTGGTTGGGCTGCGGTTAATTCCGCCGGTCGTGGTGAACCGATCCGTATCAGCACACCGCTCTACGAAGCACTCATCGATCCGGTCGGCGCCGACCTGCTGGAGTGGAAGCTGCGCGAGTACCATCTCGAGAACGGCGACGCCGTTGACCTGGTGCACGACCGCACGACCGACATCGGTGGCCAGTTCGCGCACGCGCTGCGCGTCCAGCTCGAGGACCGTGCACTCGACCTGCGTCGCGTGGTGTTTGAGGCCGACCGCCATGAGCTCGTACTCGACGAAGGTGGCGCCCCGCAGACACTGCGCCTGTCCGCAGATCGCGGCGATGGTGGCCGTCTGACGCTGAATCTGGAGTTTGACCCCGCGCGCTACGGCTTTGATGTCGAGGCGAGTTTCCGCGGCGCACCCGGCGACGCCATGCCGATGGCGATGGAGATCGCCTGGCCCGGCGGCATCGCCCCCTCCGAACCGGACAGCACGAACGAGTACTCCGAGTACCGCGCCGTCGCACGCGTGGGCGAGGATGTGCACAAGGTCAAGTATGGGGACCTGAACAAGGGCGGCACCAAGGGACACGAGACCTACGAAGGCATGGTTTCCTGGGGCGGCGTGCAGAGCAAATACTTTCTGGCCGCGGTGATCGATGCCGCACCGGAGCGCGGTTTCGTGCGGCTGAGTGGCGATGCGAACAATGGCGTGCAGACATTCCAGACCAATCTCGGCATGCAGGGCCGCGGCACGGCCACCGTGGCCTACAGCGTCTACATCGGTCCGGTCGAGGTTAACCAGCTGAAGGTCTACGACGGAGAGCCCTTCAATGCGCAGTTGACCACACTGATCGATCTCGGGTGGGGTCCGATCCGTCCGGTTGCGCAGTTCACGCTCTTCGCGCTCGGCCAGATGCACAGGGTGATCCCGAACTGGGGCTGGACGATCATCCTCTTTTCGCTGATCACCAAGCTGATCTTCTGGCCGCTCACGCACAAGAGCACAGAGAGCATGAAGCGCATGCAGGAGATCCAGCCCGAGCTGCAGGAGCTGAAGACCAAGTACAAGGATGATCAGCAGAAGCAGTCGTCGGAGATGATGCGCATCTACAAGGAGAACAAGGTCAACCCGGTTGGTGGTTGCCTGCCCCTTGTCATACAGATGCCGGTGTTCTTTGCCCTGTTCACGATCCTGCGCAAGACGATTGCGTTGCGCCAGGCTGACTTCGGTCTGTGGATCACCGACCTGAGCCGGCCGGATGTCCTCTTCGCGCTTCCTTTTGAGATACCCTTCCTGGGTAGTGACTTCTCCCTGCTGCCGCTGCTGATGGCCGTGGCGATGTGGGGTCAGACCAAGATCAGCCAGCAGACGACTGCGGCGCCGGCCGCAGGTGGCGCGGGCAATATGATGGCCCAGCAGATGAAGATGATGAACACGATGATGCCGCTGATGATGTTCTTCATCTTCTATCGCAGCCCCTCCGGACTCGTCCTCTACTGGCTCGTGAACACCGTGGTGACCGCGTTGCAGACATGGCGCGTGCACAACAAGAAGCCGGCCGCGACGGCCGGAGCCTGATCACAGGCGCAAACCGGGGCGCGTGTTGCGTCCCCTGAATGGAGTGGATGACATGCGATCACGCAGGACGCGCACGCGTTATCAGCGGGTAGTGCCCAAGCCGGACATCATCATCGAGGAGAGCGCGCCGCAGGCTGCTGCAGTGCAGAACCTCGAGCCTTCGCGCCGTCGCGAACGCCGCACCTACGAGCCGACCGAGCAGGACAACACAGTGTTCCGCAAAGTCGTTGAGGAGTTCCTGGACTCGCTCGAGGTCGAGTACGAAGTGAAGTACACGCACGAGGACTACCAACGCGCCGCCATCGATGTCGGCGAGGACTCGGCCGGGCTGCTGATCGGCAAGCGCGGCTCGGGTATCGACGCGCTCGAGACTCTGATTAGTCGCATGGTCAGCCACCAGTGTGAGCATGCCGTGCCGGTTCAGGCGGACGTGAACGAGTACCGCAAGCGGCGCGAAGAAGAGCTGCGTGAGGACGCGTTGGTGCGTGGCAAGCGCGTGCTTGAGACGGGTGAGGAAGACGAGTTCCAGCCGATGGGCGCGCGCGACCGTCGCGTGGTGCACCTGGCCGTGAAATCGCTGGGCGAGGAGCTCGTGACCTACTCGGTCGGGCACGGCGGCGAGAAGTCGATCGTGGTCCGGCGCAATGACCAGGCCGGTGAGTAGTTGGTGTCTACAAGCTTGCCGAATACAAGCTTGTAGATTACAAATGAATGCTTGAGTATGGACCTTTCCTATTGTTCCGTAGAGTTCCGTGAGCGGGTGTGGCCTTCCCTCGAGGAGGCCGCCCGCGCGCGCCTTGAGCACTATTGGACCGACCTGCTTCGCTACAATCGCGCGCAGAACCTGGTGAGCCGGCGCGAGCCGGAGCTTCGTGTCTCCGCTTTGATCGAGGAGTGTGTAGTCGCTGGGGGGCTTCTTGGTGCTCACGGACTTCGTGGCAGGCGCTGGGCGGATGTGGGCAGTGGCGGCGGGATTCCTGGGCTGGTGCTGGCTGCGCTGGATCCTGGACAGGAATTGGTGTTGATCGAGCGGCGCCAGGGGCGGTGCGATTTCTTGCGGCGCGAGGTTCGTGCGCTGGAGTTGGGGCTGGTTCGCGTGTTCGAAGGGGATGTGGGGGTGTTTGACGGGGACCCGTTTGACGTGGTACTGGCGAAGGCCGTTGCTCCTCCGGGGGAGATTGAGGGTCTCTGTTCGCCGATTTTGGCCGCTGGCGGGTCGTTGGTGGTATTCGGGCGGCCTGAGGACGCGGTGGCTGATGGGTGGCGTCTGCACTGGGTGGATCGCTTGCCGGCGAAGGATTCGGTTCTGCGAGGGCTGGTCAGGGCCTAGGTGTTTCACGTGAAACACCCCTGGCGCTGATTGGTCGGCGGGCATGTTTCACGTGAAACATGCCTCGCCCGAGTGCCGACATGTTTCACGTGAAACATGTAACGCCAGGCTCACCCGGTTCCGCGTGACCCACCCCCCGGGCCCCCGGATCGACAACGCTCCGAATCGATACTGCACAAATCACCCCCAATCAGTCCCCGCCCGAACTCCTGCAATTCAAGCGAGTTTGCCGCGTGCTCCCCAGCATGTCCCCCGAAATCGGGAACCGTGAACTTGCCGCGACCCACGCCCCGTGCTTAGCTCGTCGCCATTCGCACCCCGCCCCGACTCCGGAGGGTCCATATGGGCCGGATTATCTCGATTTCAAACCAGAAGGGCGGCGTGGGCAAGACGACCACGGCGGTCAATCTGGCGGCTAGTCTGGCGGTGGCCGAAAAGCGGGTTCTACTGCTGGACTTCGACCCGCAGGGCAACGCAAGCAGCGGCCTGGGCGTGGAGAAGGACCCGCAACGGCCCACCAGCTATGAAATGCTGCTGGGACTCAGCAGCTTTGCCGATGTGGTTCAGGACACGGAAATGCCTTTCCTGAAGATTATCCCGGCTGACAACCGCCTTGCAGGCGCCGAAGTCGAACTCGTGGACCAGCCGTCACGGGAGTACCGGCTGGGCCAGGCGCTGGAGGGCCAGGAGGATGCCTGGGACTACATCCTCCTGGACACACCGCCGAGCCTGAGTCTGCTCACGCTCAATGCGCTGACCGCAGCCCGCTCGGTGTTGATCCCGATCCAGTGCGAGTACTACGCGCTGGAGGGTCTGTCGCAGCTGTTAAACACGATTCGCGTGGTGCAGCAGGGAATGAATCGCGATCTGCGCGTGGAGGGTGTGCTGCTGACGATGTTCGATCGCCGGCTGCGCCTCAGCCAGCAGGTAGCGGACGAGGCGCGCGACTACTTTGGCGACGCGGTGTATGAATCGGTCATCCCGCGCAACGTGACCCTGGGCGAGAGCCCGTCCTTTGGCCGCCCGGTGATCCTGCACGACGTGCAGAGCCGCGGGGCGCAGGCCTATCTAGATCTGGCTCAGGAGGTGATTCGTCGTGAACCGGCGCGCATTGGGTAAGGGGCTGGGCGCATTGCTCGGCGAGGGAGCGGCAGCAGTAAGACCTGAACTGACGTCCGCCGCGCCCGCAACAGTACGGCTGGGTGATCGCGAGGCGATCATGGTCGAGGTTGAAGGCCTGGCCGCGAACCCGAACCAGCCACGCAAGACCTTCAATGACGAAGGCCTGGCCGAACTGGCCTCGTCAATCCGGGAGAATGGCGTCCTGCAGCCGATCCTGGTGCGACGCGTTGGTGCGGAGCT